>WNGQ01003390.1_pt1 | contig 24547 bp, 25 predicted proteins | sample 5407661 | NCBI WGS metagenome assembly WNGQ01 (sample SAMN13153382, study PRJNA577476) | soil metagenome | isolation source: 60 cm soil or saprolite under Garry oak tree replicate 2 | place: USA:California | collected 2016-06-15 | reverse complement strand
AAGGAGGGGAAGAATATCGATGCGGTCACCGTATCGACCCCCGACCATACGCACACTGTGGCCGGGATGATGGCGCTGAAAATGGGCAAGCACACCCGCATCCAGAAGCCGCTGGCGCGTACCCTGTGGGAGGTGCGCCAGCTGGTCGAAACCGCCCGCAAGACCAAGGTCGCCACCCAGATGGGGAACCAGGGCCACGCCGGCGAAGGCACACGCCAGATCCGCGAGTGGGTCGAGGCCGGCGCCATCGGCACGGTGCGCGAGATCCAGCTCTGGACCAACCGGCCGATCTGGCCGCAAGCGATCGAGCGGCCGCTCGACGAGTACTACACGCCGCCCTGGATCGACTGGGACCTGTGGCTCGGTCCTGCGCCCACGCGCCCCTACCACCCCGCGTACGCCCCGTTCAAGTGGCGCGGTTGGTGGGACTTCGGTACCGGCGCCCTGGGCGACATCGCCTGTCACTCGATGGACGCGTCGTTCTGGGCGCTCGACCTGGGCTACCCGACGCGGATCGAGCCGGAGTCGACCAAGCTCTTCAGCGAGAGCGCGCCCGCGGTTTCGCGCATCACGTACACCTTCGCGGCGAAGGGTAATCGCCCCGAGGTGAAGGTCGTGTGGCGGGACGGCAGTCTCTACCCCTCGCGTCCCAAGGAGGTCGCGGACCCGGCGGCGTGGCCGTTCGACACCAGCGGCCAGCTGTGGATCGGGGATCAGGGCAAGCTCGTCGCCGGGATCTACGGCGAGGATCCGCGCCTGCTGGACGAAGCCCGTCAGGCCGAGCTCACCGCGCACCCGCCCGCGCAGAAATATCCGCGCCTCGAGAGCGTTTACGCCGAGTGGATCGCGGCGTGCAAGGGCGGCACGCCCGCGGGCTCGAACTTCCCCGGCCATGCGGGCCCGCTCACCGAGATGGTGCTGCTGGGCAATCTCGCGGTGCGCACGGCCCAGGTGCTCGACATCGACTCGCACTCGGGCGAGGTCGCGAACACCAAAATCCCGGCGGAGTACGTGCGCTCGGAATACCGCGCGGGATGGAGCGTGTAGGCCGGTTACATTTGCAGCATGGACACGCCGGGCCTGGGTGAGGCGCTGAGCCATCACCCCCTGCTCGCGCTGGTGACGCTATTCGGCGCCGGCCTCGTTACGAGCCTCACGCCGTGCATCTACCCGATGATCCCTATCACCGCCGGCATCCTGTCGGGCACGAGCGCCGGGCAGCCTTCCCGTGCCCGGGCATTGCGGCTGACGCTGACGTATGCAGGCGGCCTCGCCTTCTTCTATGCCGTGTTGGGTCTCGTCGCCGGGCTCACCGGCTCGCTGTTCGGCACGGTCAGTGCGAGCCCTTGGGCGCGATTCGCCATCGGGAACCTGCTGCTCGTGTTCGGCCTCGCGATGCTCGACGTGTTTCCCATGTCGGCGCCGCGGCGACTGCTCGAGTGGGCGGCGGGCTTGTCCGGGGGATCCTACCCCGCGGTCTTCTTGCTCGGCGCGACGTCGGGCATCGTCGCGGCCCCCTGTGGTGCACCGGCCTTCGCAGCCGTGCTCACCTGGGTGGCGACCACCCGGAGCGCGGGCCTGGGGTTCGTCTATCTATTCGTATTCTCGCTCGGGATGACGGCGCTGCTCGTCGTGGTCGGGCTTTTCTCGGGCGCCCTGGCGGCCCTGCCGAGGGCCGGGGCGTGGATGGTCGCGATCAAGAAGGGGGCCGGGGTCATCATGGTGGCGGTAGCGGAGTATTACTTCATACAAGTGGGAAAGGTGTTATGACGAGGTACGGATTCGCGCTCGCGGCCGCATTGGTGCTGCCGGCGGCTCTCAGCGCACAGGACATCGGTTTGCCCATCGGCACCAGCGCCCCCGCGGTCGCGCTCGAGGATCTGGACGGCAAGCCGGTGGCCCTGAGCCGTTACGTCGGCAAGCAGCCGGTGCTGCTCGAGTTCTGGGCCACATGGTGCCCGCTGTGCCAGGCGCTCGAGCCCGCACTCAAGGCGGCGCACGCGCGCTACGGCCGCGCGGTGCAGTTCGTCGCCATCGGCGTCGGCGTGAACCAAACGCCGGCATCGATCCGGCGTCACCTCGCGGATCACCCCCTGCCGTTCCCGGTGTTGTTCGACGGCGGCGGAGCCGCGGTGCGCGCCTATCAGGCGCCCACGACGTCCTACATCGTCGTGCTGGACAAGGCCGGGAAGGTCACGTACACGGGCGCGGGCGCGGATCAGGACGTCGCGACCGCGCTCGCGCGTGTGGCCGGGAATTAGGCCGCCTACTCTCCCTCGGCGGCCTTGGGCGTGATCCGATCGATCGCCCCCGCCAGGTCCTTGTACGACTGCGGGTCGATCTCTCGGAACGGCGCCATCTTGTAGGCGATCTTGCCGTCCGGCCCCACCACAAACAGGTTGCGGTTGTCCAGCCCGAACTTGGGGTTGTGGGCGCCATAGGTCTTGCCGAGCACACCGCCCGAGTCGCTCGCAAACAGGAACGGGAACTCGTCGTCCTTGGACCACGACGCGAGCGCCTCGACCGGGTCCGTGCTGATCCCGATGAGGACCACGCTGCGCCCGTCGTGAAACAGCTGTGCGTACTGATCACGGTACGCATGCATTTGGATCGTTCAGCCCTTGGTTCGCGCCTTGTAGAAGAAGGCGAGGACGACCGTTTTGCCCTTGAAATCGCTTAGATGGACGGGGGTCTTGAGGGCCTGCTGCGCGCGCGCCCCCGGCGCGGCGAGCGTCGTCAGCAGCGGGGCGACGAGGGTGAATGTGAGACGCTTCATGTGGCCTTCTCCTCCTCTTTGTGTGTGGCTCTCCTCAACTTACGCGCGGCCCGTGCTCGGCGTCAGGCTTCGCGTTGCCCCGCGCGGCGCGTCGAGCCCGGCGCGCGAGGGCGAGCATGGCGGTCCCGAAGGCGAGCAGCACCAGCCCCCAGACCAGGTTGATCGGCACCCCGGTCGGGGCCGTACCGGGCTCGCCGAGCGTCGCGCCGCCGTAGGCGGCGAGCAGCACGCCGATCACGGCGAAGAGCGTGCCTACGGGGATCCGCAAGTCGAGTCCCACCGCCGCTCCCTCCGACCTCGAACTAGAAGAAGATCACGTTGAGGACGACGGCGCCTGCGAGCACCACCAGCGCCAGCGTCGCCGGTCGCTCGTACCACCGTTTCACGTCGTCGATCGGCTTGGCCGTGAGGCCGTACACCAGACCGCGCAGCTCTTCGGGCGGACGGGGTCGCGTGGCGAGGCTCATCGCGATGGTCACCCCGAAGCAGGTGAGCCAGGCGACGATGGCGGTCCAGAAGGTTTGCGCGAGCTCGCTGGGATAGGTCGTCACGATCCCGAAGTAGCCGCCCTTCACGCCCACCGCCGCGCCCGCCGGCAGGGACAGCCCGTGGTGGATCGCAGCCGCGAGCGTGCCGGCCAGGAGGCCGGTGAACGCGCCGTGGCCCGTGGCGCGCTTCCAGAACATCCCCAGCGCGAACGTCGCGAACAGCGGCGCATTCACGAACGCGAACACGAGCTGGAGGAAATCCATGATGTTGTTGAACGACGCGGCCACGTACGCCGCCGCGACCGAAATCGCGACCCCGAACACCGTGGCGAACCGGCCCATGGCCAGGTAGTGCGCGTCCGGCGCGCCCGGCCGCACGTAGCTCTGGTATAAGTCGTACGTCCAGACCGTGTTGAACGCGGTCACATTCCCCGCCATGCCCGACATGAACGAGGCGAGCAGCGCGGTGAGGCCGAGCCCGAGCAGCCCGGCGGGGAAGAAGTGCACGAGCATCATCGGCGTGGCGAGATCATAGTCGAGCACGACGCGACCGCGCGCGTCGCGCAGGGGCTCTCCGGTGCGCGCGTCGCGCTTCGGCGGCACGAGGCCGGGACCGGCGTCCGGTGCTTCGGGCGTGGGTGCCGACGTGACGGACGCGGCCACGGGCTCGCGCGTGGACCGGACTGTGCTGGTCGAGGTCACGACCAGCGCGAGCATGCCCGGAACGATGACGAGGAAGGGAAACAGCATCTTCGGCACTGCCGCGATGAGCGGCGTGCGCCGGGCCGCGGTCATCGAGTTCGCCGCCATGGCGCGCTGGACCACCAGGAAGTCCGTACACCAGTACCCGAACGACAGCACGAACCCCAGGCCCATGACCAGGCCGAACCATTCGACGCCCACCGGGTTCGCGGACGCGCTCCCCATGAACGTCCAGCTCCGCGTGTAGGCACCCGCTGCGTATCCGTTGGCCGTCGCCACGCCGGCCAACCGATCAGCGAGTCCGGCCCAGCCGCCGACGTCGCGCAGGCCGAGGAACACGAGCGGGGCGAAGCCGAACACGATGAGGAAGAACTGCAGCACTTCGTTGTAAATGGCGCTGGTGAGCCCGCCGAGGAAGATGTAGGCGAGCACGATCCCGGCGGCCACCAGGATGCTCAGGTCGAAGCTCCATCCGAGCAGGAGGTTGAGCAGCTTGCCCATGGCGTACAGGGAGATGCCGGAGGAGAACACCGTCATGATGGCGAACGAGATGGCGTTCAGGCCCCTGGTCTTTTCGTCGAACCGGAGCTTCAAGTACTCCGGGACCGAGCGCGCGCGCGAGCCGTAATAGAACGGCATCATGAACAGGCCCACGAACACCATCGCTGGGATGGCGCCGATCCAGTAGAAGTGGCTCGTCGCGATCCCGTACTTGGCACCCGAGGCACCCATCCCGATCACTTCCTGCGCGCCGAGGTTGGCCGAAATGAACGCCAGGCCGGTCACCCAGGCGGGGATCGAGCGCCCCGAGAGAAAGAAGTCCTCGCTCGTATGGACGTAGCGCCGGAGCATCGCGCCGATGCCCAGCACGAATCCGAAGTACAGCAGCATCACGGCGTAGTCGATCGCGCGGAGCGTCGTCATGTCAGGCTTGCCTCACCGGCTCGCGACCGGGGTGACCCGCACCAACACGACGCCGTGAGCGGGGACGGTCGCGTAGTACTGGCTTCCGAACGAGCCGCGATCGACATGGTCCCAGAGATCGCGCACCAGGACGGAATCGGCGCGCAGGCCGAGCCGGTTGAAGTGCGCGGTGATCTTGGAAGGGGCGCTCGACCGGTTGAACAGGGCCACCGCGCGTGCACCATCCTTGAGCGGCTTCACCCAGATCTGCTGCTCCGGCGGGCCCTCGCCCATGAGAATCCCTTGGACGCCCAGCGAATCCTGGTCCACCGCGATCACCTCGCGGTTCGTGAGGATGTCGCGTGTGGCGGAGGACATGACCCGGATGTCGTTCCCGGCCATCAGGGGGGCGGCGAGAATCGCCCAGAGGCTGAAGTGCGCGCGGTATTCGTCGTCCGTCATCCCCCCGTTGCCCACCTCGAGCATGTCGGGGTCGTTCCACCCTCCCGGCCCCGCGGCGCCTGCGTGCTGAGCCGTCAGGTCCAAGTTGACGAGCATCGACGGCCACTTGTCCGAGATGTCTCCGGTGGTGCGCCACAGGTGCCCGGTGCCGGGGGCCCACTCCCACGGCTGGTTGGAACCCCACTCGCAGATGCTGAGAACGATCGGCCGTCCCGCACGCTCGAGGGCCTCTCGGAACCGCTTGTATTGTGCCGGCGCGTCGAGACCCTTCGCGTGACACCAGTCTTCCTTCACGTAGTCCACACCCCAGGCCGCGAACGTGCGGGCATCCTGTTCCTCATGCCCTTGCGTTCCCGGACGCCCCTGACAGGTGTTCGAGCCGGCGTCGGTGTAGATGCCGAGCCCGAGACCCTTGGCGTGGACGTAATCGGCGAGCGCCCTGATGCCGTGCGGAAAGCGCCCCGAGTCGGCGACGAGCGTCTCGCTCGAGTCGCGCGCCACCTCCCAGCAGTCGTCGATCACGACGTAGCGGTACCCGGCGTCCCGCATTCCGCTCGCCCCGATCGCGTCCGCAGTCTCCCGGACGAGCTGCTCGCTCACGTCGCAGCCGAAGTGGTTCCAGCTGTTCCAGCCCATCGGGGGCGTGGGCGCCAGGCCGCGCAGCGCGCCATGGACGGCGCAGCTCGCGCTCGTCAGGGCGAGCGGAAAGAGGAGCGGCGCGATCAGCCGGGACGTGCGGAGCGGGGCGCGCAGGGGCAGGTCCTCGCCTTGGCTCTCAGTTCCCGACTGGACGGTAGTTCACGTCCAGCGCCGCCAGCCGCTCGAGATGAGTGGCGAGCCGCCGGGTGAAGTCGGCGTAGTCACGTGCCTCGCGCGGCGTCCACAGCACCTCGGCGAGGGCGCACAGCCTGGGAAACACCATGTACTCCGCCCGCTTCGGGTCGGGGATGTATTCGGTCCACAGCTGTCCCTGCGCTCCGAGCACGTAGCGAGCCTCACCCGTGGTCAGGGCGGGCGGCACGGGCTCGAACGCGTACACCGTGTCGAGCGGCAGGAAGCCCCCGATCGCGAGCGGCTCGGCGACGGTGTCGGCCGACTGATAATGATCGAAGTAGGTATGCGACCCGGGCGCCATTACCACGTCGTGCCCCGCCCGGGCTGCCGCGACGCCGCCGTCCACACCGCGCCACGACATGACGACCGCATTGGGCGCGAGGCCGCCCTCGAGAATCTCGTCCCACCCCACGAGCCGGCGACCGTGCGCCGTCAGGAACTCGTCCATGCGCCGCGTGAACCAGCTTTGCAGCTCGTCCTCGCTCTTGAGGCCGAGCTCGCGAATGCGCGTTTGCGCGAGCGGGCTCGCCTTCCACTGGGTCTTCGGGGCCTCGTCGCCGCCGACATGGATCCAGCGGTCGGGGAACAGCGCCATCACCTCGGTGAGGACGTTCTGCTCGAACTGTATCGTCGCGTCTGCGGGATTCAGGATGTTCTCGTCCACGCCCCAGGCCGTCCAGACGGGAAGGGTGTCGCCGCGGTTGCCGAGCTCGGGATAAGCGGCAATGGCGGCCTGGGAATGGCCGGGCATCTCGATCTCGGGCACGATCGTCACGAAGCGCGCGCGGGCGTAGGCGACGATCTCGCGGATATCGTCCTGCGTGTAGAAGCCACCGTGCGGCCAGCCGTCGAATCGCCAGGTGGTCGAGTCCTTGTCCGGCCGGCCGATGATCGTCTGCCGGCGCCAGGCGCCCACCTGGGTGAGCCGCGGGTATTGCTTGATCTCGATCCGCCACCCCTGGTCGTCCGTCAGGTGCCAGTGAAAGCGGTTGAGCTTATGGAGCGCCGCGAGGTCGATGTACTTCTTCACGAACTCCTTCGGCATGTAGTGACGAGCCACGTCGAGGTGCACGCCGCGCCACGCGAAGCGGGGCAGATCCTCGATCGCGACCGCGGGGATGCTCCACGCGACGCCGCGCATTTCGCCCTGGCGGAAGACCGCGGGCGGGAGGAGCTGGCGCAGCGTCCCGATCCCGTAGAACGCGCCCGCGGCTCGGTAGGCACGAATCGCGACGCGTGACGGGCTGGCATCGAGCCGATAGCCCTCGTCGCCAAGCCGCGCGAGGGAGGAGTCGAGGCGGATGGAGATCACCTGCGTCTCTGCGGGAACGCCGGTGCGCACGGCGAGCCGCAGACCGGTGGCGGGGAAGAGGTAGTCACCCAGCAGCTCGCCCAGCCCCCGGAGGGCGCGATCGGTCACGATCACGGTGCCGGCCTTCAGCGTGAACGCCCCCCCCCTCGGACGCACGGTGACGTGCGCCGGGCGCGGAACGATAGCGGGGATGGAATCCCCCGCGAGGACGAATGCCAGCGCGGCGAGCAGCGACACGATTCTACTCCTGTATTTCCCTAACCCAGATGTCCCGGTACCGGGTCGGGTTACCGTGGTCCTGCAGGAAGAGGGGCAGCCTGTCCGGGTGTGGCTCGTAGCGCGCACGCCTCCCATGCACCGTCCAACCGGTGATCACCGTGTTGTCCTGCACCAGCACGCCGTTGTGCAGCACCGTGACCCGCGCCGAGTCCCGCACGGTCCCGTCGGACGCGAAGCGGGGCCGTCGGAAAATGATGTCGTAGGTCTGCCATTGGCCTGGGGGTCGGCTCGCGTTCACGAGCGGCGGCGTCTGCCCGTATACGGCTCCGGCTTGGCCGTCGGCGTAGGTCTCGTTGTGGTACGAATCGAGCACCTGGATCTCGTAGTGTGTCATCAGGATCACGCCGCTGTTGCCACGCTCCTGACTTTCACCCTTTGGCGGCGTGGGCGTCGCCCACTCGATGTGGAGCTGCATGTCGCCGAAGCCGCGCTTGGTCGTGATCGCCCCGGTGCCGGGCGCGACCTCCGCGTAGCCGTCGCGCACGACCCACTTGGCGGGTGAGCCGTCCTGCGATTGCCATTGCGAGAGATCCTTGCCGTCGAACAGTACGATGGCATCGGAGGGCGGCGGTTGCGGTGGCCGCTCAGGGCCGGGATCGACGACGGCAGGGCGCGGGCGGTCCATCGAGTGGACCGGCCATTGCTGCGCCGGCGAGCGGGCGGGTGTGGCAACCAACGCCAGCACCGCCAGCAGGCAGAGTGGGGAGTGCGGAATGCGGAGTGCGGAATTCCGCACTCCGCACTCCGCATTAAGGCCTCCAGGTCCCCTTGGCGACGGCAGGCACGAATTTCTCTAGCCCTGCCGGGGGGAACTCGAGCGTCTTCCCCTGCTCGGCGCTCATATACGCGGTCATCAGGAACTTCACCACGTCCAGACCGTCGTCGAACGTCAGCAGCGGGCGCTCCCGACCCAGGAACACGCGCACGAAGTGCCGGTCTTCGGCGTCGTACCCATAGGTCGCCGACTCGCTCGTCACCACGGGCATGAGTCCCATCTCGGCGTTCTGCTTCTCGACCAGGTCCTCGCCCGTCTTCCCTTTCACCTCGCGGCTGAAGAAGAGCTTGAGCCCGCTCTCGAGCGTGTTCCACGACATGGAGTACTCGGGGCCGAGCAGCTCGGCCGAGAGCCGCAGCCCGGCGCCGACGAAGCTCCACGAGGTGGTTGCTTCGCCGATCACGCTGGCGCCGTCCTCGGTCTCGAATTCGATCACGACGCTCGCGAAGTCCTCCGACGGGGCCTTGGTGTAGTCCACGTCCTTGCCCATCTGCTGTTGCAGCCGCTTGGCGTACGCGGGACGGCTCCACTTGAGACTCGCGATGTGCCCCGTCACGCGGGCCGGGCGCACCGATGTGAATGGCGCACCGGGCTGAGTCAACAAGTGCCGCACCACCAGCGCGGAGTGACACATCATGTCGTTCAACACCCCGCCACCCTGGAGCTTGCCCTGCCAGAACCAGGGCATGTGGGGTCCGCTGTGCTCCTCCGCCGCCCGAGCGAGGTAGGGGCGGCCGGTGAGCGCGGCGCCGCGGGCCCAGATGATCCCATGTCCCTGCGCCACGGCGGGCGCGAACACCTGGTTCTCGAGATAGCCGTGGGCGATTCCGGCCTGCTTCGTGAGCTCGAGGACCCGCTTCGCTTCGGCGACATTGCGGGCCAGCGGCTTCTCGCACGCGATCCCGCGGAGCCCTCCCTTCCCACTAGAGACGGTGTCCGCGATCTCCTCGAAATTCTCGATGCGCGCGAAGTTCGGACCGCACACCCACAGCGCATCGATCGCGGGGTCGGCGACCATCTCCGCGAGCGAACGGAACGGCTTCGCCTCCCCTACATCGAGCTTCCGTGCGATGGCGGCCGTCTCTTGCGCATGCTTCTGGTTCGGGCTCCATACACCCAGGACGTCCGCATCCCGCACGCTCTGGAACGCCAGGAGATGAAAGCGCGCGTTGAACCCGCTTCCGACGAATCCGATGCCGAGTCGCTTCCCGGTCACGTTCGTCCCCCCCTGCCGCGTCCCCCGTCCCATTAGTACGTCACGCCCAGCTTGGCGAGTGCCTCCGGGGGACAACCCTTCCACTCGGAGACGAAGGTGTTCCCGATATACCGCAGGTCCTGCACGCCGATGCGACTGGAGAAGAACCCCGACGCCGTGAGGTCGCGGAACCGGTTGAAGAAGGCCACGCCCGCGGCGTGCTCGGGCTTCGCCTTGGCCGGCCAGGCGATGTCGTCGAGCACCGCGGTGCGCTCCTGTGCGGCGCAGGCGACGAAGGTCTTGCCGTAGCGGTCGTCGCATTCGCGATCGAGCCAGGCGACCCCACCGCGCATGGGGGTTTGCAGATCAGCGTCGTCGCCGAGCATGAAGTCCATGAATTCCGGCACGCCGGCCTCGGTGGCGCTTCCCGAGCGCTCGTCCTTGGGTATGATCAGGTCCACGAGCGCGCGCACCGTCTCCCACTCGTGGGGCGTGAACTGCTTCGGCTCGTAGGGCGTGCCGCGGGCGAGCGCCTCCTGCGCCCGGGCCGATGCCTCGCGTACCGACTCGGCCGTCCACGGGAACGCGGCCGCCATTGGAGCGGTGGCAAGCAGGCCGATGACATCGCGTCGATTCATGTCAGCCATAGCAGACCTCGTCCGTCGGGACCGGATCGTTGCGGGAACCGGCAGCCCCTCCGGCTCGGGGTCCCTGACTTCCCCACGCCACCGCCCCCCGGACCTTCGCCTCCGGGGCTGCCGGTTCCCGCAACCGATGAGGCGGCACGGTTGTCAGGCGTCCCGAGCCGTAGGGACCGCCCCTCGGCGCCGAACGAGCTCACAGCGCCCCCTTTCTCATCTGATCCGTGATGTAGTCACTGGTTCGCATCGAGAGGGCGAGAATCGTCCACGTCGGGTTCTTGTCCGCCTGCGACACGAACGGCCCGCCGTCGGCGACGAACAGGTTCTTGCAGTCGTGCGCCTGGCACCAGCGGTTCGTCACGGAGGTCTTGGGGTTATCGCCCATGCGCGCCCCGCCCAGCTCGTGGATGATGGTGCCGCCCGCCGCGATGCCGTATCCCTGCTCGGGCGTCGGCATCGGGGAGAACACCTTCCCCCCCATCTCGGCGATGAGCGCCCGGAAGGTCTCTTGCATGTGCTTCACCTGCTTGACCTCGTGATCCGCCCACTTCCAGTGGAACCTGAGCACCGGGATGCCCCACCGGTCCAGCGTGCGTGGATCGATCTCGCAGTAGGTGTCGTCGTTGGGGATCATCTCGCCGCGGCCCGAGAATCCGATGGTGGCGCCGTAGTAGCGACGGTAGTCGTCCTTGAGCTGCTGGCCGTAGCCGCCGCCGGACGGGTAGCGCTGAATCCCGCCCAAGACGCCGTAGGACGGCACCTGGGTACCGCCCCAGACCTCGATGTGATAGCCGCGCGGGAAGTCCAGCTTCGCGTTGTCGAGCCACCACGGCATGTAGAGGTGCATGCCCCCCACGCCGTCGTGGTTGTGGGGCACGTGATCCATCATCTTCGGAATGAACCCGCCGACGTCGGTGCCGGTCGTATCGGTGATGTACTTGCCGACGGTGCCGCTCGCGTTCGCGAGACCGTTCGGGAACCGTGACGACGTGGAGTTGAGCAGCAGGCGGGCGGTCTCCAGGGCGCTCGCGGCCAGGACCACGACTTTGGCGCGGACGCGGGCGTCCGCCCCCGTGGTCTTGTCGACATACGCGACGCCCGCGGCGCGGCCGCTCCCATCCACCAGCACCTCGCGCGCCATCGCGTTCGTGAGGAGGGTGAGCTTCCCCGTGGCGAGGGCGGGCGCGATCAGCACGTTCGTGGACGTAAAGTTCGCGTTGACCCTGCAGCCGCGGTTGCACTGGCCGCAGTAGTGGCACGCGGCTCGTCCGTTCAGGGGCCGAGTGAGAATCGAGAGGCGTGCTGGAATGCAGGTGACGTGCAGCCGATCGGCCGCTTGCTTGACGAGCAGCTCGTGGCAGCGAGGGCGTGGCGGCGGTTGGAACACCCCGTTCGGCTCGTTCGGGAGGCTCTCCTTGCTGCCGAAGACCCCGATGAGCCGGTCGACCTGGTCGTAGTACGGTGCGACGTCGTCGTAGGAAATCGGCCAGTCGTCGCCGAGGCCGTCCCGACTCTTGCGCTTGAAGTCGTACGGCCCGAAGCGCAGTGAAATGCGGCCCCAGTGGTTGGTGCGGCCACCGACCATGCGGGCCCGCCACCAGGCGAACTCGGTGCCCGGCGCGCGCGTGTACGGCTCGCCGGGGATTTCCCATCCGCCGATGCAGGCGTCGAACTCGCCGAACGGTCGCTCCTTCGTGGATCGCCCGCGGCGCGGCGACTCGTACGGCCACGTCAGCATTGCCGAGTCCTTCGCATTGTCCCACGGCGCACCGGCTTCGAGCACCACCACCTCCGCGCCGGCCTTCGTGAGCATATACGCCGCCATTCCCCCGCCGGCCCCGGAGCCCACGATGCACACGTCGTACACTCGGGACTGGGGGCTCGGGGCTCGGGGCTCGGTCATACGGTGCAGGTCTCCACGGCCTGTCGTAACGAGGTGAGGGGGTCGCGCGTCGGCGTGAACTCGTGCGCCATGAACCCCGCGAAGCCGGTGTCGGCGATGGCCGATGCGACCGCGTGCCAGTTCAGCTCCTGCGTGCCGTCCAGCTCGTGGCGGCCCGGCACGCCCCCGGTGTGGAAGTGGGCGATCCACTCCCGGTTGTCGCGGATGGTGCGGATGATGTCGCCTTCCATGATCTGCATGTGATAGATGTCGTACAGCAGCCTGACGCGCGGTGAGCCCACGGCCTTCGCCACCGCGACCCCGAAGACCGTCCGGTCGCCCTGGTAGTCCGCGTGGTCCACCTTGCTGTTCAGGAGCTCGAGGCAGATCGTGACGCGCTGCTCCTCCGCCTGCGCCTTGATCGCGTTGAGCCCCGCGACGCAGTTGTCGATCGCCTCCGCGTCGCTCTTGCCCCGACGGTTGCCGAACATCGCGATCACATTCGGGACGCCGTGACGCGCTGCCAGGGGAAGGGTCTCCTCCAGCTCCCGCAAGAGCATCGCGTGGTTCGCTCGATCGTTGAACCCGGTCGCGATGAAATCGCGGCGCGCGGTGGGATAGCCCATGGAGCACACGAGGCTCGCCTCGCGCACCGGGTCCCAGTCGTCGGGACCGAGCAGGTCGATCGCGGCGAGCCCCATCCCGGCGGCCGCACGCGCGAACTCGGGCAACGGGATCTGTCGATAGGGCCAGCGCGACACGGACTGCTTGAGGCGGCCGGGCGGGACTCGGTCCAGGGCCCCGTGTACCCCGGGCTTGCGCCCGGGGTCAGTCCCGACCGCGTTGCCGAGGGCGAGACTGGACAAGGCGACCCCCGAGGCGGTAAGGAAGCGTCGGCGGTCAGTCATGCCGCCCCCCTCGCACCTAGCACCTGACACCTTTCAGAATTCCAGGCGCTTCAAGTACTCGCAGCTCGCCTTGATGGACGCGAATGCGTCCGCCGGTTGGTCGTGCTCCACGAAGAAGTGCTTGATACCGGCCTGCTGCTCTTTGGCGAAGATTCGCTTCCAATCGATCTTACCGGCGCCCACGGCGGCCATCTTGTTGTCGGGTGGGCCCAGCGAATCCTTCACGTGAACCAGGGGGAACCGCCCGGGCCAGCGTGCGAAGTACGCCAGGGGATCCTGCCCTCCCTTGGTGATCCAGTACAGGTCCATCTCCATCTGGACGAGCTTGGGATCGGTCTCGGCGAGCAGGATGTCGTACGGCAGCTTGCCTTCGACTGGAGCGAACTCGAAGTCGTGGTTGTGATAAGCGAACTGCAGCCCCGCCCCGTGCGCCTGCTCGGCCGCGCGGTTGAAGTCCGCGGCGATCTTCTTGTAACCGTCCACTCCCGTGCGAGCTTCCACCGGGATCCAGGGAACGACGACGTAGCTGTGACCGATCACGTGCGCCGCGTCGAGTGCCTCGCGCCAGGCGTCGGGCGCGATCGAGCCGATGTGCGCCGACGGTGCGGTGATGCCGTGGCGGTCGAGCATGGCGCGCACCTCGGCGGGGCCCTTGCCGAAGTAGCCCGCGAACTCGACCTCGGTGTAGCCGGTCGCGGCGACGCGGGCGATCGTTGCCTCGACGTCCTTTTTCATCTCGTCGCGCACCGTGTACAGCTGCAGCCCGACGTGGTCGAGCTTGCGGAGAGGGGTTCGGGGATAGGGGCTGGGGGCTAGGGGCAGTAGGGCTGGCCCCAGCGCCGCCGCACCCAGCGTCCGAACGAAGTCGCGCCGCTCCATCATCATGTGCGTCCTCCTGTAGTGGCGAGTCCCGAGTCCCGATCCCCTAACCGGGATCGCGACGGCGAGGGAGCGGGGCAGGTCTCGGCGGTTCATGGAGGCCCTAAGAATCGGCCAGACGGCGGGAGTACGCTAGACCGCCGCCGGGCGTTGACAGGCCACCCGGCCGTTGTATGTTTATGCATCCTACTGCATAAACCGACCGGGGGCACGCATGGGGCCGTTGGTGGTACTCGCCTATTCGGGTGGACTCGACACGTCCGCGATCGTTCCCTGGCTGCGCGAGAAATACGCGGCCAGGGTGCTGTGTTTCGCGGCCGACGTGGGGCAGGGAACAGGCGAGCTCGCCGGTCTCGTGGAAAAGGCGAAGCGCTCCGGCGCCGTCGACTGTGTGGTCCAAGACCTGCGCGAAGAGTTCGTCCGCGACTTCGTGTTTCCCACGCTCCGCGCCGGCGCCGTGTACGCGCGCACCTATCTGCTCGGCACCGCCATGGCGCGCCCGGTCATGGCGGCGCACCACGTCGCGCTCGCGCAACAAGCCGACGCGCAAGCGCTGGCCCACGGCTGCACGGGCAAGGGAAACGACCAGGTCCGCTTCGAGCTCACCTACGCCGCCCTCGCGCCCGAGCTCCAGGTCATCGCACCGTGGCGCGAGTGGCAGTTCAAGAGCCGCGAGGACCTCATCGCGTATGTGAAGGCGAAGGGCGTGCCCGTCCAGGCGACAGTCGATAAGCCGTATTCGACCGACCGCAACCTTTGGCATTGTTCTCACGAAGGCGGCATCCTGGAAGACCCCTCTAAAGAACCCCCAGAGCACATCTTCGTCATGACACGCGACCCGCTCGAAGCCCCCGACCTGCCTGTGGTGGTCGAGATCGGTTTCGAGGAGGGGACGCCCGTCAGCGTGAACCACGTCCCCATGGGCCCGGTGGAGCTGCTCGAGTCGCTGAACGCCACGGCGGGCGAGCACGGCGTCGGCCGGGCGGACGTCGTGGAAGACCGGTTGGTGGGGATGAAGTCGCGCGGTGTCTACGAGACCCCGGGCGGTACGCTGCTGCATGCGGCGCACCGCGAGCTCGAGCAGCTGGTGCTCGACCGCCGCACACTCCGGCTCAAGGACGAGCTCGCGCTCCGCTACGCCGACTTGGTGTACGACGGTCGCTGGTGGACGCCGGAGCGGGAGGCGCTCGACGCCGCGGTCGCGAGCACGCAGAAGCGGGTGACCGGCGCGGTACGGCTGAAGCTCTTCAAGGGCGGCCTCACGGTCGCGGGGCGGGAAAGTCCCTACGCGCTGTACCAGCCCTCGTACGCCACCTTCGGCAAGGACAACGTCTACGATCAGAAAGATGCCGAGGGGTTCATCCATCTCTACGGTCTCTCGATCCGGATCGGGTCCGGCATCGACGCGGCGCGCCGCCAGCAAGAAGTCGGCGCGGCGGCGGACTGATGGCGCCGCGCCAGCCGACGGAGACCCCGGCCCCCCCCGCCTCCCCGCCCGCGCACCAGATGTGGGGTGGTCGCTTCAGCCTCGGCCCCAGTGAAGCGCTCGACGCGCTGAATCGCAGTCTGCCGGTGGACCACCGGCTCTGGCCCCAGGACGTGGCCGCGAGCAAGGCATGGGTCCAAGCCCTCGGCCGGGTCGGGGTGCTCACGCCCACCGAGGAGCACCAGCTGCTCGAGGGCCTCGACCGCGTGGCGGAGCGGCTCGCCGATGGCGCCGCGGTGGGTGCCCCGGACGAGGACGTGCACACCCTCGTGGAGCGACTGCTGTACGCGGAGGTGGGTACCGTCGCCGGCAAGCTGCATACGGGCCGATCGCGCAACGACCAGGTGGCGACCGATCTGCGTCTCTGGACGCTCGGGGCGATCGACCAGCTCGACTCGGACCTCGCCGCGCTCGGACGCGCACTGGTGGCGCGCGCCGATGAGGGCGTGGACGCCCTGTTGCCCGGGTACACGCACGGCCAGCGCGCGCAACCGGTGCGCTGGGCCTACGTGCTGCTCGCGCATGCATGGCCTCTGGTGCGCGACCGCCAACGCTTGGCGGACGCTCGTCGCCGCGTGGCGGAGCTGCCGCTCGGATCCGGGGCGCTCGCGGGATCGGGGTTTGCCGTCGATCGCATCCTCCTGAAGGAAGCACTCGGGTTTCGCTCGGTCTCCGCGAACGCCCTGGATGCGACGGGCGACCGCGACTTCGTCGCCGAAGTCCTGTTTGCGCTGACCCTCGTGGGCACGCACCTCTCGCGCTTGGCGGCCGAAATCGTGCTCTATACGAGCGCGGAGTTTGGCTTCGTGCGGCTGTCGGACGACTTCAGCACCGGCTCGAGCCTGCTGCCGCAGAAACGGAACCCCGACATCTTCGAGCTGGCGCGCGCGAAATCGGGCCGGCTGCTGGGCGACCTCGTGGCGTTGCTCACGACCCTGAAGGGCCTTCCGGCCGGCTACAGCAAGGACCTCCAGGAGGACAAGGCGTTGCTGTTCGATGGATTCGACACGCTGGCGCTGGTACTGCCCGCCGCCACCGGGGCCGTCGCCGCGCTGAGCGTGGACGCCGAGCGGATGCGGGCCGCGCTCGATGCCTCGCTGCGCGCGACGGACCTCGCCGACCTGTTGGTGGAAGCGGGCGTGCCGTTTCGCGAGAGCCACGGCCTCGTGGGTCGACTAGTGCGCGAGGCCGAGCGCTGCGGCGTGCCGCTCGATCGAGTGCCTGGCCCCGTGGCGGCCGGCATCCATCCCGCGCTCGCCGCGGCGCTGTCCCAGCTGGGAACGTGGGAGGACTCGGTGGAGAGCCGCGCCACGCCCGGGGGGGCCTCGCGGCGCTCGGTGGCGGAGCAGCTGGAGGCATTGCGCACCGCATTTACCCCTGATGGAGGGCCTTAACCCGAGGTCTTGCCGCCGCTTAGCAGGTTGTGTACCATACGTGGCCGTCTGGCTCAAAGGCTTGAGCGAGACGGCCGCTTTTTCACCGAGGGAGTCCCTTGCGCTGCCTAGCGCTCAACGCCTCATTCGAGCCCCTCACCATGGTGCCCGTGCGCCGGGCCCTGCGGCTTGTGATCGACCGTAAGGCCGAGATCGTCGAGGCGGAGGGGCCGGCGGTGAGGAGCGAGCGCCTGGCCATCCCGCGGCCGGCTGTGATCCGGCTCGTGAAATTCGTGCACGTGCCGCGCCGGTTCCGCCGCCAGGTGACCAACACCTTCCTCTTCGCCCGTGACAACTACCGTTGCCAGTTCTGCGGGCGGAGCCAGCACGAGCTACGGCATCGGGAATGCCTCACCCGCGATCACCTGGTTCCGCTGTCGCGGGGGGGGACCAACGGGTGGAACAACGTCCTTACCGCGTGCTCGAGCTGCAACACGCGCAAAGGCAACCTGCTGCCCGAGGAGGCGGGGATGCACCCGCTGCGGCCGCCGTTCGAGCCGCATTTCGTACACCTAGCGTGGGCGGTGCGTCGGCTCACATCCATCCAGTCCAAGTACATCCGGCTGTTCTACGGGGGTGAGGTGTTGGCGACCCTCGAGGCGCTGTGACCCTAAAGCTTCCCTGGATCATCGCGGGACTGGCGGGGGCGGCGGTTGTGGGGTTGCTCGGCACGAGGCCCGCGGGCGGGTTGGTCGTGCACCCCGAACCCCGCCGGGGCGTGACCGCCGAGCGGGTGTTGCCTCCGAGCGCGGTGCCGAATACCCCCGGGGCGGCCGAGGCATACGCGGCTGCGCGCAGCGTCCCGCACGTGCTCGACGGCGTCCATTGCTATTGCGAGTGCGCCAAGCATTTCGGGCATCGCTCGCTGCTCACGTGCTTCGAGTCCGACCACGGCTCGAAGTGCGACATCTGCATGGGCGAAGCGACGCTCGCGATGCGGCTCGCGGCCCACGGCAGCTCGCTGGACGCTGTCCGCCGCGCGATCGACCAGCGGTTCGGCTCCTAGTCCTCCCGCCGGCTGAACGTCTCCGACCGCGCCTCGAGCGTGAGCCGCGGGAGCCCCGCGATCCGCATCACCAGCCGCTGCGCTCCGCGGGCGAGCGCGCTGCCCAAGTTGGCGCCTCCTGATACCGCCGGTCCCACGTCCCCCTTGAGGAAGCGGCTCAGCTCCTCGAGGTCCGTTTCGTTGAGCGTGGTCACTTCGAGCCGACAAAAGAAGTAGAAGTTCCCCGAGCCTTTGATCTTCAGGTTCCAGCGGTAGGGGAGCTCGAGCGCGCGCGCGAGGTCCTCCGGCGTGCCGTACCGGGCCACGCTGCCGCCGGTGCGGATCAGCACGAAATCGTCGGCGAGCGGATCGTGACGCGCGACGGCGTCCCACGGGACCTCGCTGATGTACTGATCGAACCAGCCGGAGCGGGAGCGCCACAGCTCGAGGCGATAGTGCAGGCGAAGCGGAAACCCGGAGCGCATGAGGCCCGCGTACTTGCCGTCGGCGAGCAGCCCCGTGGTTTGGACCCGAGGGACGCCGCTCTGGATAATGACCGTCAACGCGGGTGCCTGCGCGGCGGCCCGAGAGGCCGTCACCGCGCCGACCAGGGCCAGGAATGCGAGGCCCGACCTCACCTCAGAAGCGGTGATCGAGTCGTAGCGTGAATCGCAGCGGCTCCCCTGCGGTCACGGCCTTCGCCACGTACAGGCCCAGCCCTCCCCAATCGACGCCCAGGCCGAGGTCGGCGAGCCAACTGCCGAGCGTCGGGAGCCGATCGGCGGGCAGGCGACCGGGCCCCCCGCCCACGAGCCACGCCTGTCCGGCGTCCGCCAGGACGACCAAGTCCGGGCCCTGGAGCGTGAACAGCGACTTCGCGCCCTCGTCCGCGGGGGCCGACGAGCCATACGACCAGTGCAGCGAGAGGTGACCGCGGTACTCAGCCTGCGCGAGGATCACGCGGTCGCACGCCGCCAGCTGAGTGCCCCGGAACGCGGGGTCGATGATGTCGCCGTTGCACGCGCTGTGCCGAAAGCCGTACCCCGCGAGCGGATCGGGCCCCCCCGTCGACAGCCGTTGTTGCAGCGGTAGCGGGTCACCGCCGATCCAGCCGCCGGCGAAGAGCCGCAGGTTCATGCGTCCCGACGGGCTCACGCGTGTGTAGCGGCGGAAATCGAAGAACAAACGGCTGAAGGCGTAGGAGCCGTCGGTCGGGATCGGCGCGCGGACGGCCGCCGGTACGCCGGTTTGGGGGGTCACGTCCTGCGACCGCGAGTTCTCGTAACGGGCGCGCAGGATCCAGCCCGCGGTCGGGTCGAGCCGATCGTTGCGAGTGTCGAAGGTGACGGTGCCGGCGAGCGTCGTGTAATGGCCGTCGTCGATCGGCGAGTTGGGGCGCCAGGCCTGATCGTTGCGGAACACCGTCCACGGGTCGCGCGCCTTGACCGTCGTTTGCTCGTCATGCCGCACCTCGATGTCGAGGCGAAGCGAGCGGTCGGGCTGGACGAAGGCGCGGCCCGCGATCCCCTTGCTCAGGTAGTAATCGCGATAGTCGCGCTGGAACAGAAACGCGGCCCACCCGACTTCGCCGCCACGCAGCCCCCAGTCTTCGACCGGTGCGACGTCGTCGAAGGCGCGGAACTCGATCCCGTAAGCCGGCGTCTCTCCCGCGCGCAGCTCGGTGCGCAGCAGGTAGCCCAGGTCGCTCCGCTTGTTGGTGAAGTCTCCGGCGGTGCGGAACACGCCCAGTGCGTCGACCCGCAGGCGCATGTTCCGATGCAGTTTCCAGTCGAACAACGGCCCGAACACCACCGGCAGGCCTTCGACCCGGTTGAAGGTGCCGCCCGTGGCGAGCGTCAGCGACGACCGCGAGTCGGCCGTGCCCCACGATTTCTCGATCCCCAGCCGCCGGAGCCAGCGGCGCAGGTCCGGTGGGGCGAGCGCGATCTCCTCGCCCTTGGTACGGTAGGCGAGCGGCGCCGTGTATACACGCGCCGCACCGGCCACCGTCGCCGTCGGGCTGCGCGCCATCGTCCCGCCGACCACGATCACGTCGCCGGTGATCACCGCGCCGGAGTCGAGGATCGCGTCGCCGTTGATGACGAGCAGCGTGCCGTCCACGCGACCCGCCACGACCACGCTGCCGTTCCGTACGGCGACGTCGCCGCGCCACTCGTTCCCGTGCGGCAGGCGCGAGCGGCCCACCAGCCGCGTCGTGGTGGCCGCGTTGTAACGGCGTATCGCGTCCTCCGCGACGGCATGCGACAGCTCGGGCGGCGGCATCATGATGCCGGCGCTCTCGGGCTGGATCACGATGACGGTGTCCTGCGCGGCGGCGACGGCCGGGCCGAGCGCACAGAGAGCGACGAGGACGAGAGTGCGCATGGCGGGCTTCCTGGTTGGGGGCGCGGGAGTCATCCCGTCACGTTTCGCGGCGGCTCGAGCCCGAGCCGGCGCATGCGGCGATACAGGTTCGCACGATCGGTAGCGAGCTTGCGGGCCGCGTCCGCCACGTTGCCTCGCGCCGCCGAGAGCGCGCGCGCGATGAGCGTGCGCTCGTAGCTGTCGAGGGCCTCCGCCAGCGCCACGTCGCTCCAGCCCTCGCTCGGCGCTGTGGAAAGAGGAGCCCCGTCTCCGGGCACGACGCGCGCGACGTCGTCGGCTGTCACGACGTCCCCGCCGGCGAGGATGGCGAGCCGCTCCATGATGTTCGCCAGCTCGCGCACGTTGCCGGGCCAGGGGTAGGAGGCGAGCAGCTGCACCGCGCCTGCGTCGAACCGCACCGACCGGCCCAGCCGCGTCGCCTGGCGGACGGCGAAGTGCTGCACCAACGGCGGAATGTCGTCGGGACGATCGCGCAGCGGCGGGATGTGGATCGGGAGGACGTTGAGGCGGAACAACAGATCTTCCCGGAACTGGCCCTGCAGCGAGGCCTTCGAGAGATCCTTGTTGGTCGCCGCGATCACCCGCACGTCCACCGTGACCGGCTTTTCGCCGCCGAGCCGCTCGATCACGCCCGACTCGAGCACGCGCAGCAGCTTCGCCTGGGCCTCGGGCCCGAGGTCGCCCACCTCGTCGAGAAACAGCGTGCCGCGGTCCGCGAGCTCGAACCGCCCCACGCGCCGCTCGGTGGCGCCGGTGAACGCGCCGCGCTCGTGGCCGAACATCTCCGACTCGACCAGGTCCTTCGGGATCGCCGCGCTGTTCACGCACACGAAGGGCTTGGCCGCGCGCCCGCTCTGACGATGGATGGCGGAGGCGACGAGCTCCTTGCCGGTCCCGGATTCGCCGGTGATCAGCACCCGCACCTCGGTGGGCGCGACGCGCGCGATCAGCGCACGCAGCTGCTCCATCGCCCTGCTCACGCCCACCAGCGGGTCGGCGTGGCCCAGGGCTTCGTGCAGGCGCCGGTTTTCGGCGAGCGTGCGCGACAGCTCGAGCGCGGCCCGCAGCGTCGTGAGCAGGCCCTCCGGCGTCAGCGGCTTTTCGAGGAACTGAAAGGCGCCCAGTTTGGTCGCCCGCACGGCATCGGCGAGGTTCGCCTTGCCGCTCATCATCACCACCGGCAGGTCGGGCGCCACGCGCTTGAGCCGCTCCAGCGTGGCGAGGCCGTCGGGCCCGCCCGGCATCATCAGATCGAGCAATACGGCATCAGGCGCGTCGCGCTCCACCTCCGCCAGCCCCGCGCTGCCGTTCGCCGCCTCCGCCGTCTCGAACCCCTCCGACTGGAGCAGGGCCGCGACCATCTTGCGGATGTTCGTCTCGTCATCGACGAGCAGCACGCGCGGGCTCACGCGGTCGACAGCGCGATGGAGAACGTGGCGCCGCCGCCCGGCGTCTCCGCCACGGAGATGCTGCCGTTGTGGGCCTCGATCGTCTGGCGTACGAGCGCGAGCCCCAGACCGGTCCCGTCCCGTTTGGTCGTGAAATACGGCTCGAACACGCGCTGGCGCTGGTCGTCCGGGATCCCGGCCCCATGGTCGGCGATCGTCACCGCCAACCCGTTCCCGTCCCGGGTCACCGCGATCTCGATCGACCCGCGCCCACCCATCGCCTCCGCGGCGTTGCGCAGCAGATTCGCGAACGCCCGCCGCAGCGGATCGTAATGCCCCAGCAGCCTGCAGGGCTCCCCCTTGGCCCGCACGGACACGTCGACCTCCGACGGCACGGCGCTCTTGCCCAGGTCCACCAGGAGGTCCACGAGATCCACCTCGCTCTTCGGCCCCTCGGGGAGCCGACCGAACTCGGAGAACTCCTTCGCGAGCCGCTCCAGCCGTTCGGTCTCGGCGCCCATGACTTCCACTGCCATGCCCGTCCGCCCGTCCGCCTGACCGCCCGACCGCCGCAGTTGGTCTACGGCGATCCGCATGGACGTCAGGGGATTCTTGATCTCGTGCGCGACCTGGCGCGCCACCTCGCGGAACGCGCGCAGGCGCTCCGCCTCGAGCTCACGCTCGCGCGCCGCGTCGAGCGCCGTCGCGAGCTCGCGCAGCGCCTGGCGCAGCGCTTCGAATTCCGGAGCTCCGCGGGTCGGCGGGCCCGCCGGCAGCGGCATCCGCCGCCGGATCAGCCGCGTCCAGCCCACGAGCTCGTCGATCGGGCGGGAGAGCTGGCGCGACAGGTGGCCCGCCACGCGTATGCCCGCGATGACCGCGAGCGCTCCCAGTACGAAGACGACGGCTGCGAAGCCGCCGGCATAGTAGCGCAGGTAGGTCTCCGCCCGGCGCGCCAGGGTCACTGAGTTGGAGAGCTGCTCCAGATGCTCCCGGAAGGCCGCCCGCTCCCGCGGCGACAGGTGGGTCGTGTCCATCCGATCCACCATGAGGCGGGCCGAGGCCGCCACTTCCTCGAGCGCCACGCGCGCCCCGGCGGACGGCGCCACCGTTCGTACGGCGAGCGCCCAGCCGACCACGGCCAGGGCGGTCGGCACGGCGGTCAGCGCCACCAGGATCACGAAGATCCGCTGGCGGAATGGGAGGGGCATATTTGACGGGGCAATCTAGGGCTTTGGTGCCCGTGTGACAATTCGACACAGGGGAGCGGAGGCGCGATGAAGTCGCATACACACTATCTCTGGTTCACCACCAAGCAGCGCCAGGAGCTCATCGACATCACCGACGAGGTGGCCGCGCAGGTGGCCCAGAGCGGCGTGAAGGAAGGGTTCGTGCTCGTGAGCGCCATGCACATCACCGCCTCCGTCTTCGTGAACGATCACGAATCGGGACTGTGGGCGGACATCCTCAAGTGGCTCGAGACCACCATCGCGCCGTGGGATCCCAAACGGTATCGGCACAACGAGACGGGGGAGGACAACGCGGCGGCCCACCTGCGCAGCCTCACGATCGGGCACGAGGTGATCGTCCCGATCACCGCCGGCAAGCTCGACCTAGGCCCGTGGCAGCGGGTGTTCTACGGAGAGTGGGACGGCCAGCGCAAGAAGCGCGTGATCATCAAGGTGCTGGGGGAGTAGCTTTGTCGCGCAACGTGTCTACCCCCAACAGAAACCCTCGCACTCCCAACCAATCATCCGGGATGTGAGAATCCACCCAGTGGTGGGCGGCTGAACGCCGCATCGTGAAGGGCGAACACGCTCCTGAAGCCTGGGTGACCGTACAAGTGGCTGGCGACGCGGTCCCCCATGCCCGAGAAGCTCATCATTTCAAGATGGCTCAGCGTGTAGGGAGGCGAGACATTGGTCCCCGCCACCACCCAAGGGTGGTTGAGGAAGAAGGGGCAGTAGTGCACTTGCTGTGGTGGACCGAGTTGAGCACCATCGGCGGAATAGTTCACTTGCCACAACCTGCCATCCGGAACGACGAGCATTGGGATAATCGAGATCACCGAATCGACCGACGAAGAAACGTTGACTGCTTCATCGATCAGATCCCGCGCGTCCCCGTCAGCCGATAGGCGAGCCGGAACAGCGCCGCTCCGTGCTCCAGGTAGAGAGCGGAGAGGGCGTCCGGGCTCCCGGCCCGTGCCTCAGCGATCAGGGACCCTGGGCTCCCATTCCCGGCGCTCGTGCTCATCCCATCACTCGAATGCCCTTGGCAGGCAAAACGTTACGCACCGCTGGGCTGCCGCCAAGACCCACCTTCCGGCCTATCTCTTTCAGCGCAAGTTGTTTATTTTCAAAGGTTCACACCGCTGTGAGGCACGTGGTAGACGTGGCGACCGATCATCTGGCCCTGCTCTTCGCGCAGACGGCGCGAGAGCACCCTGACCGTGAATTCTTAGTATTCGGGTCGCGCCGGATGACTTACGCGCAGGTCGAACGGGAAGCGGTGGCGCTTGCCGAGGCGCTGGCGGGCCTCGGCGTCCAGCCGGGGGATCGGCTGGCGGTGGACCTGCCGAACTGGCCGGAATGGGTCGTCACCTGGCTCGCCGCGGCGTATCGCAACGTCGTGCTGGTGCCCCTCGACCCCTCACTCACAGCGCACGAGCTCAAATACCAGCTGCGGCACGCCGAAGTGCGGGCGGCCGTCGTGGCCGAAACGTACGAGGAGTCGGATTTCGTCGAGCTGTACGACGAGATCCTCCCCGACTTGCCGGAGTTGCGCGCGCTGATTCTCGTTGGTGGGACCGATCGCTGGCTCGACGACCGCGT
>WNGQ01008194.1_pt1 | contig 24549 bp, 26 predicted proteins | sample 5407661 | NCBI WGS metagenome assembly WNGQ01 (sample SAMN13153382, study PRJNA577476) | soil metagenome | isolation source: 60 cm soil or saprolite under Garry oak tree replicate 2 | place: USA:California | collected 2016-06-15 | reverse complement strand
ACAGACATTCGGTAGCGCTGCGTTTCCTGCACTGTTGGGCGTGAAATTAATCCACGCAGATCGCGCCGGTGCATGTCACCGGCCGCATTGTAGTAGGAATTAAAAAGATAAGCGTAATCTGGAATTTCCGGCCGATATCCCGAAATGAATTTTTTTAAGATAAACGTCTCGAAGAACCAGGTCGTATGCGCGAGATGCCACTTGGTGGGGCTGACATCGGGCATCGATTGCACGACGTAATCTTCCGGTTCGAGACCTGCGCACAGCGCATTGGAGAAATTTCTGACTTGATGAAAACGAGCAAGCAAGCGTTCGACACGCGCTGAACTCGGATGAAAATGAGATCGTTCGGCCGCGACCATGCCGGTGGCGGCCTCGGCTGAGGCCAGGCTCAAAGAATTTCTCCTTCTTGTTGGAGTTCTTCCCGGCGTGCCTCGAGCATCTGGTCGTGAGCCGCTTCCTCGAGTCCGTCGATCACGAGATGCTCGCCGACCGTTTCCTCTTCGTCGGTACCGGGACGCGGCATGCGGTGGCCTTTGGAACTGGCGACCACGGTCCACTCTTCCGTCAAATCGGCATTATCGGGAGTCTCCTCGGGGGGGGTATTGTTTTCTTCGCCCATCAATTCCCGGCGGGCCTGCTTCCAATCAGCCTCGGTAAATTCGTCAGGGTTGCGCTCATCGATCATCGCAATTTCCCTGGCGCGTTTTTCGACCTCCTCCGGTGACGGCGCGCCTAGCCCGTTGCCATGCACCGAGATTTTTCCCGGATGAGGTTCTGAGTAATCATTCATAAGTAATACTGTGAAAGATGATGGCGCCCTGTTCGCATTACACTCTGGACTACAGATTGGAGGCTTGCAATACAAGCGGTAAAAAACAGCCAGCCCGTCTTTGAAGATATGCATCGGGAAAATTTGATTAAACTCGAAGACGGCGCCGTCATTGCTTTTGAAGAATACGGTGCCGCGAATGGAGTGCCGGTGATATTCTGCCACGGGTGGCCGAGCTCACGCACGATGGCGCGACTCACAGACGAACCAGCGCGCGATCTCGGTATTCGCGTCATTTCACCAGATCGACCAGGTATTAGTGGCTCAAGCCTGCAGCCCGATCGCAAGCTCACCGATTGGCCACGCGTTGCAGAACGAATCGCTGACCACCTCGGTTTTCGCGAATTTCGAATGCTCGCGATATCTGGCGGCGCACCGTACGCTTACGCCACAGCTGCGGCGATGCCTCAGCGGGTACGGGCAATCGCAATAGTAGGTGGCGCGCCGCCAATGGCGGAACCTTTCGACGCCAAAGGATTGCTCCCGCTTTACCGCTGGATGCTGGCACTTCATCGAACCGAACCGCGACTCTTACGCATATTATTTTATCTGGCGCGGCCGCTCCTGTCGTTGCGACCGCCTGTGCGCCTGCGCCCCCTGCTTCTGAAAATGCTAATGTTGCGGCAATGCGATGCAGAAAGTTTGCGGGATGCAGCGGCGTTCGAAGCTATTTTTGAAAGCCAACGACGCGCCTGGCAAGCTTCGGCGGAAGGCGTGATGGCCGACGCGCAGATCTACGCGCAGCCATGGGGTTTTGCCATGGAAGACGTACGCGTTTCGGTCCGGCTCTGGCATGGCAAGGAGGACCGCGCTTTCTCAGTTCAGCTGGCGGAAGAAGTCGCAAAGCGTTTGCCCAATTGTAAAGCACGTTTCATTGACGACGCAGGGCATTATTCACTGGCCATCCGCCATATGCGCGAGATCTTGAAGGATCTCATCTGTAGTGCCGACACGTCCCCCTGAGAAAAGAATGAGCTGGAAATCAGGGCCTTGCTCGACTGATTTTCACGTGTTTTCGCAACAGATTTGGGCAGTTTCGTGAGTTGATCGATACGATCAATTCCTCACCAACAATGTCAGGTTGACCTGCGATGGAGCGCGACGCCTGCGTGCCCGGCACAACCTAAGCAGCCGCCGCACGTTTCTCGAGAATGTAATCGTGAATCGTATTTACAGTTCGAAGCGCTTTACCAGCTACCTCGGAGCTGGGCACACCGACTCCAAATGTTTTTTCCATGCTTACCACCAGCTCCAGCGCGTCAATGGAATCCAAGCCGAGTCCATCTGGGCCAAAAAGTGGTAAGTCATCGCCGATCTGCTCGGGAGGAACTTGCAGCATCAGATTTTTCACAAGCATTTCCTTAATTTGGACGCGCAAATCGGGCACAGACATAAACGAGCCGCGATTTTGCCGTAAATCGCGGGTGAGGTCAAACGTGTAGGGTACGCGAATCGGAAAGACCGGTAACGACGTCGCAGTGCGACGACCCTACCACGAGCGCATTTACACCTGATTGGCCTTGTCGCTTGGCGCAACTGCTTCAGTCGGCTGCGGCGGCGTCACGCTGGCCGAAGGTTGGTTGTCGCTTCGCGCCACGGTGGATTGTGCCGGTTTCACATCGGACTTGGCGGTTTCTGTATCAGACTTTCCGGCCTTATGCAGTTCGTCACTGAATTCGTCCTTTGCCTTTTGAAACTCCTTTACCGCCTGGCCCATTCCGCGGGCGAGTTCCGGCAGTTTCTTTGCTCCGAACAAAACCAGAATGATCAGCAGGATGACAATCAAGTCAGGTCCTGCCAAGTTCATGAAGCTGGCGAGGAGGTTCATAACTAACCGTAGCATCAGGCTGTTTGCGTAAGTTGCAAGGCAATTCAGCGATCAGCAGCCCACGGTTAGAGGGCAATCCCAGTCGGCGGCAGGGTTGACATACCCTAGCTGCTGTGTGAAAGGAGGGATTCGCAACGCATATGCGCCCCATCTGGAAAGGTAGTATCAGCTTTGGCCTGGTTTATATTCCGGTCGCGGTTTACCCGGCCACGCGTGAGGAGAAGCTGAGTTTCCGGCAGCTTCGGTCAAGCGATCTCAGCCCGATCAGATACAAGAAGGTGGCGGAAGCAGACTCGAAGGAGGTCCCCGCAGACCAAATCGTGAAGGGCTTTGAATACGAGCGCGGCCGTTTTGTTGTTCTAAAGGATGAAGACTTCGAGAAGGTGCGGATCGAGTCCACGCATTCGATCGATATCACCGACTTCGTGGATTTGGAACAAGTCGATCCGAAGTTTTTCTACAGGCCATATTTTCTCGAACCGCAAAAGGGCGGGGAAAAAGCATACGCAGTTTTGCACAAGGCACTCAGCGGGACGGGCAAGATCGGTATTGCGAAGGTCGTGATCAGTAACCGCGAGCATCTCGCCGCCGTTAAGCCCGACGGCTTATTTATGATTCTCGAGCTGATGCACTTCGCCAGTGAGATTCTAAGCGCTGAGGTTTTGAAGAACGGCTCCACAACAGCTGTTAGCGATAAGGAATATAAAATGGCGCAGGCGCTCATCGAGAGCATGACTGTTTCCTGGGAGCCGGAAAAATATCGCGACGAATACCGGAACGCATTGATGGAGATCATCGAACAAAAGGCGCAGCACAAAGAGATCACCACTAAAGCGCCAGCTCCTCCGGCGCCGACCAACGTGGTTGATCTGGTTAAGGTTTTGCAAGACAGCCTCAGCCGGACGCAAGCAGTCAGGCAAAAACGCAGCGCTGCTCGACCCGGTGGGCGCCGGTCCACCGGCGCGCTGGTCAAACAAAGGCGACGGGCAGGTGCTTTCGGGTAATAGCGCCCGGGCGCCGTTGCAAATTGTAGGGCCGGCAGTATAATCAGCACTTCCTTATGGCTAAGACTGCCTGGATCAATCGCAATGCACGCAAGCGCGCGACGGTGAAAAAATACGCCGCGATACGCGCAGAGTTAAAGGCGAAAAAAGATTATGCCGGCCTCGCGCAGCTGCCGCGTGACGCTAGCCCTACCCGAGTGGTTAACCGCTGCGAAGTTACCGGACGCCGACGCGCCTTTATTCGCCGGTTCAAGATGTCGCGCCTCACCTTTCGTGAACTAGCTTCGCAAGGCTTGATCCCTGGCGTAACCAAGTCGAGCTGGTAAAATTTCTCTGCCACGTTGCTGTGCGACGTTAATCCGCCGCGACGGGTTGCTTAGATGAGCATGTCGATTTTTCCCCTCGCTCTGGCGCCAATTGCCGAAGCAATCGCCCAGCATTGGGATCCGCCCGGACTTCTCCTCGGTAAACTGACCATTATCGCCGCGCTCGTTGGCCTGAACGGATTTTTTGTGGCGTGCGAGTTCGCCATTGTCAAAGTGCGCATGAGTCAGCTCGATGCGTTAGCGGACGAGGGTAACTTGCGCGCGCAGTTTGCCAGACATGTGCGCAGCCATCTCGATGCTTATCTGTCGGCGACGCAGCTCGGCATTACGCTGGCGAGTCTGGCGCTGGGCTGGCTAGGCGAACAATTTTTGGCGCAAATGCTCTCGCCGTTTTTTGCGCTGCTGCACATTTACTCGCACGTATTCGTGACCTCGGTGTCGATCGCGCTGGCCTTTGTCGGTATTACATTTCTGCACATCGTCTTCGGCGAGCTCGGCCCAAAGTACACGGCGATTGCTAATCCGTTGTCTGTCACTCTGCGGCTAGTCCGGCCATTGGGCGCGTTTTACGTTGTGTTCAAACCAGCCATCTGGCTGTTGCACAAATCTTCGAATTTTCTTTTGCAAACCGTGCTGCGCCGGCAACCGGTGCCGGCGACGGAGCTGGCGCACACCGAAGAGGAATTGCGCCTGATCCTGGAGCAAAGCGAAAAATCGAAGGAAGTCTCATCCCTCGGGCGCAGCTTGCTCATGAATGTGCTCGACCTGCGCGACCGCGTCGTGCGCGACATCATGACGCCTCGCGGTGAAATCGTTTACCTCGATCTCGAGGATGATTTCGAAACCAATGTGAAAAAGGCCATCGAATCTCGTCACACGCGCTTTCCGCTGTGCCGTGAAAATCTCGACAACACGGTTGGCCTCGTTCACATCAAGGAACTGCTCCCCATGATGCGCGATCCGCACCCTGATCTCTTGAAGATCAAGCGTGATCTGATTCCGCTCCCCGAGATGATGCCGCTGGAAAATTTGCTGAAGTTGTTCCTGGGCAAGCACGCGCACCTCGCAATCGTGGTAGATGAATTCGGTGGCACTGTCGGGATGGTCACACTTGAAAATGTGTTGGAGGAGTTGGTCGGCGATATTCAGGACGAGTTCGATTTCGAGAAGGAAGAATTTCGCAAGATCAGCGCAAACGAGTTCAGCGTGGACGGAGCACTCGGACTTTATGAACTGAGCGATCTCGCCAAGCTTGAACTGGAGAGCGCCGACGTAAGCACCATCGGCGGTTACGTTACCCATCTGCTTGGTCACCTGCCGAAGACGGGCGAGCAGGTCAAGATCGACAATTATCTGGTGACCGTTTCACAAGCCGATGGTCGCCGCGTCAAACAACTTCATTTTAAGAAATTGAGCGACGCTGCCGTGCACACGCCCACGTCCGGGACGGCGTAACTGGGCAGTTGATCCCGCGCGCGGCGATTACCCGAGGTGTGTCGGCTACGAGAAAGGCGCAACCGTTTTGGAATCGTCTGGCGTTGCAACAATTGTGGTGTGCAATTTCGCGCGTGGCGCCCGGCTATGTAATGATAAGCCATATTTGGGAACGTCTAAGTTATGAATCGATCCAGGAGCGCTGTAGTGCGGGAACCGGTGCGCATCTGGCGGAGATCGACCGGCGCGGTCTCGCTGCCGGAAGTGCACCGCAGCGTGGTAGTGCCGGTGACGGCCTCATTCTGGCGAAAGCTGATCGCTTTCTCAGGCCCAGGTTTTCTGGTCGCGGTAGGTTACATGGACCCGGGAAACTGGGCCACGGATTTGGCTGGTGGCGCGCAGTTCGGCTATTCACTGCTGGCGGTGATCATTGTCTCGAACTTCATGGCGATTCTGCTCCAGCATTTTTGCATCAAACTTGGTGTCGCCACAGGACGCGACCTCGCCCAGGCGTGCCGCGATCATTATTCGACGCCTGTGGTCTGGTTCCTTTGGATCCTGTGTGAACTAGCCATCGCCGCGTGCGATCTGGCCGAGGTTGTGGGTTCGGCCATCGCACTACAATTGCTGTTTAGAATTCCGTTGATGTGGGGTTGCATCATCACGGCGTCGGACGTGATGCTCGTATTGTATCTGCAAACAAAAGGCTTTCGTTACATCGAGGCGATCGTCATAACGCTCATCGCAATCATCGGCAGCTGTTTCGCGGCCGAACTCATTTTTTCGAAGCCAAGCATGATGGGCATTTTGTCGGGGCTCGTGCCAGGCCCACATATCGTTGCGAACCAGGCAATGCTCTACGTCAGCATCGGCATACTTGGCGCGACGGTCATGCCGCATAATCTTTACCTGCACTCGTCAATCGTGCAGACGCGAAAATTTGAGCAGACCCTGACGGGCCGGCATCAGGCGATCAAGTTTGCCACGATCGATTCAACATTCGCGCTCATGTTCGCGCTGTTCATCAACGCAGCGATTCTTATTCTGTCGGCAGCGGTTTTTCATTGGTCTGGCCATCGGGACGTCGCCGAAATTCAAGATGCCTACCGGCTGCTGAGTCCGCTGCTCGGCGTCGGCGCGGCGAGCATGCTGTTTGCCGTCGCACTGCTTGCGTCCGGGCAGAACTCGACCCTCACCGGCACGCTGGCCGGTCAAATCGTGATGGAAGGTTTTCTTAATCTCCGCCTCAAGCCCTGGCTGCGCCGGCTGATTACACGACTCATCGCCATTGTACCGGCCGTGCTCGTGATCGGTATGTTTGGCGAAGGCAAAACCACGGAGTTGCTCGTGGCGAGCCAGGTCGCGCTAAGCATGCAGCTCGGCTTCGCTGTGTGGCCGTTGGTGCGATTCACCGGAGAACGCGCGAAGATGGGTGAGTTTGCTAATCGGCTTTGGCTGAAAATTCTCGGATGGACGACAGCGGGGATTATTATTTTGCTCAATGTGAAACTGCTTCTGGACACATTTTTGCCCGACGCCGCACTCAAATCGCTCTACGGTTTCTTCCACATTCCCGTTCCGACGCATTGAAATGTATAAACGCATCCTGATTCCGCTCGAGAACAGTGCCGCTGATGAGACCATCCTGACGCACATCAAACCTCTCGCGCGTATGACCGGCGCGAAGCTGCTCCTGGTTCACGTGGCCGATGGCTGGGTGGCCCGGAATTTCCAGCAACTCAAGCTGGCCGAAAGCCAGGAGATGAAAGACGACCGCGCGTATTTGGAAACGCGGACGCGTGAACTCACGAAAGAAGGCTTCACATGCGATGCTGTTTTGGCGCTCGGCGAACCGTCCGACGAAATCATCAAGCTCGCTCGCGAAAGAGGTGTGGATCTGATCGCCATGACAACCCACGGGCACCGTTTCATCAGTGACATTCTTTACGGCGCAACTGCAGACAAAGTTCGCCACGCGGTCGATGTGCCCGTGCTGCTGGCGCGCGCGAAGTAGGCCGTTTGTGTCAAACGCTGCCGATTCGGCACTTGACACAGGCGTCGGTACAATGACCTAAGACGGGCGTGAAGGTTCTTTTCCTCACAAACGAGTATCCGCCGCACATCTATGGCGGCGCGGGTGTGCACGTGGGTTATCTCTCGCGTGAACTGGCGAAAACGATGCCGGTGGAAGTGCGTTGCTTTGGCGATCAACGTCTCGAAGAAGGCAACCTCAAGGTCATCGGGTTCAAGCTCGACACGAGCAGTTTCACCTGCCCAAAACCGTTGCGCTCCGCTTTCGGCGCAGTGCGCCGTTGCATTGATTTCAACACCACAAACATCGATGCCGACCTGGTGCATTGTCACACGTGGTACAGCCATTTTGGCGGGATTTTGGCGAAAAAGAATTACGGCGTTTCGCTTGTCCTTACGGTCCATTCACTCGAGCCGCTTCGACCCTGGAAGCGCGAACAGCTCGCTGGCGGCTATGACTTTTCGCTTTGGGTAGAGAAAACCGCGTTGGAAATGGCGGATGCGATCATCGCCGTTTCCAGCGAAACCAAGCGCGACATCGAGCGCCTGTTCGCTGTCGATTCGACGCGGGTGCATGTGATTCACAATGGGATCGATCTGAACCAATACCGAAAGGCCGATTCAACTCTCGCGCTCAAGCGTTATGGTATCGATCCAAATACTCCGTACTTGCTTTTTGTCGGCCGGATCACGCGCCAAAAAGGATTCCAATATCTCGTACGGGCAATCCAATTCATGGATCGCGATTTTCAGATCGTGCTTTGCGCCGCCGCACCAGACACGCCAGGCATGGCAGAGGAAATGAGAACCGCCGTGGAACGTGCAAAAATGCAACGGCCTGGGATCATCTGGATCGACGAAATGGTCGATCAAAAGACGGCCTGTGAACTTTACTCGCAGGCAGCGGTGTTCGTTTGCCCGTCCATCTACGAACCATTCGGCATCATCAATCTTGAAGCGATGGCCTGCGAAACTGCGGTTGTGGCCAGCGCCGTCGGCGGAATCAAAGAAGTCGTTGCTGATGGTGAAACTGGCTTTCTCATTGCGCTGGAGCAAATGAACGAAAGCCCATTCGAAGCAACCAACCCCAAAAAGTTCGCGCGAGACCTCGCAACACGCATCAATCAGTTAATGAACGATCGGCAATTACGCGAGCGATTCGGCAAAGCCGGGCGCAAACGGGTTGAAGAGAATTTTGGCTGGGCTGCAATTGCGGAGAAAACAAAAAAGTTGTACGAAACGTTGAAGCGTTAAAGCGTTTTGGGATTGCATGCCATACCGCTTCAACGCTTCAACGTTTTAACCGTGTAATGCGGAGAAGCCATGTTTGTCGATCGGATCAAAGTTTTCGTACAAGCGGGAAAGGGCGGGCGCGGGTGCGTCAGTTTTCGACGGGAGAAGTTTGTGCCGAAAGGCGGGCCTGATGGTGGCGATGGCGGACGCGGCGGCGACGTGATCCTACTAGGAGATCGGCATGTCGATAATCTCACCAATCTTTTCTACGAGCCCATCGTTAGAGCAAAAAACGGTGTGCACGGGAAGGGAAAGAAAATGACAGGAAGCGCCGGAGCCGACAAAGTCGTGAAAGTTCCGGTAGGCACAGTCGTTTATGCGGCAGAAGGAGCTGAACGCTCAACATTCAACGCTCAACGTTCGACGTCCAGTGTGGAACAATTGGCAATTGGCAATCGGCAATCGGCAATTTCAATTGTGGATCTCATCCGTGATGGGCAGAAATTTGTGCTTTGTCGCGGCGGAGCAGGGGGCAAAGGCAATGTGCACTTCAAAAGCTCGCGTAACCGCGCACCGCGCCAATACACGGAGGGCGAAGAAGGTGAGGAAGGATATTTCCTGCTCGAACTACGAACGATTGCGGATGCGGGATTGGTTGGTTATCCGAATGCTGGCAAATCGACACTGTTGCGGAAAGTTTCGGCTGCCCGGCCGAAGGTTGCGGCGTATCCGTTCACCACTTTGCATCCGATTGTCGGCGTGATTGAATTTCCAGGTTACCGGCGGGCCACCATTGCAGATATTCCAGGCTTGATCGAAGGAGCGCACCGAGGGCTTGGTCTTGGCCACGAATTTTTGCGCCACATCACGCGCTGCCGCATTTTAGTATTCGTGATCGATGTCGCCGGAAGCGAAGGACGCAATCCGGTGGAAGATTTGCGGAATCTTCGGCGCGAAATCGATCTTTATGATCCGGCGCTTTCATCGCGACCATGGCTGGTTGTTGCCAACAAGATGGATTTTAAAGATATTGTTTCCCGGGGAATTTAAGATGGACAAGTTCAGAATCTCTGCCGAAACTGGCCGCTGTCGTATGGGTAGGCGGGTTGTGGCTAGCTATTGCTCCAGCTTTCTTAAGCCGGAGATGTTGCACATTTACCGACAGGTAAAAGCGCTGCGTGGCGTCGATACCTTCGTCGTCACCAAAGAGGTTCAGAATGCAGAGCGGTTTCCGTTTGAGGATATTGAAATCATTCCAAAGCGACGCACCAACCTGCTGGTGCACGGCTGGCTGAAATTCGTGGTACGGCGGCCCCCCATTGTCTATCGGGGCGAATACCAGACTCTCGACTCATTGTTGGAGCGGCACGGCGCCGATCTTATGCATATTTATTTTGGCCATACCGGTGTGCACTTGCTTCCTTTCATTGAGCAGTGGGACAAACCGTGCGTGGTATCCTTCCATGGCGCCGATGTCGCGCACAAACCCGAGATCAAAGATTATCCGGGGAAATTGCGTCGTCTTTTTAATGCAGTCCCGCTTGTCTTCGCGCGTTCCCAATCGCTGGCTGACCGGCTAATCCATTTGGGCTGTCCGCCGACTGGCATCCCGCTAAGTGAATTTCCATTCGTGGATAGAGAGCCGCCGCGAGATGGCAAATGGAGAGTGGTACAGGCGTGCCGGTTAATTCCGAAGAAAGGCATTGCGACGAGCTTGCGCGCTTTTGCGATTTTTAAGAAAGACAATCCTGGCGCGGAATTCTTCATCGCTGGCAAAGGACCGTTGCAACCTGAACTAGAAATGCTCGCCGGGGGGCTGGGCATTCTCAGGGATGTGCACTTCGTCGGATTTCTGTCGCAACCGAAGCTCCTGGACCTTTATGCCAGTTCGCATGTGTTTTTGCATCCGAGCGAAATATCTCCAAACCAAGACCAGGAAGGTGTGCCGAACTCGGTTTTGGAAGCGATGGCCACTGGACTGCCAGTGGTCGCGACACGTCATGGTGGAATTCCGGAAGCGGTTGATCACGGGCGCACCGGGTTTCTGGTTGCCGAGGAGGATCACGTCGGATTAGCGAATGCCACGCAGCTAATCACAACCTCGCCCGTGCTGCTAAAGCGAATGGGACAACGTGCCCATGCTACCGTGGTCGAACGATTTGAACAGGACACCCAAATCGATCAATTAGAATCGTTTTACGAGGAAGCAATCACACTAAATGGTGCCGCTGAGTCCGTGACGTCGAAGCCGATCGTCAGGATCGCTCCACAGTTCGCCGAGGGATTGCCGGCGAAATAAGTTTAGGTTCGAGAATTTTGTTTGTCATCCGGGCAAAACGCGCTTTGGTATGCGCGTTCGAGTTGTAGCCGAAGCGTTTTGCTCGCCGTAGCATTTGCAACGGTGGATGACCTCGGCAGGCTGGCATCATCCCGACTAGTCGGGACTACAGCTGTATCCCAAAAAAATGCGGAATCGTTGTTTTTTATCGTCGGTTTTGATGCTGGTCTACGGCATTGCTTTGGCGACGCCGGCAGTGGCGGCGGAGACCGAGCCGGCCGTGTCGTTGAAGCCGATCCCAATCTTTGAGATCGGCAAGTTTGCAATCACCAACTCGATGCTGGTGACGTGGATTGTGGCGGCAGGCATTATCGTTTTTGCCCAGATCGCGACCCAGAACATCAAGCCGATTCCAAGCGGCATTCAAAATTTCTGGGAGTGGCTGGTCGGGGGACTGTATAACTTTCTTGAAGGAATTATCGGGCGCGAATTGGTGCGAAAAACGTTTTGGTTCTTCGCGACGATTTTCATTTTCATCTTGTTCGTGAACTGGTTTGGTCTGATCCCCGGCGTGGGGACGATCGGCTGGGGCCATCACGATCCAAACACCGGCTTGTTTCATGTTGATCAGCCGCTTTTGCGCGGCGGCAACGCGGACTTAAACATGACCACGGCCATGGCCGCAATTTTCTTTGTGCTTTGGCTGGTCTGGGCGCTCCAAGCGCAAGGTGTCGGCGGTTTCTTAAAACATTTGTTCGCCCCAAAAGGTGAAACCACAGGCGTTCTCAAAGTTCTGATGGCCGTGATTTTTTTCATGGTGGGCTGGCTCGAAGTCATCTCTATTTTGTTCCGCCCGATTTCACTAAGTTTTCGGCTTTATGGGAACATTTACGCTGGCGAAAGTATTTTGGAAGCGATGGCTACGATGGTGCCGTTGTGGCTGGCGTGGCTGCCGCCGATTCCATTTTATTTTATGGAGATACTGGTGGGCGTTGTGCAGGCGCTCGTGTTTATGCTACTGACGGCCGTGTTCACCATGCTAATTGCGCAGCATGACCATGGCCCGGAACATGCGCCAGTGTAAATTTCGACGGACCCATGATGGGCCCGTCAAACCAACAGAAAAACTATGATACTACCATTACTTGCAGAAATGAGCGGAAGCATTCACGTCGGCCTGGCCGCGATGGGCGTCGGCATCGGCGTGGGACTAACGGGCCTAGGCATGGCGACGGCAGTTGGACGCAATCCGGGTGCCTTTACGCAAATCCTTGTGCATGGGATTCTGGCCATCGCTTTTACCGAGGCGATCGTTTTCTATGCGTTGTTCCTTCTCGCTCACTGATGGCGCCCCGACTGAGAGAGCAACAGCCCCTGGCGCGTGAATTATGAATCTGATCATTGCCGCTGCGGCAGGTGGTTTTAGCGAAACGCTTCACGACACAGCTGAAACTTTCGGTTGGAATTGGCGATTGTTCCTTTCGCAGGTGATCAGCTTTGTGATCGTAGCGTTACTCCTGCGACGCTTCGCCTACAAGCCGATCCTTGCGGTACTCGAAGAGCGCCGGCGCAAGATCGAAGAAGGCCAGCTGAATGCAGAGAAAATCAAAAAGGAACTCGCCGAAGCGGAGAAGCGTTATCAGGAAATCATCGCGAAGGCCGACGCAGACGCGCAAAAAATGATTGACGAAGCGCGCGAAAGCGCTGCGCATTTATCCGAGCGCAAGCAACAGGAGGCGATCGCGGCTGCAGAGCAAATCCTGGCAAAAGCGCGCGAGGCCAGTGCGATTGAACATGAGCGCACAATGGAATCTTTAAAGCGCGAGCTTGGACGCCTGGTGGTTGATACCACCGCCAAAGTGGCTGGGAAGGTGTTAACGCCGGAAGATCAACAGCGCTTACAGGAAGAAGCAGCGCGCCAACTAGCCGGATGAAGATCAACAAGGAAATTCGCCAGCTCTCGCGGAAGATGCTTCGAGCAAGTGTCGCTGATGGTCAGCTCGATCCACAAAGAATCGCGTCGTTGGTCGATTCACTCATAAGGAGAAAACCGCGTCATTACATTGAGGTTCTAAAAAATTACAGACGTTTGCTTCGACTCGAATTGGAAAAGCGCAGTGCCAGAATCGAGACAGCAAGCGAGGTGGACCCATCGATTCGTTCGGAGATTCTCGCCAATCTGAAGAAGAAATACGGCAACGACGTGACAGCTGAGTTTGTCGTTAACCCTCAGCTTCTTGGCGGAATGCGCATCCGCGTAGGGAGCGATGTCTGGGATGGAACTGTGCGCGGTCGGCTCGAACGCCTCCAGCAACAACTCTAAGCAATCCAAATCATGAGCAGCATACTCGAAGAGATCGAAACGAAAATTGAAGGGCTGAAAACCTCGACGACGAAAAGCAACGTCGGCGTTGTGCGTGAAACGGGCGATGGGGTCGCGCGTATCGAAGGCCTGAGCGACGTGATGCTAAACGAGATGATCGAATTTCCCAACGGGGTGTTCGGTCTCGCGTTGAACCTCGAAGAAACTGAAGTCGGTGCGATTTTGCTGGGTGAGACTACGAAGGTCGCAGAAGGCGACGAAGTCCGCACCACCGGCAGACTGTTACAGGTTCCAGTGGGTAAAGCTTTGCTCGGGCGCGTCGTTAATACGTTGGGCCAGCCATTGGATGGAAAGGGCTCAATCAAGACCGACGCGTTTTATCCTCTCGAAAAAATTGCACCTGGCGTGATTAAGCGCCGCAGTGTGAACCAACCGGTGCAAACAGGCATCATGGCCATTGACACGATGATTCCGATTGGTCGTGGCCAGCGCGAGCTAATCATCGGCGACCGTGCTACCGGCAAGACGACGATCGCTATCGACACGATCATAAGCCAGGCGCGCCTGAATAAAGCGGCCGAGGATCAGGGCGACAAGAATTATCGTCCGCTCTACTGCATCTATGTCGCTGTCGGCCAAAAGAATTCCAACGTGGCGCGTACACTGGCGGTGCTCGAAAAAGAAGGCGCCATGCCTTACACGACAATCATCTCAGCACCGGCCTCGGACACTGCCACAAACCAGTATCTGGTGCCCTTCGCCGGCGCCGCCATGGGCGAGTGGTTCATGGATAATGAAATGGATGCGCTGATCGTTTACGACGATCTATCGAAGCACGCGGTCGCATATCGACAGGTTTCGCTCGTGTTGAAGCGGCCTTCCGGACGCGAAGCGTATCCAGGCGATGTGTTTTACTTACACTCACGTTTGCTCGAACGCGCCGCGCGGATGGCGGATGACTTCGGCGGCGGATCGCTAACTGCGTTGCCCATTATCGAAACGCAAGCTGGCGACGTTTCCGCCTATATCCCTACAAACGTGATCTCCATCACGGACGGTCAAATTTATCTGGAGACCGATTTGTTTTATCAGGGAATTCGGCCAGCCATTTCGGTTGGGTTATCCGTGAGCCGTGTAGGGTCGGCGGCACAGATCAAAGCCATCAAGCAGGTGGCTGGCAAGGTAAAGCTCGATCTGGCGCAATTCCGCGAGCTGGCGGCCTTCGCACAGTTTGGTTCCGATCTGGACGCGGCGACGAGGGCGCGGCTCGATCGCGGTCAACGCATTGTCGAGCTTTTTAAACAAAAACAATACAACCCGATTCCGGTGGACGAACAGGTAGCCGTGATGTGGGCAATGCAAAATGGATACATCGATGCTGTTCCAGTCGAGCGCGTGAAGGACTACCAACTAAAACTTCAGGATTGGCTGGAAACCCGGAAAGAAGGATTGCTCGGAGCGATCCGCGAGAACGGAAAGAAGGATTGCTCGGAGCGATCCGCGAGAAAAAAGCGCTCGATAAGGACATCGAGTCGCAATTGAAAGCGGCGCTGGATGAATTCAAGGCGACCTGGCGATGATTTGTCTGCGAGCGTTCGATCCAACCATGGCTTCCAACCGCAAACTTGCCACTAGAAACCTTCCACGCTTTCCAGGCGATTTCGGGTTCCAACTTACCGCTGGGGAGCTTAGAAACTTGAGGTCGCAAATTGCGACCTCAAGTTTGCATGGAGGGCGACGATATCGCCCATGGGCATTTACGGAGCATGGCGCGATCATGCTCGGGAGTGTCCTGAATAGCGAAATCGCTGTTCAAGCGAGCATCCGCGTCGTGCGTGCGTTCGTTAGGCTGCGCGAAATGGTTGCGGCAAATGCACAGCTTGCTGCAAAACTCAAAGAACTTGAGCAACGCCTCGATTCCCACGATGAAGCGATTGCTAACGTTTTCGCTGCGATCAAACAACTACTTGGGCCGCCCGAGCCGCCAAAGAAACGCGAGATCGGGTTCCATGTACGGGAACAGCCCGGGCGCTATCGGGCGAAGAGAAGATTCTAAGAAATGGCAAACACGCAGGACATACGGCGCCGGATCAGATCGATCCGCAACACCGCGCAGATCACCAAAGCGATGCAGATGGTGGCTGCCTCAAAGATGCGCAAAGCGCAGCAGCATGCACTTGCCGGGCGGCCTTACGCCGCTTTGATGAATAAGGTTTTCGTCTCTTTACAAAAACGAACGGACCCGAAGCTGCATCCGCTTTTGGAAATCCGGCCGCTGAAAAGGGAACTGGTCGTGATCATCAGTACCGACAAAGGGCTATGCGGCGCGCTAAATACGAATTTGTTTCGCGAGGCCGTAAATTTTGAGCAGGCCAAAGCAGCTTTTGTGGTGACTGGAAAAAAGGCGCGACAATTTATTGCACGGACAAAACGGGAGTTGCTGGCTGATTTCGAGCTGAAAGATTCCCCCAGTTTCATTGAAACCAAACCGCTCTCAAAGTTCTGCACTGAAAAATTTCTGAAGCGGGAGGTGGACAAGGTCTCAGTGCTTTACACGCATTTCATCAACACGATTAATCAACGTCCAGTAGTGCAGACGCTCTTGCCGATCAGCGGTTTTGATTTGCCGAAGAATGAAGCAGGCCAGGCTGAAAGTGAAGGTGTCGATCCGATGATCGGCTACATATTCGAGCCCAACGCAGAGGTCGTTCTCGATTCGATGCTGCCGTATTATATTTCGTACCAAGTTTTCCAGATGATCCTCGATGCGCGTGCCTCCGAGCACAGCGCGCGCATGGTGGCGATGAAGAATGCCACGGATAACGCGAATCAATTCATTAAGGACCTAACGCTGGAATACAACAAGATGCGGCAGGCCGGCATCACCACCGAGTTGCTCGAGATCGCCACGGCGCAAATGGCGCTCGGTGGCTAATCAAGTTTTATGAATAAAGGAAACATAGTTCAAGTAATCGGTCCCGTTGTGGACGTGGAATTCCCGGACGAAAAGGCGCTGCCGAAAATCTACAACGCGCTCGAAATTGAATATGAAGTGAATGGCAACCCAACAAAGCTGACGCTCGAAGTGCAGCAGCACCTCGGCGAAAATTGGGTGCGCTCGGTGGCCATGTCTTCCACCGAAGGACTTAAACGTGGGATGAGCGTGACGGACACCGGCGGACCGATAACGGTTCCAGTCGGCGAAGGCGTGCTCGGTCGTTTGTTCAATGTGACCGGCGACCCAGTCGATGATCGCGGGCCTGTGAAATTTGAAAAGCGCTACTCGATCCACCGTCCTGCGCCGGCGCTAACCGAACAGGACACAAAAGTGCAGATCCTCGAAACAGGAATCAAAGTCATCGATCTCGTTTGCCCATTTTCAAAGGGAGGCAAGGTCGGTGCATTTGGCGGCGCCGGCGTTGGCAAAACTGTCATCATCCAGGAGCTGATCAACAACATCGCTATGAAGCATGGCGGTGTCTCGATGTTTGCAGGTGTAGGCGAGCGCTCGCGTGAAGGTAACGACCTTTACAAGGAAATGAGTGAAGCAGGCGTGATCGACCAAAAAGATTTGTCGAAATCGAAAGTGGGGATGGTTTTCGGCCAGATGAACGAGCCGCCGGGCGCACGCTTACGCGTCGGACTTTCTGCGCTGGCGATGACTGAATTCTTCCGCGACGAACGCAATCAGGATGTGCTGCTTTTCATTGATAACATCTTCCGATTTTCCCAAGCCGGCTCTGAAGTGTCGGCGCTGCTCGGCCGTACGCCATCCGCCGTTGGTTATCAGCCGACACTCGCTGCGGAGATGGGCGACTTGCAGGAGCGCATTACTTCGACCAACAAAGGATCGATCACTTCCTTCCAGGCGGTTTACGTTCCCGCAGACGACTTGACTGATCCGGCGCCGGCAAACACGTTCGCGCACTTGGATTCGACGATCGTCCTCGAGCGCGCGCTCACTGAGCTTGGCATTTATCCGGCAGTTGATCCTCTGGCATCAACGTCAAAATCGCTCGCGCCTGAAATTGTTGGCGAAGAACATTACAATGTCGCACGCGGCGTGCAGCGCGTTTTGCAGCGTTACAAAGATTTGCAGGACATCATCGCGATTCTTGGAATGGACGAGTTGAGTCCAGAAGACAAACTGACCGTTTACCGGGCACGAAAGATTCAACGTTTCCTCAGCCAGCCATTTCACGTGGCGGAAGTTTTCACCGGTCATAAAGGACAATACGTCTCGATCGAAGAGACGGTCCGTGGCTTCAAGGAAATTCTCGAGGGCAAACATGACGATGTGCCCGAGCAAAATTTCTACATGAAGGGCAACATCGATATGATCAAGGAAGGTTAAAGCGTTAAAGCGTTAAAGCGTTGAAGCGGAAACCATGGCTACTCTGAAATTGGAGATCGTAACGCCTGAGGAAAAAATTTATTCCGAAGACGTGGACATGGTCACCCTTCCCGGCTCGGAGGGTGAACTCGGCGTTTATCCCAAGCACGTCCCGTTGCTTACTACTTTGAAGCCGGGCGAACTGCGCATCATCAAGAGTGGACGCGAAACCACGATGGCTATCGGCGAGGGTTTTGTAGAGATCAAAGGCGACGCGGTTTCGGTTTTGACCGACATGGCACTCGAATCCGAGAAGATCGACATCGCTGCGGCCGAGGCCGCGGTCGAACGCGCCAAAGCGGCGATGAAGGAAGATCATACTGCTGCAGAAGTAGCGGCGATTCAGGCGTCGCTACAAAAAGCGCTTGCTCAGTTGCACGTCAAACGCCGCCGCCATCACGGCTAGCATTTGTAGAGGTGGTCGCCGCAGCGACCGCCTGCATATGCTAAACTAAAAGCTTGGCACAAGCACCGCTAGACGCTCTCGGAATCATCGCCGGCAACGGCGTGTACCCCAGATTGCTTGCTGATTCAGCCCGAAAGGCTGGGGTTAAGAAAATCGTCGCGGCGGCGTTCCCCGGCGAAACCGATCCAAGCCTCACGCAACATGTCGATGTGCTCGAATGGATACGCGTCGGACAACTTAACCGGCTACTGAAATTTTGCCGTACGCAAGACATTCACCACGCGATCATGGCAGGACAAATCGCGCCGAAAAACCTTTTCGATCTGCGCCCGGATTGGAAAGCGTTGGTGTTGCTGGGCAAACTTAAACAGCGCAATGCCGAATCGATCTTCGCGGCGATTGCGGATGAACTGGCAAAAATCGATGTCGAGCTTTTGCCGGCGACAACATTTCTCGAAGATTCGCTCGCACCGTCAGGGTTAGTTGCAGGAGCGAAGTTATCCCGCCAGGAAGAAGAAGATGTCGATCTTGGCTGGAAGACCGCGAAGGAAATCGCGCGGCTCGACATAGGCCAGACCGTGATTGTGAAAAATGGAACTGTTGTTGCGGTGGAAGCGTTCGAAGGAACCAACGAGGCGATGAAGCGTGGCGGCGCACTCGCGCGCGAAGGCGCAATCATGGTCAAGGTTGCCAAACCAGAGCAAGACATGCGGTTCGACGTGCCGGTAATCGGCGTAGAAACAATCCGCATCGCTGCCGAAGCACGAGTGCGCGTGATCGCTGTCGAAGCGGGAAAAACTTTATTGCTCGAACGCGATGCGATTACCGACCTGGCCAATCGCTCGCAGATCTCGATTGTTGCTCGGGCCTCTTAGGCTGCAATGAATCGGCCATACGGGCTGACAACTCAAAGCCGATTCGCACGACGAGAGGTAACCCCTTCTTGACCAGCCTGGGGCATGGGGATACACAGCGTGACCGACACCGTTATGCCCAAGCCAATGCTATGCCTAATCATCGCTGCACTCGCAGTCGCAACGCAGATATCTCGATCTGTCGCTGCGGATGCGGAATGGGATAGAACTGTGCTGCCGCGTCCAGCCCAGCCCTTCCAAGGCGCAACAAAGCGAACCCTCGAAGGCTCAAAAGCATCCTTCACTCAGCCAGTGAAAGCTCCGCCGGACGCGCCGAATATTCTCCTGGTGCTGATTGACGACGCCGGCTTCGGTAATCCATCCACGTTCGGCGGTCCGGTCGCTACGCCGACGTTCGACAAACTCGCGGCGGAGGGACTTCGGTACAATCGATTTCACGTGACGGCGCTTTGTTCACCCACGCGCGCGGCCTTGCTTTCGGGACGAAACCATCATGCTGTAGGATTCGGCTCGATCTCCGAGTTGATCGGCGGTTGGCCGGGCTACAGCACGAACTGGCCGACAAGCGCGGCTTCCATCGCGCAGATTCTTCAGGCCAACGGCGGCAACACTGCTGCGATCGGCAAGTGGCATCTCACGCCCGACGCCCAGCAGGGGCCGGCGGGCCCTTTTGATCGCTGGCCGAACGTGCTGGGCTTTGATTATTTCTGGGGATTTCTCGGCGGTGAAACGAGTCAGTTCGATCCGGTCCTTGTCGAAAACAACAAGATCATCGGCGTGCCGAAGGAGAAGGACTTTTATCTCAATGACGCTATGGCCGAACACTCAATTACTTGGATTCGCAATCAGAAAGCGCAGGCGCCGGATAAACCTTTCTTTCTCTATTTCTCGACGGGTGCGACCCATGCGCCACACCAGGTGCCGAAGGAATGGAGCGACAAATACAAGGGCAAATTCGATCAGGGTTGGGACAAGTTGCGCGAAGAGACGTTCGCACGGCAGAAACAGCTCGGTGTGATTCCGGCCAACGCCAAACTGACGCCTCGCGATCCGGCGTTCCCAGCGTGGGACAGCGTACCGCCGGACGTAAAGAAGGTGTATTCGCGTCAGATGGAGGTCTATGCCGGTTACCAGGAAAACACTGACCACGCTGTCGGACGCGTCCTGCAAGCGATCGAAGACATGGGCCTCGGCGACAATACGCTCGTTATTTACATCTTCGGGGACAACGGTGCCAGCATGGAAGGAACGGAGGACGGGACATTCAACGAAATCATAACCTTGAACGGCATTCCACTCACTGCTGAGCAGCAATTAAAAGCGATCAAAGCTTACGGCGGCCTCGACAAATGGGGCGGCCCCGATATGGATCCGCACTATGCGGCAGCGTGGGCGTGGGCGGGTAACACGCCATTTAAATGGGGAAAGCAGGTGGCCTCGCATCTCGGCGGCATTCGTAACCCCATGGTCATCAGCTGGCCAAAACGCATCAAGGACAAAGGCGGCTTGCGCAGCCAATTCACTCATTGCACCGACATCGCTCCCACCATTCTGGAGGCTGCTGGCCTGCCGGAGCCAAAGCAAGTTAACGGCGTCGCACAAATGCCGATGCATGGCGTAAGTTTTCTTTCCACGTTCGCTGATGCAAATGCGCCCTCGCGCCACACTCAACAGTATTTCGAGATCCTCGGAAATCGCGCTATGTACAAGGACGGCTGGATCGCATGCTGGCGCCCGGACCGAATCCCTTGGAAGTTGGATCCTCCAACGCTCGCGCAGTTTGCACCAGACAAATGGAACCCGGACAACGACAAGTACGAGCTGTATAATCTGGACGAAGATTTCTCGCAGGCTGACGATGTGGCGGACAAGTATCCGGATAAGGTACGCGAACTGACCGCGCTGTTCTGGTCTGAAGCCGAGAAATACCAGGTCACACCGCTATTCGGCGAGATTGCGTTTTTGTGGGGTTTTCCGAAGCACTCGACCGATCAGATCAAATTCACTTATTACAGCGGAACGGAAAATATCTCGTCCGGCATGATTCCCCCGATTTACAATCGTTCGTATAGCATCAGCGCAGATTTGGATAATCCGGGCCGATCAGGTCTTCGGTTGCGTCCCGGAATAGAGGGCGTCATCGTGGCGGAGGGCAGTTTCCTTGGCGGCTTCTCGCTTTATGTCGAAGAAGGCCGACTGAAGCACACCTATAGTTTCCTTGGTTTGAAACTGGACACCATCACCTCGCGTGATGAGCTGCCGAAAGGCAAAGTCAACGTCCGCTACGAGTTCACCGCCGATAAACCCGGCGAGTTCGCTACCAGCGGGACAAGCCGGCTCTTCATCAACGGGAAACAGGAAGCCGAAGGCAAGATCGAGCATACCGTGCCGCTTCGGTTTACCGCTTACGCTGGCATGGACATCGGCACGGACAACGGTCTTCCAGTCGTTCCAAAACTTGGATACGCCAAATTACTGCCCAAGTACTTTAAAGGCACGATCGAAAAAGTAGAGTTCGATCTCAGTCCGCAGAAACTTAGTACCGAAGATCTGCAGCGGATGTATCTGGAGCGTTTTGCGAGCGCAGTGCGCAACTAATCGATCATCCGCCGCGGCGCTTCTGCATAGCCTCACGAATGGCTTGTTGACGAATTGCCTGTAGCTTTTGGTACTGGTCAGGTGAAAGAATCGCCTTCATCTGAGGATCGGTCTGCTGGTGAATCGCCCTGATCTGCTGCATTTTTTGAAAACCCGAGAGCGAACTATTGTTCTTAATGGCTTCTACTTTTGGACCTTCGTCGGCGAGAATGGGCAGAATCTTCGCCTTCTGTTGAGGCGTGAGATTAAGCTGTTGCGATATCGCCTGAAGCTTCGCACCTTTATTTTGAGCGGACGACGCCGGTGCCAGCAGCACAAACATGCCGAAGCATAAAGCCAGTGCGATTAGCCGAATGTAGTTCTTCATATTGTTTCTCCTTATCTTGTTCGGCGGCATCGTGGTCAAGGAGGCGCCGGCGAGTCAAGCTGAATCGGGCGCCACCGACATTGAATTAAAAAAGTACATTGACAGCCAAGGCCGGCCTGAATCATCACGGGGGTTGGCTAGTTACCGATTAACTACCGTGAAATCTTTACTCTCCTCATTTTTTGCCGTTGCCAGCGGCTTACTAATTGTCGGCCGATTCATCATTTGTGCCGAAACCTTTACCGAGGGCGCCCGAGTCTCTCCCGAAACCGTCACACTAAAGCCTGGCGAATATGTTTGGGAACCCGAACGTGCGCCGGAGGGTCCTTTGCTCATTGTGGCCAGCATTACCGAGCAGGTGGCATACGTTTATCGTAACGGGATCCGTATCGCACGGTCGAGTGTCAGCACAGGTCGACCAGGTCATCGCACTCCCACTGGCATCTTCACGATCCTGGAAAAGGAGGTTCATCATACCTCGAGCATTTATAAAGGCGCGGAAATGCCTTACATGGAGCGCGTGACTTGGGGCGGGATCGCCCTGCACGCTGGCGATCTGCCGGGTTACCCCGACTCACATGGCTGCATCCGGCTGCCGCTTGAATTTTCCAAGCTGCTCTTTGGCGTCACCATGAAAGGCGCGACGGTGATCATCGCCGATGAGCATTCCGCGCCGGCCGAGACGATCAACCCCGGCCTGTTCTTCACGCAGGCCGGCGAGGAGAGCGAACCGATAGCGGCGGGCCAATTTGAATGGAACCCCGATAAATCTCTTAGCGGCCCAGTCTCTCTGATCGTAAGCAGCGCAGACAAAACAGTGTACGTCTATCGTAATGGCGTAGAGATCGGCCGAGCGGCGATTGCCAATCCTCAGGTTGTTTTGCCGTTGAACGATCATGTTTTCAGCGCGCTACAGGGTACGGATGCAGAGGGACATCTTCGGTGGATTCAAGTGACTGCTAAGGGAAAGCAAGGCTCTAGCGAGAGTCTTTTTCTGGCGGCACAGAAAAGTGGGTTGCCGGCTGAATTCCTTACCAAGACTACGCAAGTTATAACGCCGGGCACGACGATCATCTTCACTGACAAGCCTGTGGATCCCACAACGCAGAGTCACACCGGCTTCCAGATCCTCGTGGCGCAAAAAGACAAGCCCTTCGGAACAGCCGAGTAACGTCCTCGCAACTATCATTAAAAGAGTTCTTCTGACCGAAAGAAATGGCGCTAGAGCTGAAAACAATTTGCGAAAAATGCGGACGGACGCTTATAGCGAGCGGAGTAGCTTACATTTGTAGTTACGAATGCACGTATTGCGCGAGTTGCGCCGAGCAAATGAACTTCGTTTGCCCAAACTGCGAAGGTGAACTTGTGCGGCGACCGCGTCGCGAAGAGTCGTCTAGTTCCGCCGCCGCTGATGCTTGATTCGATACGTGAGAAAACACTCGTCGCCGATTATGCGCATATTGATCAAAGAACAGTGGACGCTCGCGGGAAGGAATGCCTTGGTCAGACCTGTCAGCGTAGGCGCTTTGGCTCCGCCGAACATATAGGGCGCAATCGTGAGATTCAGCTGATCAATCAAATCGCGTTCCAATAAGGCGCGAAAAAGCGTTGGGCCGCCTTCGCACGCGAGCCTGCGCACGTTGTATCTGCTGCGCAAAGTTCTCAACATAGCGGCAAGATCGATCTTGTCGGATTTAGTGAGATGCAAAGTGGCTTTCCCTTTGAGCGCAGCTTGCGTTTGCTTTGGCATTCGCGTCGTGGAAAAAATGAGGATCGGCGAAATGGTGGATTGGAAGATCTTCAAGCGGCTGTCGATCCTGCCTTTGTTTGAGACAATCACGCGCAATGGGGCAGGGGTTTGCTTTCGCTTGATTCTGGCTTGCTGCAAATCCTTCGGAATGCCGAGCCGGACATTGTCGCGTTTCAAACTGGTGTGCCCGAGCAAAACCGCATCGGCCAGAGCGCGCTGGCGAAATAAATGCAGCTTGTCTTCGCGCGAAGTGAAATCAACCGGCGCGAAGTTTTTCGTGGTCACTTTGCCATCCAGGGTCATGGCGAAAGTGGCGACGACAAATGGACGCTTGGAAATGTGGGAGCGGCCTTTGCGCCGCGATTTTTTTGTTATCACACCCAATCGGGACGCTAAGGTCCCTCCCATATTTTACTCCGCTTCGCCGAGCTCATGTTCCAGCGTGACTACTTCCTGTTGCATCTCGCGCAATTTCACGCGGCCGGCCAAGCCACTGGGCCGGTAAAAGAGATAAACGACAGCCCCTGGAAGACAGCAAACCAGAATAATGAGAAAACTCAGCGAGCCGATCAGAATGGCTTTTGCTTCCGGCACGCCGCAGAGACCGTTCAGCATAATCTGCAAAACTTTTTCGCGAAGGCCAATTCCCGCGAAACTGATCGGTAACGCCGAGATCGTGCGTTCGACCGGCATCACCGCAAAGAAATTCACCAGGGGCACGGGCGCGCCCAACGCGTAGGCCGCACACAGAAAAGTTGCGAACGTAGCGAGGTGCGCCACGACCGATGCGCCAAACGCGACCAGTGTCGCCCGCCAGTGATGCGCGTAGAGATGATACGCCGCCGAGATCTCGATTAATCTGTCGCGGCCT
>WNGQ01001454.1_pt1 | contig 24560 bp, 23 predicted proteins | sample 5407661 | NCBI WGS metagenome assembly WNGQ01 (sample SAMN13153382, study PRJNA577476) | soil metagenome | isolation source: 60 cm soil or saprolite under Garry oak tree replicate 2 | place: USA:California | collected 2016-06-15 | reverse complement strand
TGGCGCAAGACCAGGTTATATTGAAGAACCTCACATGCCTACAAAGCGCCGGTCCCGGCGCAGAAACAGGCACCTACACCTGGACGCTGAAAGGGAATATGCTGACGCTAAAAGTAGTCAGCGACCTGTGTCCTTATCGAAAGCTGGTTGCTACAGCACATCCTCTACGCAAGCGAAGTTAGCCCGAGGGCATACTAAGCAAAAAAATTCCTCGACGCGGCGGATGCCCCGTGGTGTCTGGCCAAGTGCCTCATTTGTACCGTAGGCGATTACTACATTTAAAAACGTGTCTGTTTCTCAAAGCCTTCGCCCTCTCTCGCGCGGCTTCGCCGCACAAATGTTTCGTGTGTTTTGTGGACAGCCGCGAAGCGGCTGTCCACAAAACACACGAAACAGGCGAGCACCGCAGGCGCGAGCAAGCGACCGGGATGGCAATCAGCCAGACTCTAAGTAGAGATTACACGCGGCCTGGTATGAGGGCAACGGACCAAAAGCCAGTAATGTCTCTGTACCTGCGGAGAGGCGGCAGAGCGAACCAAAGCGGAATAATATCGAGCAAGCGTATGTTATTAAAGAAGTGAATACGCTCACTAAATGTTAGCGGCAGCAACACAGCTTAAGCCCAACATTCCTTGACAAATAAAAAACATAGATGGTAATCTTTTTATAGTAATTTTTTGGATACTAAGTAGATTGATTTAGTCAACATCACGAAAGGTGATGAAATATGGGTGATGCATCCCGCGAGATTATGCGCCAGGCACGGCGACAAGTGCCAGAATGGACGCCAGCGCAGGTGAATGACGTGCTGGCACACCAGCACGAGAGCAGCCCTGGCGATCAAGAGATCGTCGTTGTAGATGTGCGCGAGAAGCACGAATGGAACGAGGGGCATATCCCTGCCGCGCTTCACGTGCCCCGGGGCTTCCTCGAATTGCAGATAGAAGAGGCCGTGCCCGATAAATCGAAGACCGTGGTACTTTATTGCGCAGGCGGTGTGCGCTCCCTTATTGCCGGGACTACTTTGCAGCAGATGGGCTACAAGGATGTGATTTCGATGTCGGGCGGCTTTGGCCAGTGGAAGGCCACTGGCTACTCGTTCGTCCAGCCGCGCGTCTTGAGCGAGGTGCAGGCGAAACGCTACAGCCGCCACGTGCTGGTACCGGAAGTAGGGGAGCGCGGCCAGTTCAAGCTGCTCGACTCGCGTGTCCTGCTGATTGGCGCTGGTGGCCTGGGTTCTCCCGCTGCATATTACCTGGCCGCGGCAGGTGTTGGAACGATCGGCATTATTGATGCTGACGTGGTAGAAGAGAGCAACCTGCAGCGCCAGATTATACATAACACGAAGCGCGTTGGCCAGTACAAAGCCGAGTCGGCTCGCGAAGCCATCGAAGCCCTGAACCCCGATGTGAAGGTCATTACCTATATCGAGCGCCTGGACGAAAGCAACGTTGCTCGCATCATTGCCGGCTACGATGTAATTATCGATGGCACCGATAACTTCCCCACGCGTTACCTGCTCAACGATGCTGCGATCATCGCCAACAAGCCAGTTGTGCATGGCAGCGTCTTCCGTTTTGAGGGTCAACTGACGATCTTCAAGCCCCACGAGGGGCCATGCTACCGCTGTCTCTATCCTGAGCCGCCACCGCCCGCGCTGGCGCCGAGCTGCGCCGAGGCAGGCGTGCTGGGAGTACTCCCCGGCATTATCGGACTGCTGCAGGCGACGGAGACGATCAAGCTGCTGCTGGGTATTGGTGAGCCGTTGGTCGGTCGTATGATGACATACGATGCCCTGGCCGGTGAATTCAATGAGTTGCGTCTCTACCGCGATCCCGAGTGTCCGGCCTGCGGCGAGCACGCGCACCCGGAAAACCTGCCGACCTACGCCGATGTCTGCGCAATTTAAAGGAGTATATTATGGCGACTGTTCGTCTCGCACCCGTTCTACGTTCCTCTATCGGCGGCTCCAAGCAAGTGAGTGCCGAAGGGAGCACCCTGGGCGAGGTGCTGGCCGATCTCTATAAGCGTTTTCCAGCCCTGAAGGAACAGATCCAGCCAGAAGGCAATCTCAGCCGCTTTGTCAATGTCTACATCAACGACCAGGATGTGCGCTACTTGCAGGGCCTTGAGACAAGTGTTGGCTCTATGGATACCATTCAGCTATTACCTGCAATGGCAGGTGGCCAATAAGGCAATCAGAGGAATCCTATGCGCTACAGCAGCATACTGGATACAATAGGTAACACGCCGCTGGTGGAGCTGAAGAGCTTCAGCCCGCGCCCGGGCGTGCAGATATTCGCCAAGCTGGAGGGGGCAAACCCTTCTGGCAGCATCAAGGATCGCATCGCTAAGAAGATGATCGAGGAGGCCGAGGCGAGCGGCAAGCTCACACACGACTCCATTCTCCTGGAGCCGACCAGCGGCAATACGGGTATCGCGCTGGCGATGATTGCCCGCGTGAAGGGCTACCAGTTCACGGCAGTGATGCCCGACAATGTGACACGGGAGCGGCGCCAGATGCTCGAACTCTATGGCGCGCAGATCATCCTCTCTGATGGCAAGCTGGGAAGCAATGGTGCAGTGAAGCTGGCGCAGGAACTGGCACAGAACGATGAGCGCTACTTCATGCTTTACCAGTATGGCAACGAAGCGAACCCGCGCGCTCACTATGAAGGTACAGCCGTGGAGATCATCGAAGACCTGCCGGACCTGGATGTGTTTGTTGCCGGACTGGGTACGGGCGGCACGCTGACAGGTAACGCGCGGCGCTTGAAAGAATATAATCCCGCTATTAAAGTCATTGCCGCCGAACCGCTCCAGGGCGAAGGTGTACAGGGCCTGCGCAGTCTCGCAGATGGCTTTGTGCCACCTGTGCTGGATCAGTCGCTGCTTGATGCGAGGATCCTGGTGGCGGGTGTAGATGCCATACGCCGGACGCGCCAGTTGAAGGACCAGGAGGGCATTTTTGCTGGCCCATCGTGCGGCGCGGCATTGCACGCGGCCCTGCGTGTGGCAGCGAGCATGGAACAGGGCAAGATTGTCGTGATCCTCGCCGATGGCGGTTGGAAGTACCTGAGCGAAGATTTATGGACACGCGAGTTAGATGAACTCGAAGACGGCTTAGAGGCGAAACTGTTATGGTGACCGGCGCAGGTTTTGTTATACATATTCCTGCAGCAATGTACGAGGAGATGGTCGCACACATTGTTGCAGGCTATCCTGACGAGGCCTGCGGTCTGCTGGCGAGTAAGGACGGCCTGGTAGTCAAGAACTACCCGACCGCCAATGCTGCCGAACACAAAGATGATTTCTCCGAGATTGACGCGCAGGACCTGCTGCGCATCTACCTGGATATCGACGAGTACGATGGCGAGATGTATTCGTACTACCATTCACATCCCAAATCCGAGGCCTACCCTTCCAGCCGCGACATCGAGTGGGCCAAACGCAACCAGCTCTACTACATTATTTTCTCCCAGCAGTATTACCCTGAGCCCCCCTATGCCAGGGTATTTTTGATTCACGATGATGAAACGCTGGTTGAGGGGAAGATAGAGATAATATAATCTCCCCCGGTTGTCTGAAAGTAAAGCGCTAAACCTCGATACTGATTTTTTGATGGACAGTAGCTGCTTTATCTTCTCCTCTATAGCTGTGATTCACGATAGGGCAAAGTTTCAGCACAAAAAGCGCGGAAAGAAGTTTGGCGATGACATTTATACTAAAAAAGCAGGCAATGATTCACAGCTTGCCAGTAAAACCCTTAAGACATAGAAAAGGAGAAAATAAGATGGCCGGTAGTGCCAACTATACACCAGAAGAGCGGCTTATGCTTCAACTAGTCCCATTTCAAGCTGGAGTTGCCGTTTTAGTTTCAGCGCCAAGTGGCTTGATAGGGACAGTACAAGAGACATCGACCTTGTTCAATTCGATCAGCAAGAGCGCTGCACAGCGGTATCCGCGCAACTCGCTTATCCAGGATCTCCTGACGGGAGACACCCAGGAAGCAAATAAGCTGATGCGGCAGAAAATCGGTATGTATACTAAAGACGAGGCTGCGCGCAAGCAAGCCAAGCAGGAAGCTATCCAGATATGCCGTAATGTAGCAGTGCTTCTGGCCCAAAAATCGTCACCCCAGGAAGCCGAAGAGTATAAGAAGTGGGTCATGGATGTTTGTACCAAGGTTGCGAGTGCAACTGCCGAGGAGGGCCAGCGAATCAGTCCAGCCGAAGAGGCAACGATAAGAGAAATTGCCCAGGCGCTCAATGTCACGCCTTCTTTCGCTGGCTGACAGCGAAGCCTTTTGTCGTATAATGTAGTTGAAGGCGACCCGGCCGGGTCGCCCCTATTATTGTGTCCTCTGAAGAGACGTGGATTGCCACGCCTTACGCTTGCCCGACGTCTGGTGTGCCGCCCGGGGTCTCGCTCTGACCTGTGTTGTAGATCATGTCAGAGAGTTCTTTGCGCGAACGGTCCAGGAAAGCACGCAGTTGGGATAACCGCTCGCGATTGTCGATGGCCGTGCGGCTGGCAATAGCGAAGAGCCGCGCTACCTCTGCTGCCTCGCTGGTCAGCGCCTGGAGCTCGGGCGAGCCCCATTGCCATCTAAAGCCTCCAGGACCCTGGGGACCAAAGAATCCGTGCCCGCCAAAGAAACGTGGTCCACGCGGGCCGCCCCAATCATGCTCCATCCAGGGAGGAGTCCAGCCTTCCCCCCAGTCGCCTCGATACCCGTGTCGTCTGCCAAATCTGCCAAACATTGTCGATTGTTCTCCTTTCGGTTCTCTACTGTTCTGTAACATGGATACGATATATCGTTTCTATCCTTTGCAACAATGCGATATATCGTTATATTCCCATATACGATAGAGTAAATTGGAGGGTTGCAGAAAAAATAGTATCATTGTCCGCTAGATTGCCAGAAACCAATGAAAATCGCCGTTTAATTATCGGGGCAAGTAAATTTAAGCGCTATCGATATTTTCGAGTTCCCTGGTAAGGATTCTATGCCTTGTTACAGGTATGCACCTAGTTTGTTGAGGTAGAAGATGCAAGAGGTACAGGCAACGCTTCCGCCCGGAAGCATTGTGCAGGATCGTTATGTTGTGGAGAAACTGCTTGGCAAGGGTGGGTTTGGGGCTGTCTACCTGGTCAGAGATGCGCGTTTCAAGCAGAATCTTTTTGCGCTCAAAGAAGTAATCGGCCCGGGCAAGAAGGAGCGGAGCAGCTTTCTCTTTGAAGGTGAGCTGCTCAAACGGCTGGATCACCGGGCACTACCTCGCGTCTACCGGGTATTCGAGGATGAAGCACATGATCGAGTATATATGCTTATGGATTATATTGAAGGGCTTAATTTAGAAAGATTGCGGCGACAACAGCCAGAGAATCGCTTTTCCCTACCCCAGGTTCTAGCTCTCGTCGCGCCGATTATAGATGTAGTTGGTTATATGCATAGGCAACAGCCGCCTGTCGTTCATCGTGATATCAAACCATCCAACATAATCTTGTCGGCGGCAAATGGAGAAGCGGTGCTGGTTGATTTAGGTATTGCCAAGGAATACAACCCGGATTCAACCACTACAGCCATCCGCCATTGTTCGCCCGGCTATGCCGCGCCCGAGCAGTACAGAAGTGGAACGAGCACGCGCACCGATATTTATGGGCTGAGTGCAACCATCTATAATTTATTAACCGGTATTGTTCCCGCAGATGCTTTCCATCGCTTGATGCAACTGGATACCGAAGCAAGCGATCCTTTAGAGCCGGTGAATACATTGATCCCGGCCATCCCACAGGCGGTAGCCAGGGCCATTCAGCGGGCAATGGTTCTCAGCAGCGAGGACCGCTTTGCTACTGTTGACCAGTTCTGGCAGGAGTTGCAAGGCGACCCAGTATTAGAACCGTTGGTCGTACCTGTTATGCCTCAATTGGCAGTGCCCGCTTCAGAGCCAGCACGCTCATCACCTCTGCCAGCTCCTCGGGAGCAAGCTGATGTCATTGCTGCCCCAGTGGTGGTTTCCTTACAAAAGCAACCAAGGCGCCGTTTCAGGAAGGTGACCCTCCTGTTTCTCATCTTACTAGCTCTACTGGTTGGCTCGGGTATAGGAATGGGCCTCTGGCCATATTTGACGACCCCCGGTCGCCTGGTTTCGCATAGCCCTACCCGGGTGCCAGGTTTTCCAGCAACTGCGACTCTGGCTGTTTCGACTCCCACTGCTCATCCAACAGCGAACCCGACGGTTCGCTCTTCTACGCCTACCGTGGTTGTCGTGGTGACACCACAACCGACGGCAATGCCTGGGAACAATCCAGCACCCGGACCTCCTCCCGCGAAACCCACTCCAAAGCCGCGTCCTAAACCGCATCCCACACCAACACCTGCCCCCATCGTCTTTCCAAAAGTAGCAGGTAACTATGGTGGCTCTATTGATGACACGACGGCAAATATTACTACCAGTATGGCCCTCTCGGTTCAACAGGAGTCAGGCGAAGGAGAGATCAGCGGCCGATTTACGGTTGGAGCTCCCCTGGTAGGGAATGGTCCTTTTAGTGGTACCGTTGCAACCAATAAGTATATCCAGTTTACAGTGCCGCGTCACAAAAACATTGCTCCTCTCTTCTTTTATGGCTGGGTGCAGGCGGATGGCAGCCTCAAGGGAGATTATTGCAGCCTTAACTATCAAAACCAGTGCGACCCGGCTGCCGGGGCCGGTGGAACATGGGATGTGACAAAGTCTTCAGCTTGACCTGTTTCTCCTGGTGGAGAACTATCTATGTGCGGGACGCAGCGCTGCTACAATCGCTGCGATGACACTCAAGACGAAAGAGACAAGAAATGCAAGATGCAAGCCAGAGAGGAACGGCGGGATGGCTGAAGCAAAATGACCCAAACCACCGCCAGTGATGAACACTTGCTGAATTGCCTGGAAGGGTATCTTGCTCAGCGCAAGCGGAAAAACAATCGCGATGCTGAGCATGGCACCAGTATTGTTGAGCATATTAAGAATACCTGCTGCTGCACCTCTTGTATGCGGTTCGACAGAACTCATGATGGCGTTGGTGTTGGGCGAGACAAAAAAGCCAGAACCGCCTCCCATTAACGCCATATAGACAGCGAGTAACCAATAGGGAGTAAACTGGTTGATGGTCGTGAGCGCAAACAGCCCAACTGCCGAGATAAGCAGCCCGATGGGTGTAAGTAGCCGTGATCCAACATGATCTGAAAGTCGCCCACTCAAGGGGCCAATCATCATAAAGGCCGCGCCAAAAGGGGTAAGCATTAAGCCTGCTGTCAGCGGGTCTTTGCCGTAGGGGCCTTGCAGAAAGAAGATGAGCAAGAACAACACTGCTCCACGGGCAATGCCATTGAGTAAGCCACTCAGGTTTGCCAGCGCAAAAAGGCGATTGCGGAAAAGACGCAACTGAATAAGTGGTGCCTGAATACGCGGCTCGATAACGACAAAGAGCACAAAGCTCACGATACCAATGGCAAGAATAGCGAGAGTGATAGCTTGGGGAAGGAGCGGAAACCCAAGCATGCTCAATGCTAAGAGTATTCCAAAAAGACCAATAGACAAGGTGATTATGCCAAACCAGTCAATAGGCTGACGCTCTAGTGGACGCACAGGCTCGCGCAAGCGCCAGATACCCCACAGAGTACCAAAGATACCCAAGGGTACGTTAAACAAGAAGACCCAACGCCAGGACCATTCAGTGAGCAAACCGCCAATAATCGGCCCAATCAGAAAACCTGCTGCACCGGCAATCTGGTTGACACCCAGGCCAAGTCCTACGTTCCCCCTTCTAAATGCATCAGTCACAATCACCGTGCTATTGGTAATAAGCAGTGCCGCTCCTAAACCCTGAACGACCCGTCCGAGGATAAGATCAGCACCATGCAATGGCGGTTGTGCCAAACCTGCAATGAGTGAGCCAACCGTAAAGGCGACAAAGCCACTATTATAAAGGCGTTTGCGCCCCCACAGATCAGCTAAACGCCCGATGATCGGCGTTAAGACCGTGACAATAAGCAAGTAGCCAAGCAGAACCCAAACTATCGTCAAAAACGTGGTATGGAGTTCAGCTAAGATATTTGGTAACGCAATGAGCAGAGCTGAACCTTGAATAGCACCTAGAAGAGCACCAACCGTTGTGACAGAAAGTGCTGTCCATTGATAGCCATTCCGCTGCTTTGTTTCTACTGGTGAAGAGAGTTCATCCTGTTGGGCCTTGTTGGTGGTAATATCAGAAAAAAAACGGGAAAATCGCATAGCCTCCTACCATTCAATTGACTAAACAATGCTATCATATGAAATTGCTGTCTTTTACCTTAACGTTAACGTACTAGCAGCACACTAGTATCATGCATTACTCACCTGCATTATGGCAAGTGGAGAACGGAATAAGATGAGTAGATCTCAGACCAATCCACTTGAAGATTTTTTACTTGTATGGTATACTAATTTTAGGAAGTTAAAAAATCTTTTTGGGAGGTAGTAAACAGTGGAAGGGCCTGTTCAGGACCTTGCGCCGCGTATAGCTGACTGTTTAAAGGTCATTTATGACATGCAGGAGCATGGACAGAAGGTTTCGACCTCGGCAGTGAGCGAACGCCTGGGGGTCAGCGATGCCACTGTCACCATGCTGTTCAAGGATTTTGCAGCAGCAGGGTGGGTAGAGCACGTGCCGTATCATGGAGTGCAGCTGACGCCGCTGGGCGAGCGCAAGGCAATGGAAGTTATTCGACATCATCGCCTGCTCGAACTCTACCTGGCCCGCGAGTTGGGCTACAGTTGGGATAAAGTGCATGCCGAGGCCGATAAGCTGGAACACGTTATCTCCGAGGAGTTTGAAGATAAGCTGGACGCTCTATTGGGCTACCCCACTGTTGATCCACATGGTGATCCCATCCCCAGCAAGGAAGGATTCATCTCCTCGCGCGCAGGGCGTACGCTTGCACAATTGCAAGTAGGCCAGTCGGCACGTATTCTGCGCATCTGGGACCAGGACCCGGAGAAGCTAAGCTACCTGGGGGAGCTGGGTCTATATCCGGATACCTATGTGCAGATGGCAGGGAAAGCGCCTTTTGGCGGCCCATTGCGCGTGCGGGTGGGTGAAATGTCGCAGCAGCAGGTGGAGCATATGCTGGGGGTTGAGCTGGCCGAGCATATCATCGTTACGACGCCCGGCGAGACTGTTACATCATAGAAGCAAGGAAATCTATATGGCATTATTGACGCAATCAAGGAGTAAAGTAGGCTACAGTTCTCCAAAGAGTTTACGTGTCTTCAAAGTATGGCAATATGTAAAGGACAATCGCTGGGGGATCGGTGTGCGCGAGATTCTTGGCGCACTCGGCCCTGGTTTTTTGGTCAGCGTTGGTTACATGGACCCAGGCAACTGGGGAACAAACCTGGCAGGGGGAGCCGGTTTCGGCTATGAACTGCTGTGGGTCATTTTGCTCAGTAACCTGATTGCTATTTTCCTGCAAATTTCTTCGGCGAAGCTGGGTATCGCCACCGGCAAGAACCTGGCACAGTTGATCCGTGAGCAGTTCCCGCGCCCGGTCGCGACCTTTCTCGGTATATCAGCAACAATCGCGATAATGGCCACCGATATGGCCGAGGTGCTTGGAGGAGCGCTGGGCTTCAATATCCTTTTTCATATCCCGCTCTTCATCTCTGCACTGCTTACCGGCGCCATCGTTTTGTGTCTTTTGATGCTGAGCCGCTGGGGATATCGCAAGATCGAATACGTCATAATCGGCCTGGTTTCGGTGATCGGTTTAACCTACGTCTATGAAATGCTGCTGATCCGGCCGGATTGGAGCCAGGTGGCCCTGCACGCACTTATCCCCCAGGTTTCCTCGGGGAGCATTCTGGTTGCCGTGGGTATCCTGGGCGCCACCGTTATGCCGCACAATGTGTTTTTGCATTCTTCCCTGGCGCCAAGCCGCCTGAGCGGCCCGGATGCCTCGATGAGCGAGCGGCGCAAGGTGCTGCGGCTGGCGAAGATCGATACCATAGCAGCGCTGAATGTGGCCTTTTTCGTCAACGCGGCCATGCTCGTGGTGGCAGGAACAGTCTTTTTTCAGCACGTTGACCCGGCGGATCTCAGCCTGCAAACGGCCTTTGTGACGCTCACTCCCGCGCTGGGCGCTTTAGCGGCCCTGGCCTTTGGTATAGGGCTACTCGCTTCTGGCCTCTCTTCATCGACGACGGGAACCATGGCAGGTCAAATCGTGTTGCAAGGGTTTTCCGGGAAGAAGGTCGAAATGTGGGTCTGGCGGCTGCTCACGATGATACCTGCCCTGGTGATTATTGCACTCAATATCTCTTCGGTAGAGGTGCTGGTGATCAGCCAGGTAATATTGAGCCTGCAACTGCCATTTACCATGGTAGCGGTCATGTTGTTGACCGGTCGCCGCGACTTGATGGGCGATCTGGTGAATGGCCGCTATACGAGCATAGTCAATATGCTGATCTGCCTGGTGGTGACGGTATTGAACGTGGTGCTGCTGTATACGCTGTTTTGGGGATAGGTACTTTTCTAACCCTGGTTGCTATAGGCTATATAGAAGCGCAACTCTGGCGTTCTCCTCCAAACTATGCTAAAATCGCTTCGTAATCCAGGTATTCTGAAGACGACAAGCGAGGAGACGCACTGTTGACAACGCACGATAGACGTTATGTGATTATAGGTAATGGGGTGGCGGGGACAACGGCGGCTGATATATTGCGCAAGAATGACCCGAATTGCAGCATTCACTTGATCACCAACGAACCTTATCCTCTCTACAATCGTGTTTCCCTGCCGCGCTTCTTGCAGGGGGTGATTGTCGAACAGAAGGTGATGATACGGGACTTCGCGTGGCACGAGCAGAGGAATATTCAACTGCTAACGGAAACCCTGGTCACCAGCGTTAATACTGATGAACGTGTCGTCGAGACCGAGAGGGATCAACACCTGCCCTATGATGCACTGCTCATAGCGAGCGGTGGCTGGGCCAACCCGCTGCAGGTGCCGGGAACGGTGGGCGTCAAACACATTTATAACTTTGTGACGTTAGATGATACGAAGACTATCATCGCACGTATGCTGGAGTCGCGTACGGCGCTTGCGTATGGTGGCAGTTTCATCTCGTATGAGTTATGCGATGGTTTTGCCATGCGCAAGCTCGATACCACGTGGCTGATGCGCGGCCCTTGCTGGCTACGTACCTGTCTGGATCCCGATGGCGGCGAAGTTGTTGATAACATCGCAAAGAAGTTTGGGGTTGAGGTTATACACGGGGACGAAATTGAAGCAGTGGTACCGCGGAATGGCGTTCCCGGTTATGTCAAGACCAAGAAGGGACGCCAGATTCAGACTGACCTGGTCGGTGTCGGGCTGGGTATCACATTGAATACCCAGTATCTCGAGCAAACGCCCATTGAGATACGCTCTGGTGTAGTCGTCAATAAATACCTGGAGAGCAACGTGCCGGGAGTGTATGCAGCCGGTGACGTGGCGGAGTTTTATGATACCACGATCGACCATCATCACACGATGGGTACATGGGATAATGCCATGGCCCATGGACGCCTTGCCGGAGTGAATATGGCAGGTGGGCACGAAGCCTATCTTGATGTGCCGACGTATACCAGTCCGCTCTTCGATGTGAATATTGCTGTCGTCGGGACGGCAGAGTCTAATAATCCTGAACTCGTATCTATTGCGCGGCGCGAGCCTGGTGAGAAGGGTAATGAGAACTATCGCAAGCTCTTCTTCCGGGAGAATAAACTTGTAGGCGTCCTCATGATTGGCAGCCCCAAGGGCCGTAAGAAGCTGGTAGAGATCGTGAAGGGCCAGCAGGTCATTGAGACTGCTGCCGAGCGAGAAGCCTTGTTAGAATTGAAATAGTAGGGGAGAGGTTTTGTGGGAATCCAGTGTAGAAATTGTGGAAAAACGTTGCCGAGAGATGATGCCCGGTTTTGTAATAATTGTGGGACCCTGGTGCCAAATCATCCTTTCAGCCTCCAGTCGCTCTCCGCGGCGAAAGGCTCTCCTCCTTCTTCAATTGATCAGCCAGGCAATAAAAAAGACCAGCCCGGCAGGAGCAAACCACCCCTGCGCGAGCAGATAGCGCAACAACCTCCAGCTACGCCACGCCGCCCGCTGCAAACGGACCCGCCTGCGTGGATAAGTCAACTCGATACGCTGGAACACAATATGGTCATTTCTAAGAAAGCCAGGGGTGAACGGAGGGAGCAAGCACTTGAGGAGGAAACCAGGGACGAGGACTCGCAATTGCGTGAACTGTCGCCTGCTGAGAGCAAAGATGAGGAACAGCAGGCGCGAGCGCCTGCTGTTGATAGCCTGGTGGAGACACCTACAGTTTCATGGCCCAGTATCCCCAGCGGAGAGCCCATTCAGCCCTCTGAAGTAGAGCCAGCCACTAAGAAAGATGATGTGCCTGCCCCCGTCGCGGAGGAAGCGGGTACACAATTGGAAGCGAAATCGCAAAAGCCACCCGAGCATGTACGGCGTGTAAAAGTGTGGGAGCAGGGTGAACCTGTCCCTCCTCTCCAGGAGAGAAAGGAGGCTGCGGGCGAGGGCATTGTCGAGGATCTGCCTACCGGGCCGCTGGTCGTCGAACATAATGAACCCAAGGTCCAGCGCGACTCGTTGCCTCCTCCAATCCTTAGTATGCAAACTCCGCGCTTTGAGGAAGTTACCGATCTCGATACGATTCCTCTCTCGGCACAGCACCAGGTGGGGTTTACCCCTGCGCAATCCGCGGGGCAAGTAATGCAAGCACACCCACATCCCGGAGATCGTGCCGCCCAAAAAGCAGTGCATACGCCGTATTACACTTCCACGCCTCCAGCCAATCAACCTGCATTGCGGACTGTGCAGGAGGCCGCGGGCTCGACTCCCGTTCTTCCCCCCCAGCATCAGGTATGGGGTCAGCAGTCGCCTACACCTGCATTCACCCCACAAGCAAGGCGCTCTAGAAGGCGCGTGCTCGTTCCAGTCACACTCACATTGATCTGTTTATTTGTGCTGGGAGGTGTGGCTGCCTGGATACTCAAATTCCAGCCATTCAGCATCCCACAGGTTACGCAGCCGCAGCAGCAATTCCAGAGTTCTGCGCTTGGAGTATCACTGTCATACCCGAGTGGATGGTCGGTGCAGGTGGATCGCAAGAATGGAACGGCACACTTTTCCGATAGCAGCCGCACGGCGCAGTTCAGCGTTACCGTTGTGCCTGCTAATGGACAGGATGCAGGACAGTACCTGCTAAAACAGGTGACGCAGCTCGGCTTGACCGGGACAAAACCTGGTCCTCAGCTGTCGTTTGGCGGGTCGACCTGGCAACAGACGCAAGGAGCCGTGCAGCAGGCCGGAGCAAATTACACCGAGGTCCTTCTCGTAACAACTCATGGGAGCCACCTTGTCTCAATAATACAACAGGCTCCCCAGGTAATATATACTGACGAGGAGCAAGCCGCCTTCGCCAGTGTGCGCTCGTCTTTCCAATTTCTGTCATAACTGACGGGCCGTTTTGCACTTGGCACCGTATGAAGATATAGCTGCTTCTGTGAGGCTAAGAGGCGTATGATATAATATGCACGGTAAAAGAGAAAGGAGAGAGCACGTAGCCTTATTGGCTGTGCATACACTAATCCTGTCAGTGGCCCTATCCCCTAAAGAGGATGAGCTTGTGTACTGTTCATCGCTTTAGATGAGGCTGTTACAAGTTCTCGCTGACCAGACTCAGTGCTTGAGAACGGGAAGCCGAGCAAGCGAGCGTCATCCCGTTCGCTGAGAGCACTACGATAGCAGGAAGCGGTCAAGCACCCACCTGGGAGTGCTGCCCCAGTTCCCGGCTCTGGGATTGCTCCTTTAACCAGTGGTGAAGGGTAGCCACCGTGAGGAGCAAACGTCCCGCCTGCTATCCTTGTCGAGGGGAACGCTTGTACCCGGCGTAAGCCGGTGTCTTACGGTTTGGGCATTCCGTTTCAAAATGCCCCGCCTACGGGCGGCGTTCTTTCCTCTCATCCCCTCAAGGGAGATGAGTCCCAGAACGGAGAATTCTATGGATGATATCCGGTTTGAACGACACTTCAGAACTCCCTACTCGGAGGGCTATTACATCATGCAGGGTAATAGCCTGCAGAGCAACAACCGCCTGGGTACCGTAGATATCCACTTCACCACTACAGCGGTTCATGGTACGCTCATTCTGGAGCGTGAGCTTGACGAGGCTGACTTGACGAAGCTCATTGAACAAATCGATGAAGACCTGGTCCTCTCTGCCGACATGCCGCGTGATGATTTTCTGGTGAGTGTCTATGTTGGCAAGGATGTTGGCTTCTACAGCGACGAATTTTTCGCAGACGACAACGACGATAACGCCGACTTTGAGGAGGATGAGGAGGCATAGCGCCGCGTACCCATCTGATCCTTCCCGGCGCGGCTCTACCCGATTTTATTCATTCCTCTTAATCTTCCAACAAGCCGCGCCGCATGGCGTATTTGACCAGTTCAGCGCGGCTGTGTAGATTGAGTTTATCCATGACGTGGGTGCGATGCGTGTCTACTGTCTTGGGGCTGATGACAAGTAATTCCGCGATCTGGTTATTTGTATAGCCGGCCGCCACCAATTTGAGAATTTCCCGCTCCCTCTCGGTTAAGCTGCTGTAGCTATCCTTTTCCTCGCCTGTACGGACGCGTTGTAGATAATCGCCCACCATGACGGACTGCGCTGCCGGTGACAAATAGAACTGTCCGCTCTGCACTACGTGGAGTGCTGAGATTAACTCGGTATCCGCTGCCTCTTTCAACATGTAACCCGAAGCCCCGGCCCGCAGGGCCTGAAAGACGTACTCATCATTCTCATGCATCGTCAGCACCAGCACCTTCACCTCGGGGAACATCTTTTTAATCTGCCTGGTTGCTTCGATGCCGTTCATGTCGGGCATAGTGATATCCATTAAAACGATATCGGGCTGTAGACGCTGTACTTCACTGAAGGCCTGATGACCATCGTGTGCCTCACCAACCACCTCCATATCGGGTTGGGCGTTCAACATCATTTTTAATCCGGCGCGTAGAATGGTATGGTCATCGGCCAGTAAAATGCGTATCTTCATGACATAATCCTGCAGTGTCAGGCCCACTCAGACAGCAAGTTCAGGCGCTGCCTGTTTATCCGAGAGGTCTGGTGAATGTAATGGAATGCGAACCTCGACCGTAGTGCCATGGCCGCGACTGGAGGTGATCGTTAGAGAACCATTGAGTAAGACGGCTCGTTCCTCCATGCCTACCAATCCCAGGCCGCGCTCTAAGCCTATGCCGCGTTCCTGGCCTGCTGTTTTATGCAAGGCCTGGGAATCAAAGCCGCAGCCATCATCGATGATAGTGGCATCGACGGCATCTGCCTCTTCTTTCAAGAAAATATAGACCTTGTGAGCATTGGCATGTTTTGCGGTATTTGTTAGCGATTCCTGGACAATTCTATAGAGGGCTGTCTCTATTTCAGCCGGCATGCGCCCTTTGAAACCGGACGGGTGGAACTCGACCTCAATAGAACACTTTTGTTGATATTCCTTTATATACCAGCGCAGCGCAGGGAGTAGCCCCAGGTCATCGAGCGCGCTGGGGCGCAGGTCAATGCTCAGGTTGCGGATGGCTCGCAGCGTCTGGTGTGCCAGGGTACGCGTATCAGCGATGCGAGCGCGTCCCTCCGGAGTGGTAATGGCCTCTTCGAGCACGGCCAGGCTGATGAGAAGCGAGGTGAGAACCTGGCTCGTCTCATCGTGTAGCTCGCGGGCGATGCGCTTACGCTCCTGTTCCTGCGCTTTGATAATCTGGCTAGCCCGCTGGCGCGATGCCTCATCGAGTCCTTCGAGCATCATATTAAAGGTACGAGCCAGTTGATCAGCCTCTGGATCGAGGCCAGTGATCGGCGCGCGCAGCGACCGTTCCCCTGCCTGTACGCGGTTCATGACCCTGCCCAGGTGCATGAGTGGGCGAAAGGTGATCTTGAGCATGATGAAGTTGAGCACTACACTAACTAACCAGCCAAGAGCGATGAACACGACAAGTGAAGCGGGAGTCGCATAGGGGCTATTGTTCAGATTGGCAGCAAGCCACGTACCGCCTGTGGCTCCGATAAAAATGATAAGGCTGTTGGCGATTAGAACTTTATAGAGAGCAGGGATACCGAGTAGCGACCTGAGAATTCTGTTACCCTGCCCGGCTTCCTCAAATTTTGTGTTGTGATAATCCATGGTATTGTTCCCTTCAGGAGTCCTCTCCTCGTCACTGTAATTGTAGCGGCTATGGCTCTAACGTGTCAAACCTGGTGTGCTGCTGCCCGAAAATAGGGTGTGCAAAGAAGAAAAATCAGGTAAGTACCTGATGCCTGCATTTTTTGCCTGAGAAGATAATGATAACAAGGAATATAAGCCTACTCGGAGCGTGTGATTTTGTGTTATAATCTGCCACAGTACAAGGGTTTCTCAATAAATTAAGCTATTTTCCACCTTGATCAAAGGCATGATCCTTAGAGGAGGCATGGTGAGTTCTGCTACTAAGAAAGGCTTGCTCGACACGGCCACGCAGAAGCTAGTCGAGAGTCAGGTCTGGCGCTCAATCTTCCGGCATGGCTACCCAGACACACCGCTCAACCAGTCACTGGTGATGATGGGTAACGTTTTCCTCCATCTACATCCAGTCAAAGTGAGCCGCCAGGCGATGAGGGTCACCTATACATGGTGTCTAGGTGGCATTTCCTTCTTCTTATTTCTGGTGCTGACTCTTACTGGCGTCTTTTTGATGTTTTTCTACGTCCCTGACACGAACGTTGCGTATCAGAATATCCAGCAACTGAGCAGCGCTGTTGCGTTTGGGAACTTGGTGCGCAATATGCATCGCTGGGCCGCGCACTTGATGGTAGTTTCAGTAACGCTGCACATGATACGCGTTTTCTATCACGGCGCATACAAGCCGCCGAGAGAATTTAACTGGGTGATTGGTGTTTGCCTCTTTTTTTTCACCCTGTTCTTAAGCTTTACGGGCTACCTGCTTCCCTGGGACCAGATCGCCATCTGGGCTATTACGGTAGGCACGAACCTGGCGCCATATACCCCCATCCTGGGCGATGCCGTCTACAAAGTGATTGCCGGCGGTTCGTCGGTGGGTCAGCCCACATTGATTCGTTTCTACGTGGCGCACGTGATTCTGTTCCCGCTGGTCTTGGCGCTGCTGATGGCAGTGCATTTCTGGCGTATCCGCAAGGATGGGGGCGCGGCCGGTCCTCCGCCTCCGCCCCGTCGCGAGCTGGAGGCCCAGGAACTGGTTGGCAGTACACGTTCATAAGTAGAGTTGGCCGCCCTGTAGCGTGTTCTACGGTTCTATGAGAGGATAAGCAGATTATGTCGATTGAACAGCAAGAACCAAAGGTGCAGACGCAGTCCTCCGCGACTCAGCGGCGCTATCGCACCCTGGCGGTGGTAAAGCAGGAAGCAATCACGCGTATCGAAAAGCCGCTCGAGGACTCGGTTTTTGTGTGGCCGCACCTGCTCGTACGTGAGTTCTTTGCGGCGACGATCGTAATGGTGATGCTGACACTGCTGTCGCTTCAGATCGATGCCCCGCTGCGTGATCCTGCCAATCCAAATGTGACGCCAAACCCGGCTAAGGCTCCCTGGTACTTCCTGGGTTTGCAGGAGTTGCTTCACTACTTCGAGCCTACCACGGCCGGCGTGCTCGTTCCCGGGCTGGTGCTCCTCGGCCTTGTCGTGCTGCCCTATGTCGATCGCAATCCAAGTCGCGCCTATGCCGACCGCAAATTAGCGATTGTGACCTTCACGATATTTGCCGTTTTCTGGGCGGTGATCACCCTGGCCGGAAGCTTCTTCCGTGGCCCTGGCTGGCTGTGGATTTGGCCTTGGCAGCACATTTACTTCGACCTGTAAGCGCCAGGCTAGGAGAGAACAACTATGAGTATCGATACACCACCTATCACTCCACAACAATATGAAGTTTTGCACGGCGGAGGAGCTGAGGCGGCAGAGATCGCCAAGCAGCGGCTGTCGAGACGGCGCTTCCTTCGTCGCTCTATGCTGGCTGTGTGGGGCCTATCAACAACCGCGAGCGTGGCAGGTGCGTTATACATGCTCTATCCCAATCTCGCGGGCCAATTCGGTTCCGCTTTGCCGATTGGCCAGAAATCGGCTTTTCCCGCTGCCAAGCCTTCTGACTTCAAAATAAACGAAGTAGGTGTCTTCTATCACCCGGAGGCCAAGACGTACGTGGCTCACCTGGCGAAAGATACGCAGTTCTCATTGAAGGGAAGCGATCTCGCAGACCAGCTTTCTTCAGAATTCTTTGTCAAGGATAAGGATGGTTCGTTCTGGGTCGCGTTGTACCAGCGGTGCGTCCACCTGGGCTGTACCGTGCCATTCCGTAATGACTGTGTGAGTTTCAAGTGCCCCTGCCATGGTTCTCACTACAACGTCGATGGCGAGTGGTTGGATGGGCCTGCTCCCAGGAGCCTGGACCGCTTTGTGATCTCCTTCAGCGGAGAAGATGTGGTAGTCGATACGAGCACAGTCCACGACAAGACGCCGCACCCCGACGCCAGCACCCGTATTGTTCCGGTGCCGAGCGTGCCGTGCAGCGCTTAGCACAAAGTAAATAAAAGGTAGTGTGTCATGATAGATTTCGGACAGGCCGCTATAGGCATTATCGTATTGCTGGTGGCTGTAGGCGCTTTGTTGTACATGTTCTACTCGCGTACGAATTCCGTTGAGAAGACCGGGTATGGCGCCCTTATCATGCTGTCCATTATCTCGCTGATGATCCCGGTTTTCTGGATTATGGAAAACAATCAAGAGGCAGTAACAAAGTCGGAGCAGCATGTGCTCGCCGTGCAGCGTGGCGCCCAAATATATGCGCAATATTGCTACCAGTGCCATGGAACCAATGGACAGGGGCGCACAGGTCCCAAGCTCAACGGAAATCCCGTTGTCAATAAGCTGAGCGATGAAGACCTGATACGCATCATCAGCGGTGGTATTTATGATCCCACCGATCCAACCAAGCCGCTCATGCCGGCATGGAGCCAGAAATACGGTGGCCCCCTGACCGATAACGATATCCAGAATTTATTTGAGCTGATACGTTCGTCTGATCCACAATACCTGTCTAAAAACGGCTACACGGGCGACAGTGCCAAAAATGGCTTTGCGCTGGTAAAGGATTTAATCCTGCCATCTGCCTACCAGACGGCTGTAGCGCAGGAGAGTACCGGGCAATTTGGCTCCCCTGTTGATATGACCAGCAAGAGTGCCGTCACGATCAACATCGTTAACCCGCCTACTGGGGCATCGTGCTCTCCATCCTGCTTTCAGTATTTGCATGTGAAGGTCAAGGTAGGAACTGTCATCACGTGGATCAACCAGACGACGGCACCTCACACAGTCACGGCAATTTTTGGCAGTAATGTAAGCTCGCCGAAGATTGCACCACAGATCTTTGACTCCGGCGTCTCTAATGGTATCAAGACTGGCCAGAAATATACCTACGTCGTGACCATGGCCGCTTATAACTTCAACCCGAATCACACGGTCGTCTACTACTGCCAGTATCACCCCAGCATGCTGGCCGAGTTGACGATTGTGCCTTAATGATCTTGATCGCTAGTCATGTCGCCGCAGCGAGTGCCGGCAACATGTTGGAAGGGATTGCGATCTATGCAACAAACACAACAACGGGACATGCCGGAGCGCATGTCCTGGGCGCGAGCGATGATTTTTGCCGTTGGCTTCTTTTTCCTCGCGGCCATCCTGATAGCCCAACTGCCCTCATATATTAATTTTGAAATGACCTCGGCATCGCTCACAGGCCTGGAACAGGGCTTGCTGGCGCTGGCTGCGGTGGGCATTGGAGGCTTCATTGTCATACAGGTGATCGTACTGCTCTTCGATCCCAAACCTGTAGTGCCACCTGCCATTATTGTTGGGCTGGGTGTAGTGTTTGCTGTGGGCGGCCTGGCTATTCTACTGGGTGCATTCTTTACAAATACCCAGTATTTCCCGGGCTCAAATTTCTCCTGGTTCCCGCTGCTGGGCGGGAAATTACTCTGGTTACAGGCCGCAGCGATTGATTTTATCATGATTGGTGCTGTGGTGCTGGGCATCGGATTGGCGATGGTATTTTATGGCGCGCTGGCCATGGGCGAGTTGCGCAACCCGGACCGCAGCGATCCAGGCACGACTCTCGGTGTGCGGACGATGCTCACCATTGCTATCGTATTGCTCGCCCTCTTTGCAATTTTCTACACCTTCGTGAGCGATCAGGGGTTGGCAGCCAGCATTGCTAAGAACGCGGGCCAGGCACGGGCAACCATCGAAGCGGCTTTTACAGGGCTCTTCCTCCTCCTGGCATTATTGACTGCCTATGTGGGCCTGGTATTCGCGCGATCTTCTGGTCCTGGGAGGAGCAGAGTATCAGCAATGTTATATGCGATCTCTGGCCTGTCCCTGCTTCTGGTCGCGCTGTACTGGCTCCTACGCCTCAGCGGTATTCTTGATGGTGTGCTGGCGAGCCTGGCCTCGGCGTTTGCTCAACAGGACGCGGGGTCAATACAGCTGGAGATTGACGCAGTTCTCAATACTGTACTGGGTGGAGCGGTCTTCCTGACACTCGGTGCATTCGCCTTGCGGCTGCACTATCTCATGCGGCCCGTGCGCAAGCGCACTATGAACATAGTGTACATCGTTGGCATAAACCTGGCGCAGGTAGGAGTGGTCTTTTTGCTCGCGTGGCTGCTGGTCTACCCGGTAGTTGCCTGGATTCACTCCTGGTCCTTCATTGGCCTGGGGGACTACCTGACGCTCTGCGCGAAGAAAACCGTTATCCCCGGCTCCTGTGCATTTACACAGCAGGCGGGCTACATCGTTAATGCCATCATCACCACGAATACCTTTGTCGTACTCATGGCGGCCGTGTGGGCATGGAAGGGACGCCGTAACCTCGTGATTATCAGCGGCGTTACCATCATGGCGGTGCTGGCCCTGGCGACCCTCCTGACACATATGCACCCGGACGAGTTGCTCGTGGCCGAGGTACTAACCGGTGGGATATTGACACTGGCCGTAATCTGGACGAGCGTCACGCGGCGCGAATTCGCGGTCGTGGGCGAGCAGAACCTGGGCTGCCTGGGTCAATGGCTCGTCGTCGGTACCTGCCTGCTGATCTACCTGGCGGCCTTTGCCTTCTTCTCGCTACCGGGCTTCCGCGAAACCAACCCCAATATTCCCTTCGTGCCCGGCAAACTGATACCGGTGCCCCCTCCACATGGACAGCCGGTAACGCCTGGCAGTCCTGATGCAATGGTAATGTTTTTAATTATGGGCTTACTGGGAGGTATCCAGTTCTACTTCCTGGTGCGCAACCGCTACAAGATCTGATGAGATAGCATACAGATCATTGAATGCAGGCTCAAAGAGAGACCCTGACATCCCTTACGGATAGCAGGGTTTTTCGTGCTATAATGGAACGAAACAGAAAAGAAGAGCAGGAGCAATACTCATGCAGTATGAACGACCTCTCAGAGTGCTCATCCTTGCTGCCGAGATCGTGCCTTTTGTCAAAGTGGGTGGACTGGCTGATGTGGTAGGGGCGCTTCCAAAGTCTCTCCAGGTGCTTGGTCACGATGTCCGCCTGGCGATGCCGCGCTATGGGCAGGTAGATCCTGACCGGTTCAAGCTCAGCACAGTGCTGGATGCAGTAGATGTGAATATGAATAGCTTTCGCGAAAAGGCCACTATCCGGCAGGGTGCTATTGGTGATGGCATTCCAGTCTATATGATCGATGCACCGCGCTACTTCGATCGTGAGAATATCTACGGTTATACCGATGATGGAGAGCGGTTCATCCTGTTTTGCCGCGCTGCGCTGGAAGCAATGCGAGCGCTGGATTGGGCACCGGATATTATCCACTGCAATGATTGGCACACGGGTATCGTACCAAACTGGATGCATACCATCTTCCGCGACGATCCCTTCTTTGCCGATGCCGCCACTGTGTATACAATACATAACCTCGCCTACCAGGGTATTTTTGGCCTACGTATCCTGGAGGTCGCCGGGGTTGCCGCCAACGGATTCCTCTACCCGCAGATTGCGGAATTGGCCAATGTCGTGGACATTATGGGGCGCGGCATCCTCTTCGCCGATGCCATAACGACTGTAAGCGAGCGCTATGCCCAGGAGATTCTGACGCCAACCTTTGGTGAGAAGCTGGATCACCTGCTCCGCGCCCGCCGCGACCGTCTCTTCGGTATTCTCAATGGTATCGACGACCAGGAAATGAATCCCGCCACCGATCGCTACATCTCCTCCCAGTTCAATGCAAGCTGCCTTGACAGGCGCGTGGCGAATAAACAGGCGCTGCAAGAGCGGGCGCACCTGCCCGTGCAGCCAGATATCCCGTTGTTGGCAATGATCTCGCGCCTCACCGACCAGAAGGGCTTTGACCTGCTCGCGCAGATAGCGCAGCCATTGCTTGCTCAGGGAGTGCAGTTTGTCGTCCTTGGCATCGGTGACCAGCACTACCACCAGTTGTTTCAGAACCTGGCCGCGCGCTATCCGGAGCAGGTAGCGGTTTTTCTCACCTTCAATACCGAACTCGCCCAGTGCATCTACGCGGGCAGCGACATGTTCCTGATGCCTTCGCGTTTCGAGCCCTGCGGCCTGGGTCAACTGATTGCTATGCGTTACGGCAGCGTGCCGATTGTTCACAGTGTTGGGGGCCTCGCCGATACAGTCCAGGAGTACGACCCGCGCAGCGGTCAGGGCAATGGCTTCGCTTTCGCCAACTATGATCCCTGGGAACTGTTCGCAGCCATCGTACGCGCCCTGGAACTTTACCGCTTCACAGGCATCTGGCGTACATTGCAGCAACGCGGCATGGCAGCCGATCACTCGTGGCATGCATCGACAATGAAGTACATCGAAGTCTACCGCAATGCAATGGCCTTTCACAAAAGCGGCAAATAGTGTGACGTAGCGCTACAATCAGGCTGCTACGTAGTCTCTTGGGGGTGGAAGTGGTTCATTATCGGCAATAGCCGCCATAATCCAGCTTTCAATGGCATCTTTTCCCTGTTTGACAGCTTCCTCGTAAGTCATTCCATGTGTGACGCACCCTGGAAGTTCAGGGACTCTTACAACAAAGATGTTATCTCGGCTATCCCACTGAATAATCATCGAGTAGTGAATCTGGTCCATTTCTGTTTTCCCTTCAGTTGATCTAGTGCGGCTTGTACTTCCTCAATGAGATAGTGTCTAGCGTCGTCCCCATCTTTACCTGATATTGTGACTCTTAATTTGGGGAGCTTTGGATGTTCCCATACTGTATGGCTTCCCTTGCCCGGTCGAGAGGAAAAGCCTGCTTTTTTAAGCGCCGCTTTAAGTTCTCTGATTTTCGGTGGCATGGTCAGCCCCCTTCTCCCACATAGTATAGCAACAATGTGAGCATTCTGCTACTTTTTTGCTTTAGCCTTAGCCTTAGCTATGGCATGCGCAGTTGTCCTCCGAAAGCCACGCTGTAGGAGGTCCATCCATCCGCGCCGGACGTGCGCTGGCAGTGGTCAAGGAACTCGGTCAGGCGCGCTTCAGCCGTATCGGATTGATGCACTATCAATGCCTCGATGGTGGCCGGACATACCGGCGAACCGAAGGCCAGCGTTCCGTGGTGTGCCAGGATAATATGGAGCAGGTCGTGCAGGATCGCCTTATCCAGCCCGTGTACATGCTGCGCACGATCCTGTACATATTGCATGCCAAGAATAACGTGTCCAACCATGCGGCCCAACGTCGTGAATCCTGCGCCTGGGCGTTCCTCGAGTTCGTCCAGCTTACCGATATCGTGCAGGAGCGCACCCGCAAGAACAAGATGTGCATTGCATGGGTAGAGGTCAGCGAGGCGTTGAGCGATGGTTGTCACATTTACCGTGTGTTCAAGCAAGCCCCCGGCGACGGCTCCATGGTGTCGTACAGCAGCTGGCCAGCGGCGAAAGCGAGCGATCGCTTCGGGTGTGAAGCAACTGTGCAGTAGTTTACGCAGGCCTGGATGTTCTACTTCGTCCAGGAAGCGCTGCAAGCGCGCCTCCAACTCCTCTACTGGCCGTCGTGTTCCTGGCTCAAAAAGACCAGCGGAGACCGACTCGTCTACCTCGGCGCGTGTCAACTTTATTTGCGGCTGGCTGCGGTACTCCTCGACGGTCCCTTCCAGCAAGAGCACCTTGCCTTCCCTCGGCGCAAGCCCTTCCAGGCGCGGCGGATCGAACTGGCGTGCCACTATTTCGTTTCCCCGCTGGTCACGCAGTTTCAGGTAGAGGTATGGCATTCCGGTGATTGCCAGGCGTGTTTGCAGACCTGTGACAAGCAGCCAGCCGCGTACCGCGCTGCCTGTCTTCATCTCGCTGATAGTGAGTGGAGCCAGGGCGGTCGTTTGATCTCGTTGAAGTGGTTGAGCAAGCATAGTTTTGAGTCCCCTT
>WNGQ01001450.1_pt1 | contig 24582 bp, 18 predicted proteins | sample 5407661 | NCBI WGS metagenome assembly WNGQ01 (sample SAMN13153382, study PRJNA577476) | soil metagenome | isolation source: 60 cm soil or saprolite under Garry oak tree replicate 2 | place: USA:California | collected 2016-06-15 | reverse complement strand
GCCAAGGGACACCTGTAACGAAGCCGCGTCCCCGCGACAAAAGGAGGCGTTAGAAAGGCTTGAGCGAGCATGCTCGGAAACGGGCACGTGCCGTTCTTAGGGGGCGGGATGATGGTACCATCATCCTGCTACCCGACCGTTTCTGGCACAGCTGGTATCGCCACATCACCTGAGGCGCTCGTCCAAGCTCTCATGTGCCTTCATAACTACGGTTGTAGTATTAGGCAGTCCTTCATTACACCGGAGTCATCCAGAAGCCTCCGGCTTGTGGCCGTGAGGAGTCGTCATCTGCCTAAGAATCGACGCATTTCTCCACCACTCCTTCCCAGAGCTTCACTGATTCTCTACCGTAACGAACATCATATCAACACTTGCAGATGGTATTTTCCGATTGGAACGGTATTGTCCTTTACCTTCACCGTTGTACTGGAAAACAAGGAATATACGACCATTATTCGGTATATCGAAGGAACTATGTAAATGGAAAGTAACCAGCTCATAGCTCGTGACTCACAACCAGCACCTCGTCTGGTAATATATGACGCGCTTGTGCTTGATGCAGGGTTGCCGCAATCGCTAATGACTGTGCGTTCGCTTGGCAGCCGGGGGTTGAGGGTTGCGGCGCTGGAAACCTTCGCCGGTGCGCCCACCTTCTCGTCGCGCTGGTGTCAGAAAGCGTTTGTCTGTCCGGCGGAGGTAGGAACGAAGGACTATCTAACGTATCTGGAGCAGATACTTGACTCTACAGGTGCGCGGGTGCTGATTACCTCCTCAGATGGCACGATAGCGTTCATACGTCGGCATCGGGAGGTATTCGAGCAAAAGGTACGCATCGCGCTGGCCAGCGAACCGGCCCTGGGAATAGCCATGAATAAAGAGCAAACGCAAGGGATTGCCCAAAAATTGGGGATAGGTGTCCCAAGGGGGGTGAAAGTGAAGGACGTGGGCGGGGTGGAGGCGGCACTGCGCGAGGTCGGGCTGCCAGCGGTGGTCAAGCCGGTGGAGTCCTGGGATGAACAACACCGTACGAGCATGAAGAGTGAGCTGGTGACGACTCCTGACGAGGCTCGTCGTGCTGTTGAGAAATTGACACGTTTTGGAGGAACGACGCTCTTCCAGCAGTTTCTCCCTGGCGAACGTGAGTCCATGGGTCTCCTCTATGCGAATGGTCAGGTTTATGCGCGTTTTGTCCAGTGGACCAAGCGTAGCGCTCCCCCGTTGGGCGGTACAAGCGTGGTGCATCAGTGCATTGCCGTCCCGCCCGATTTCGGCCCCCAGGCAGAGCGTTTAGTGCGTGAAATCGGCCTGGAGGGCTACTGCCAGCTGGAGTTTCGGCGCGACGCTGCCGGTAATCCCTGCCTGATGGAGATCAATCCACGCCTCAATCTAACGATTGAAAATGCTGTATACGCAGGGGTTGACTTTCCCTATCTGCTCTACCAATGGGCGAGCGGGGATCAAATCAATGTGGTGAACAATTATCTTGTAGGCGGGTGGATGCGCGATCTGGGGGGCGATATGATGGCAACGATACAGGCGCTTCAGCAACGTGGGAGGCCAGGAGTGGCTCCGCCAGCCAAAGCGATCCTCGATTTCTGCGCTTCCTTCTTCATGCCTATGAGATATGCTTATGTTGATTGGAAGGATCCTCTTCCAGCCGTCATTGCAACAGCAAACTTTACCCGCAGGTGGGTCGCAAGGGCTCTCGTGAAGAGGCTGTCTCGTCTGAGGCGTTGGCTGTCTCAATCATTTCGGGGTGGGCGATAAAGCACCGGCACCCGCCACGCGCCACATCCGTGCTGACCAGGTAGCACACACCTAGGAGGAGTGAAGATGGGTATACGCCTTGGGGTAATTAAAGAGAACTTGCGCGTGCTCGTTGCCGCATGCCTGTACTATAGTGGGCTAGTGAAGCTTGCCCTCTGGTGCATGCAGCGCTCAGGTCAGCACCTGATTATCCTTAACTACCATAGTGCAATCGGAGGGGATTTGCGTCGCCAGCTGCTCTACCTGCGCCGTCACTATCGCATCATGCATCTGGAGGATGCCTTAGAGGAATACTACCTATCGCACGAGGAGAAGAAGCAGAGGCGTGATCGACGCATACCGTTAGTGCTGACCTTTGACGATGGCTACTGCGATAACTATACGCATGGCTTTGCGCTTGCACGTGAGTTGCAGGTTCCATTCACTATCTTTCTCATTCCAGGTTACATCGAGAGTGGTGAACCGTTCTGGTGGCGGGAAGGTGAACGACTTGTACGCGATTCTCAAGTGGACGTGGCGACGATTGAAGGGCACGCTTATCACCTGGAGCAGCTAGAGGAAAGCAGAGCATTGGCACAAATAATTGATACCCGGGCTCGTTATGCCCGGTCGGTTGCAGAGCGTGAAACCTTCCTTGCGGGCACTCGTAGTGCATTAGGGGTCTTTTCCTCTGTGAGGGAGGATGAGGAGGCGCTGCCTTTGACGTGGGCGCAGGTACGTGAGATGGAAGAGAGCGGCATAGTCTCCTTTGGGGCCCATACCATGCATCATCCCATCCTGGGGTACATGGCAGATCCTGCCGAGGTACAGCAGGAGGTAGGGGAGTGCCGGAGAGTGCTGGAGCAGCAGCTGGGGCATGCAGTGCGCACATTCGCCTACCCTGTCGGAAAGCTTGAACATATCAGCGAAGAGGGACTACAAGCTGTGAAGGAAGCGGGGTACATGTGGGCACTAACAACTATTGAAGAGCTAAACAATTTGCAGACTGATCCTTATCTCCTGCGGCGTCTTCCTGGAGATCAGGCCCAGCACTGGTTGGTGATGGCATCAGAACTGGTTGGCCTGTTGGGAGTCGGGTCTCGTCTGAGGAAAAAATATCGCACATGGGCCCGGTTTCTACCACGCTCATCGCCTCCCTGGTTAATTTGACACCAGACTGATACGTCGTCGCCAATTCGACCCCGGGATGTTTTCCTTTGAAGGCTGATCTTCTCCACACTTCCTTCCCGGATTACCACCGATTCTCCACCATAGCGGACATCACATCAGCACTTGCAGATGGTATTTTCCTAGGTGGAATGCTATTATTGATCGCTGCGCAGATTGGTACATTCGTGCCATCTTCTAGCATGGCAGATTGAGGCACTCCTGATAGGTTCTATGGAGATAAAACATTGTGATCCAGTGTAGGAATTTGCTGCACGATCACGAGTGGCTTCATGCATCGGTAGAAAGAAAGCCTTTATGGGTCTGCAACACTTTTTTGATAAGCGGCAGTCTCGACGCAAGCTCTTGCGCCAGTTCGGCGTGCTTGCAGGAATGAGCGTTGCGCTTGATGCATGTGGCTGGAATGATCCTTCTCCAACGTCAACTTCAACCGTGCTCGATTCCGTCGAGCATGTGATTATTGCCTGTCAGGAGAATCATACCTTTGACATGTACTTTGGCTATTACCCCGGGGCAGGCAAATTTGGCGTCCCTGCCAACTATTGGCAGCCTGACGGCAGTGGGGGCACCGTCAAACCACATCATTTTTCGCGCTCTACCTCAGCAGATATCGATCATAGCTGGCCATCCATTCACAGAGAATGGAATCATGGAGCTATGGATGGCTTTTTTACCACCGCTGGCCCTGATGCGCTCGGCTACTATGATGGCTTCGACCTGGCTTACTATTACGCATTGGGCGACTCGTTCACGCTCTGTGGCAACTATTTTTGCTCGCTCCTTGGTCCTACCATCCCGAACCGCCTGGCGCTGATGGCTGGAACCGCTGGGGGCAACACGACTGACGGTCTTGATGTCGGCAGCCTGGATTATCCGACCATTGTCGACCTGCTGAGCGCTTCCCACGTGAGTTGGAAGTGTTACAATCTCGGCAAGGGTACCGGCAGTATACCATCATTGTCACATTACAATGCGCTGAACTTCTTCAAAAAGTGGCACAGTGATCCACGGATCCAGTTCAAGGAGAAGGACTACAAAGAGGACCTGCTTACCGGAACCCTTCCGCAAGTGTCATTTTTGATTACGGCAGGGGGGGTTAGTGAACATCCCCCAGATAATATTCTAACGGGCCAGCAAGAAATGGCCCAGGTGATCCAAGCTCTCATGAACTCGAGTGCCTGGAAAAATTCGGTTCTCTTCTTGACCTATGATGAGGGCGGAGGCTTTTTCGACCATGTGGCACCGCCCCAGGTGGATGCCTACGGGTTGGGGTTCCGCGTGCCGATGCTGATTATCTCACCTTATGCCAGGCGGGGGTATGTCTCGGGGCAATTGTACGAACATAGTTCGATCCTGAAGTTCATTGAGCGCCGTTTTGGCTTGCCCTCGCTTGCCAGCGTCAACCACCAGTTTGATACCTCGACCCCTGGCACCAATAACGATGCGGCCCATGGGCAAGCCTTTGGCCCACCCGCTCCTCCACGTGATGGCTTGCGGCACATTGGCGATTTTTCTGAGGTCTTCGACTTTTCGCAGAACTCGAACTATCATCCATCTTTGCCCTCCTTGTAAGAGATGGGTCGAAGGCAAATACTAGCAGAAAGGTGGTTTTGAGAGAGAGATGAAAGTGATTGGGCATCGCGGAGCAACCGGACTGGCCCCATATGAGCGTAGAAGCAGAAGGCGAAGCGGGAGAGTTTACATCTCTATGCAGAGGTCAGTAGTATTAGTAGGCTATATTGCTGCTCTTCACGTCTATCACCGTGGTATGCTGTAGCTATAAATATCCTGGAGGTACGTGTGAGACTACGGTTTGTTCTAGGTGTTGTGGTCTTTTTCATAGTAGCAGCAGTAGTGCTGGCCTATATCATGTCTGGGCCAGCCTCGATTGCTTCCAGGACGAGCGGCGGAGACTCGCAAACACCTGTGACTTCAGGCAACCCGATCGTCCTTGAGAATGCTCACCTGGGATCGGACGGCTGGAAGATTCCCGCAGGAAAAGGATCTTCCAACCAGATTCAGGCCTATGCGAGTGCGACATCAGTACCGCCTGGCCAGAAGCTGACTTTCTACGTGAGCACGCAAGATAAGGGCACCGCCTATTCGATCGACATCTATCGACTGGGCTGGTATCAAGGCTATGGTGGACGACTGATGACCTCAGTGCCCTATCAGGCCGGTCATGCCCAGGGATACTACGACTCGGGCAACCATCGCCTGGTAGCCTGCCACTCCTGCCACGTCGATCCTAAAACTGGCTTTGTTGAGGCCAACTGGCAATCTTCCTACACACTTGCTGTGCCGCCTGATTGGACCACGGGTATTTACCTGGCAAAATTCACCGATGCTAACGGCAAACAGACCTATGCGCCGTTCGATGTACGTGGCAACTCTCATTCGCTCTATGTCGCCGTCACACCGGACACGACATACGCGGCTTACAATGAGTGGGGAGGCTATAGCCTCTACCAGGCAGAGGGAGCTGGCGATTTGAACGAAGCCACAAAAATGCCGAGAGGGCTGACGGTATCGTTCGACCGACCTTACGCAGTGGATGGCGGTTCGAGCCAGGTGCTGGCTCTTGAGGCCAACGCTATCCACTGGCTGGAACGCCAGGGCTACGATCTTTCCTACATCAGCGATGTCGATTTGCACGAGAAGCCCGCACAGTTGCTGGATCACCGGGCCTTCCTCTCGCTTGGTCACGATGAATACTGGACGAAAGAGATGCGCGATGGAGTAGAGCATGCACGCGACAGTGGCGTAGGTCTTGCGTTTTTGGGAGCAGACGCAGGCTACTGGCAAATGCGCTTCGAGCCGGATAGTGCAGGCAGGCCAGATCGGACGATTGTTTGCTATAAAGTGCTTACAGCGAACAAGGATCTAGCACGCGATCCAATTTTTGGTAAGGACAATACTCGTGTGACTACCCAGTGGCGTGATCCTGTACTCGCCCGTCCTGAGAACGCCCTGATCGGCGTAATGTTCTCTGACCTTACACATCTGCAACGAGGCTTTCCCTGGATGCTGAGTCCCCTGGCGAAATCAGCGCTTTTGGACGGAACCGGCCTGCGACCGGGGCAACCATACGGTTGCGTCCTTGTAGGCTACGAGTGGGATCGTGTTTTTGCAAATGGTGCTACACCAGCGGGATTACAGGTACTCGGTGCGTCACATACGGTCGATAACACCAACACACCCGATACCAGCAACACGACCTACTATGTCGCTCCCTCCGGTGCGATGGTCTTTGCCACAGGGTCCATCTCTTGGACCCTTGCGCTCGACAACTACCGATTCCAAACGGACCCATCGTGTTCCAGTCGGAGCCTCGTGGTGCCTGGCATGCAAAAGCTAATGGCCCATGTAATGGATGCGTTGGTGGTCCATCATCCCGCGCGAGGGAATCTGTAGTCTTAGAGGATGGAGAAGTAACTCATGCGTAAGCAGATAGGGGTGTTCGTTGCCGCATGCTTCTACTACAGTGGGCTGGTGAAACTTGCGCGCTGGTGGACACAGCGCTCGGGGCCACGCCTGATTATCCTGACCTACCATCGCGCAAGTGGAGGAGACCTTCGCCATCACCTGCTCTACCTGCGTCGTCACTATCGTATGCTACACCTTGAAGAGGCTCTTGAAGAACTGTATACGCCGCTTCAGGATGGAAAATATAGACGTGATCAACGTACAATGCTGGTACTGACCTTTGACGATGGCTACCGCGATAACTATATGCATGCTTTTGCGCTTGCACAGCAGTTACAGGTTCCGATTACTGTCTTCCTTGTTCCTGGTTACATTGAGAGCGGGGAGTACTTCTGGTGGCTGTTAGGCGATCACCTGGTACACCATGCCCAGGTGGATGAGGTCACAATCGGAGGTAGGATCTATCGTCTGCGGCAACCAAACGAGAGGAATCTCCTTGCCCAGGCCATCGCTACTCATGCACGTCATTCCAGGTCAGTTGCAGAACGGGAGGCCTTCCTTGCGACTGTACGCCAGGCATTAGCCGTCCCTTCATCTGCTCCTTTAGAGGAGGCAATGCAGCCACTAACGTGGGCGCAGGTACGTGAGATGGAGAAGAGCGGCTGGGTCTCCTTTGGGGCCCATACCATGCATCATCCCATTCTGGCGAACTTATCAGATCCCGCAGAGGTGCATCGCGAGGTAACTGAGTGCCGTACGGTACTCGAGCAGCACCTGGGCCATCCCATACGGACCTTTGCTTATCCGGTTGGGGGACCTGAAGATATTGGCGATCAAGGACTAAGAAGCGTGCGAGATGCAGGTTATGATTGGGCAGTAACAACTATTTATGGTACCAATACTTCACAAAACGATCCTTTCCAACTTCGGCGTGTGGCAGGTTTGGTGAGCCGACATTGGCTGGTGATGGCGGCAGAGACGTCTGGCATATGGAAGTTTTTCTCTCATCTGTGGAAGAATCCCGTGCCTGGTTGGATGGAGAGGGACTAGCTTTCCCAACTGGTTGGGAAAGCTGCATAGAATAAGTGGGAACATCGAGGAGTGACTCATGCGCAAGCGCATATCAACGTTTATTGCGGCGTGTCTCTACTATAGCGGACTGATCAAACTCGCTCGTTGGTGGATAGGCCGATCAGGGCAACATCTGGTTATCCTGAACTACCATCAAGCGACTGGAGGAGACTTACGCCGTCATCTGCTCTACCTGCGCCGCCATTACCGTATACTTCATCTTGAGGCGGCAATGGAAGAACTCTATATGTCATCTAAGAATGGCAAGCGGGTGAGTGAGCGACGTACACCATTGGTGCTCACCTTCGACGATGGGTACTACGATAACTATACTCATGGCCTGGCGCTCGCACGTGAGTTGCAAATGCCTTTTACTATCTTTCTTAACCCAGGCTATATGGAAAGCGGTGATTACTTTTGGTGGCGAGAGGGCAACCGCCTTGTGTCTCACACACAGATGAGGGAGGCAACGATTGAAGGGTGCATCTACCACCTCGATCAACCAAAAGAGCGAAACAGACTGGCAGAGGCGATCCTCACCCGTTTATGCCAGGCAACCTCGGTTGCCGAACGTCAAGAGTTTCTCGCGTTTGTTCGTCAGGCACTGCCAGTACCTCCGTCTGTAGCCCCCGAAGAGAAGCCCGCTCTCCCCCTCAAATGGGCTGAGGTGCGGGAGATGGAGGAGAGCGGGTGGGTCTCGTTCGCCGCACACACGATGTATCACCCAATACTGGCTTACCTGACCGATCCTGCGGAGGTGCAGCGCGAAGTAGAGGAGTGCCGCACAGTGCTGGAGCAGCGATTAGGGCATCCTGTGCGTACTTTTGCCTATCCCATTGGGCAGCTTCAGCACATTGGGGACAGAGCAGTTCGTGCTGTGGAGAAAGCAGGTTATGAGTGGGCGTTCACAACTCTCTACGGCTTTAATACCCCGCGAAGCGACCCGCATCTCCTGCGGCGTATTGAGGTAGATGTAAGTCAACATTGGCTGGTAATGGCTGCTGAGACAGCAGGGCTATGGGGCTTCTTCTCTCGACTGCGCTGGATTTCTGCAATTCGCAAAGCTCCTTACAGAGAGAACAAGGCTCTCCACCCTCCTTCGAAAATCCTTGGTGGCTGTGGTCCTAAGCCGCTTCGTCCTTAGGGGTGAGGGTAGAGCTTAATTGTTCTAAGGGCTTTTACGGAAACAACTTGATGATCTTTGCTTCACAGAACATATATCGCATCATACATTAACTCGTTATACACTTACAATCTTCCTAACTCTTTTAGAAGTATATCAGGAAAGTCAAAGGTCATACCATCAACGCCTGCATGGATTGCATTTCTCATCATTTCGGTGTTGTTTACTCCACAAGCCCGAACGAATAATCCTAAAGAGCGCCATTGATCAACTAAATGTTTTGTAACTTTTTCTGCCCGTGGACAGAAGTACTGTATATTTGCCTTGACAACTCTTTCTAAATTTTCCTCTGAGAAATCTGCCGTTAAATAGCCAGCTTGAGCAAGAGGATTTTTCTTTTTGATGTTGCAAACTGTTGGAAAGTCACGAGAAGTGAAGGCCACACGATCTAAAAGGTTTAATTGCTCAACCATATCTAAAACTTCAAGTTCAAGGCCAATTTGTTTTATTTCAAGGTCGAGATAACTTCGTGTTCCATACCTCTCCAGTGCTTCTATTAGCAGGGGTATTCGCTGACCTGCATATGTATCATCAAACCACGAACCTGCATCAAGATGTTGTAACTCTTGCCATGATGTCTCTTGTAAAACTCCAATTCCATTGGTTGTTCTGTCTAGACGTTCACCATGGAAAAGCACTAACTTTCCGTCTTTTGTCTTTTGTACATCAGTTTCTATCCCATCAACTCCGATTTCTAAAGCAAGGTCAAAACCCGTAAACGTATTTTCTGGTGCCAGCCCGGCAGCCCCGCGATGCCCGATTACTTTCATATTTTCCCTCCTTTATTTCCGCATCGAATTCCACCTCACCTAATTTACGTGATCTATATGTTCCATTTTTTAACGCATTGTACCCATTACGCTCATCGTGTATTCTGTCCTTCATCTCTTGTCTGTGGTAGAGCCTGTGAATGTCGTCTCTAAATTCGGGAAGATATCTACTTATCATCGTATCACTTGAGATAAATTTGATCTTTCTGCCTTCTGCATGAAATCCTTCTCTTTTGAGAAAGGCGTCGGTTCTTCTGATATGCCATGAACTCGTGATCACACCAATGGCTCTTTTCTCCTTAAATGTCTCGGTGGTAAATAGCTTCACTAACTCTCGTGCATTCTCCTCGGTGGTCCGCGATTGCTCTTCCAGGTGAATGCATGTTTCAGGGACACCAAACGCCATCAATTCTGCTTTCATCACCGAGGCTTCTGAGGGTGCGCCCTCGTCTTCGGGATCAGTTTTCCCTGTAGAAAGGATGAGACAGTCTGAAACACCGAGGTGGTACAGGAGTGCTGATGTAATAACTCTGCCTTGCGCCCCAAAACTCTTTTTTGTCCCTTTTTCGTATGGTGTGGTGGTATAATGATCTCCGCTTTTGACGATATTCCCCCCTAAAACAACAAGAACCTCACAAGTAAAAGGAGGCTTCATTGCTCCCTCTGTGGTTTTTTTGCGTATATATGCCTGCGCGTGGTGGGCAAGAAGCGCTGGATTTTCGATTTTCAGGGTAGTCGTGTGTACAGCTTGAACGAACAATATGCATGGCCTTTCGTAATGTCGAGGCATATCGTACTTGCTTGCTGTGTAAAGCTTATTAGATACATAGTTTGTTTTCGGTATTTTTAACCGAGTATAAATGGTTACGCCAGGCTCCTATCAGTATAGGAATGTATGCAGTTGTCAAGAGCACTGGGGTGGAAACCCAGGGCAATCGCATCTAATTTTTGGAACTGACTCTATAAGTCGTGTCATGATAAGTTGACTTTCAAAGCTCTGCTTTATCAATTCGCCCTACAAGACGCTTGAGAATTTAAAGGCCTCGGCACAGATTAGCCCAGTGGCTCGTCCCAACGCTGCTGCCCACTGCCACGGGCCATACTCCTCAGGTGGATTTTCCGCAGCCAACAACACAGGAGGCGATTCTTTGGGAGGTGCCCACTCGATCTCGCGTCGCTCAGCTCCCTGCATGGTATAATATAAAGATAGGTGTGTAGGGATCGCAGAGAGATCTTTCAGAAACGTGGGATTACGATGGTTGCTATGTTGCCTAGCTAAAGTCAGGCATTCGTTTGTCACGACGAGCATTGAAAGGCAAGACACATGAAACGAGTAGGTATTTTATTTTTTGTCGTCGGAGCAATGGTGTTACCCTTTGTGCCATCCTCTGTCCCGCGTGCTCTGGCTGCAAGTATCTATCCACCAAACGGCACGCTTGCATCAAAAACGATCCAGTCTCTTGCCATGCCTGCAGAATTGCAGACGGTTACCGACCCAACCTTTGGCAATCAGGTAGAACGAGTGTCGGATCAGGCAACCTTTGGCACGACGGCGCAGTATCTGCGCAACGATTATGCCAAAATCCAGACTTGGAACGCTGATGACTCCCTGGCGTTTCTTATCGATTGGGCAGGCTTCAACAAGGGATTTGTCATTGACGGACGGAGCGGGCAGTACCTGCGCAGTGTGACTGTGCCGATAGGTAATCACACAGCCAGATGGAGTAATGTCAACCCGAACAATATGTATGGCATACCGCCGGGTGGTGGCTGTAACAACGGGAACCAGATCGGGGTGTGGCATCCAGAAACAGATACCTCTAGCGAGCCCACCGTTACTATTCTGCATACGTTCTCCCAGTTTGATACCTGTGCCGAAATGACTTTCGGACTGGAAGAAGGCAACCTGTCGAATGATGACAGCGTGGGCGCGGTTATCGGTTGGTCTACAGCCCAGAATAGTTGGGGCATCGTCTCGTTTTCTATGAGTAACCTGATGACCGACACCCCAACGGTGACAGAAATTGCCACGACCTGGCTCGGTGCGCCAGGCGGTCCTGGGCCTGATCCTGATCATGCCTACTGGAATAACATCACCACCATGCCAAAGGGCGATGGGATCCTGGTGCAGTGGGATGCCTCTGGTCCTGGGATTAATCAGGGTATTGAGTGGTATAGTAAGAACCTTTCAAGTAGGCTGCACGTCACGGATGCGTCAGGTCATTATGATACGGCGCTTGATATCCACAATAACGAAGTGGTTGTTGCTAGTTGTAGTCAGCCTGGCGACAACACGACGAATACTTGCACTGGCGTCACACAACCACCATTAGGGGCGAATATAGTGCTTTATGGCATGAATGCATCGGGACCAACAGGATCAAACCTCGTTGTCCAGCCCTTTGTCAGTGGTCTTGCTGCCGGGACGCATCTTTCTTGTCGTAATTTCAAGCGCCCAGGATGGTGCTATGTCAGCGATATGATGAACAATCCTGCACAGCCTGTGGGGTACGAACAAATATATGCCATCAAGATCGATGGCAGCCAGACGGTAGAGGTGTTTGGCGTAGATCATGGAGCACAAAATACCTGCGCTTCCTGTAACGCAGATGCTGCTCTGGCGGTGCCAACGCAGGATGGAAGTCGCGTGATGTTTGGATCTGAGTGGGGTGAGGGAACAACGGCGCCAGTCTATGAATACATTGCACAGTGGCCGCAAAACCCACACTTCCAGATGATCAACAACGTTTTTGTGATTATGATGGAGAACCATGACTGGTCGCAGATCAAGGGGGCTTCAGATGCGCCGTACATCAATAGCCTGCTTTCCAGAAGCGATGCATCGTATGCGTCTAACTACCACAATGTCTTGACGTCAGAGGCGGCCAGCGGATACCTGCACCCGTCAGAACCCAACTACATTTGGACAGTGGGAGCCACTAATATCTTCTCTGACCATATGTTTACGACGGACGATGATGCGACAAACGGTAACTACACTGGATCGACTGCGCACATCACCTCTGAGTTGTCGCATAGTAATCCCAGTAAGAAGATGTGGACGGGGTATATGGAGAGCGATCCTGGTGGTTGTCCTATAACTTCTTCAGGAGAGTATGCTGCCAAGCACGATCCATTTGTCTTCTTTGAAGATACGGCTGGCAACCCGCCATCTGCAACGAACAGCAATTGCAAGTATTTTGTCAACGACTACAGAAAGCTGGCGACGGACATCGCCAACAATACCCTGACGCCGTACTCGTACATCGTGCCAAACCTGTGCGATGATATGCATGGCTCCTGTAGCCCAACCAACGATCCGGTGCTTCAGGGCGATCAGTGGCTCCAGAACAATCTGCCGACTATCCTGAACTCCAATCAGTATTAGAATGGTGGCGCAGTCTTTATGATCTTGCCCCGAATTTGTGGAAGAGAGAAAGCTTAGGATAGACTCTTCTCAAGGGAAAACAAGGATCATGCAAAAGGTGCAAAAGACCTACACACCGGAATTTAAGCGCGAAGCGGTCCGACTGGCCCAAACCAGTGGGAAGCCGATCGCGCAAGTGGGAAGCTCAGTTGGGCATTTCAGACACCTCTATCCAGAAATTTCGCAAGGAGCTGACTGAACACAGCTCCCAAGCCTTTCCAGGCAGTGGGCATCAAACCGCGAAGGCGCGAGGAGGTTCGCCGGCTGAAGCGCGAATTGGAGTTCGTGAAGCAGGAGCGCGACATAGTAAAAAAAGCCATAGGCATCTTTTCGCGCGAAAGACCATGAAATCCCAGTTCATTGCGGAGCATCGGCACGAGTATCCAGTGACGATCATGTGCCGTGTGCTGGCGGTATCGGTGAGTGGTGACTCAGCCTGGTGGAAGCGCCCGCCCAGAAAGCCTCGCCGAGAAGATGCCCAACTGGCAGAACAAGTGAAGACCGTGTTCCAGAGCAATCGTCGGGTGTATGGCAGCCCGCGTATCCATGCAGAGCTCCAAGCCCAAGGGATGCACTGTGCGAAGGCCCCGAGTAGCTCGTTTGATGCTTGGAACTTGCGGCTCTTCGAGCAACGTCCCCGTCATCGCACGGTGACCACAAAAAGCGAGCAAGGCGCACAGGTGGCTCCCAATCTGCTCCAGCGCGATTTCAGTGCTGACCGTCCCAATACCAAATGGGTGGCCGATACGACCTCCATCTGGCGAGCCGTGGGGTGGTTGTACTTGGCAGTGGTACTTGACCTGTTTTCGCGGATGGTGGGAGGATGGTCTATGGCCGCGACTGGAGTCTGCGACGCTGGTGGTCCAGGCGCTCCACATGGCGATCGCTCGTCGCCGCCCACAGGCTGGGTTCCTCCATCACACGGATCGCGGGAGTACCTACACGAGTGAGAGCTCTCAAGCACTCTTACGGCAAGAAGGCATGAGAGCAAGCATGACTGCTGATTGTGACGAGAATGCGGCTGCGGAAAGCTTTTTTCATCGTTTCAAAGGCGAATGCATTGATTGTCAGTCATTTCAGACACAAGCGCAAGCCAGGAGCGTCACCTTTGATGACATCGAAACCTTCTCTAATCGGACTCGGAGACATTCCACTCTCCACTACGTGAGTCCGTTTGCCTACGAACAATTGATGTGTTAATCCCCACATTTGGGGTCTCCATAAATTCGGGTGAAGATCACATGATCAACCACTGCCAATTTGGATAACAAGTTTGAGAGATGTTGCCCAGTGGTGGAAGGAACGCAGCCAATTTCGCTTGAATGTTACGCAACAGACCGCAAATCGCTGGCAGGTAGAAGCTTTCTGTACCCCCCGTGCTACGCTGCTTGCCCGTCATCTCCTCGTCGAGGATCAATCTACAACTCCCTGGCAAGGGGTCGATGTCCAGGTGGCATCCCGCCGCTTCTCGGTACAAGCGGTGCAGTGTCCCTGTATTGGCCTTTCACCGCGAACTTCGCACGAGGTTGACGATTTTCTCTCCGAGCAGGGTTATCCCTTCATTCGCTGCTCTGAACAGGATGCTCACCTCTACGCTTGCTATCTCGATATCCCTGGAGGGTTTGGGACAACGCGCGAGGAGCAAGTGCAAAGGAAGAGCAGGCTCCTCCAGCAAATAGAGGAACTGGAAGCGCCTCTCATCTATTACGGCTGTTGGCCCGACGGCCGCCGCGCGGCACTTTCCATCACGGGCGATATCGATTCCGTGACCATACAGGATTTTTTCCGGCGTATCGTTGAAGTTCAACAAATAAAGTGACAGTGAAGTGACAGTGTAGATATGATCCGCGAACCTGGTGCCGGACATATCTTCCAGGCTGCATGGCGACACAGTATTGCACCAGTATGAAAGCCCCACAAAATGGTTTCAAAGAGGAAAAAAGATCATGAAAAGACAGTTCGTAGTGTTATGCAAGCACAGTGTGCAACTCATACTGGTGAGCGCACTGGTAGTCGTTATGTTGCTAACCCTGTCCCCCCAGACCCTGAAACATGTCCTTAACCCGGTGCATGCGAAGGCTGCCGCGGCGAATGCCATTCAGGATGAGAACAGCCTGCCGGGTGACCCTACCTGGAACGATTTCAATGCGCCTGCGCAACCCGATGTGCTCTCAGGCTTCGGCTCGAAGATCAGCGTCAACCACGGCGACTCCATCGACTTCTTTGTCACCACCACTGCCGCGAGCTTCACGATAGATATCTACCGCACCGGGTATTACGGTGGAGCAGGAGCCCGCAAGGTTACCTCCCTGGGCAGCTTTACAGGAGTGCACCAGGCGATACCAAACCCCGATACAGTGACCGGCATGGTTGCGTGTAATTGGACCAAGGCCACCACGCTAACCATCCCATCCACCTGGGTCAGCGGAGTCTATCTGGCGCGCCTGAATGGATCAGATGGTAATAAGAGCTTCATCTTCTTTGTCGTGCGCAATGATGGGGGCACCGAGGACGTGCTTTTCCAGGCCAGCGTGACGACCTACCAGGCGTACAATAGCTGGGGGGGGCCCAGTTTGTACAACGTCGATCCGCAAGGCATCTTTAAGGGGAAACACGCGACGAAAGCCTCGTTTGACCGGCCTTTCAATCCGGGCGACAGTAATGGAGCAGGCCATTATTTATTCTATGAGTACAAGATGGTCTACTGGCTGGAAAAGCAGGGTTACAACGTGTCGTATATCACCGATGTGGACACCGACACGAACGTCAATCATGTGACGAACCATAAGGCCTTCTTATCTGTGGGCCACGACGAGTACTGGTCCAAAGGGATGCGTGATAACCTTCAGGCCGCCATCAATGCCGGCGTCAATGTGGCCTTCTTCTCCGCCAATGCGATGTACTGGCAGATCCGCTTTGAGCCGAATGCAGCGGGCACGCCCGACCGGGTTGAAGTGGGCTACAAGGACTTTGCCACAGATACAACGCCCCCGGGACCGGACCCGCAGTGGCACGTTAATAATGCGATAGTGACGACGGACTGGCGCGGGGACCCGGTAAATAATCCTGAAAACGGGGTCATCGGCATCATGTACGAGGATCAGAATGCGGGTGGGAATTACCCATATGTTGTGCAAAATGCTTCGAACTGGGTCTATGCGGAGTCGGGGTTCGTCAACGGCACATCGGTACCCGGCATCGTGGGTTACGAATATGACAAGGTATTTAACAATGGCGCGACACCGGCAGGTCTTACCGTGCTCAGCAACTCTCCTGTCGTCGGCAGCGAGGTCCAAAATTCGATTGCGAACTCGTCCTTGTATACGGCGGCCAGTGGAGCGCGGGTCTTTGCTGGTGGAACCATCGTGTGGAGCTGGGGCCTGGCCAATATTCAGGGCAACACCGCCGCTAACGCCGGCATCCAGCAAACGACGACGAATATTCTCAATAACTTCATCAATTGCAAAGGACCTTGTGCGGGCCTGAATCCGACGAGTCTAAGCTTTGGTAAACAGATCCTTGGCACGTCGAGTTCTGCCCAGACGGTGACTCTCACGAACAGCGGCTCGGCAGCGCTGAGCTTCAGCAACATCGCCATCACCGGTACCAACACGGGCGATTTTTCGCAGACCAACAACTGCCCGACAGGCTCCAATACACTGGCTCCCGCTGCTGCCTGTACCATTCATGTGACTTTTTCTCCCACTACCACTACTGGTGCACGCACCGCCAGCTTAACCTTCACCGATAATGCGACGGATAGCCCACAATCGGTGGCCCTTACTGGAATTGGCGCCACTGCAGCTCCTGGTGTCGCTCTGAGTCCAACGAGCCTCAACTTTAACAATCAAAACGTTGGGTCCAACAGTACTACCCAGAATGTCACGCTCAACAACAGCGGAACAACCCCACTGAGCATCAGCAACATCGGGTTCACCGGGACGAATCCCAACGACTTTTCGCAGACCAACGACTGTCCATCTGGCTCGAACACGCTGGCTGCTGACAATTCCTGCACGATCACTGTAAGCTTCACTCCTGGTGCCACCGGTGCTCGTAGTGCCAACTTAACGTTGACCGATAACGCGGCAGATAGTCCGCAATCGGTGACCCTCGTCGGTAATGGGGTGACAGCGACGGTATTTTTCAATGAAGGGTTTGAGAGCGGCGATCTCAGCGCGTGGACCTTACCCAGCAGTGATAGCACCGGCAGCGCGGACGTAGAGAGCTCTTTGATCAACACTGGATCTCAGGCCCTGGCTTTCGACAATAGCAGTGGGCAATATGCCTACATCTACACGGCCTTGCCATCTGGTCCAGAGGCACAGGCCTTCACCCGCTTCTACTTCCGGGTCGCAAGCAATGTGACCGCTGGCGCTCAGCTTGCTATTGGACGCAGCAATAGCGGGAGTAATACCTTTGAGATTGACTATAATGCCAATCGGCATGGAGTCGATGTCTACGTCTGGGATGGCAGCGGCAAGACTTACAGCATATTCAGCCCGAACAATGTCCTGAGCGCCAATACCTGGTATAGCGTCGAACTGCAAGATTATCAGCTAAGCAACGGGCATGCTCAAGCCTGGCTCAACGGCAACTCGATCGGTTCGGTCGATGCCGATCTCTCCAACGCTAACCCTTACGCCCGGCTCATGCTCTACGATAGCGCTCCTGGTACAATGTACGTCGATAATGTCGTGGTTTCTAACATCTATAACGGCACGATCTCGCCAGCGCCGGGGGTGGACTTGAGTGCGACGAGCCTGAGCTTTGGCAAACATATCGTTGGGAACACCAGTTCCGCGCAGACGATCACCCTTACGAATAGTGGATCAGTCCCACTGAGCATCAGTAGCATCGCACTCAATGGGACGAATGCGGCAGATTATGCGCAGACCAACAACTGCCCATCTGGCTCGAACACCCTGGCTGTTGGTAGTTCTTGCAACGTTAATGTGACCTTCACTCCTAGGGCTATTGGAGCAAGCAGCGCCAACCTGACCCTTACCGATAATGCGACCGACAGCCCACAATCGGTAGCACTTAGTGGGACTGGCGCTATTGCTGCTCCTGTCGTTAGCCTCAGTCCGACGAGCCTGAACTTTGGCTACGGGATCCTCGGAACCACCAGTCCAGCGAAGACCGTCACGCTCACCAACACCGGCACTACCCCGCTGAGTATCAGCAGCATAGCTATCACCGGAGCCAACGCGGGCGATTATGCTTCTAGTAATACCTGCCCGTCTGGCTCGAACACCCTGGCTGTTGACAGTTCCTGCACGATCAGCGTGACTTTCACTCCCGGGGCCAACGGCGCTCGGAGTGCCAACTTAACGTTGACCGATACCGCGGCAGATAGCCCTCAAAGTGTGGGGCTTGGCGGTACCGGGATGACTGCCACGACGTACTTCCAGGATAACTTTGAGAGCGGCAATCTCAGCGCGTGGACCTTGCCCAGCGCTGACAGTACCGGCACTGCTTCTGTGCAGAGTACTGTGGTCAATAGCGGGTCTAATGCCCTGTCTTTCAACAATAGCAGTGGACAATACGTCTATCTCAACACGGCCCTGCCATCTGGTCCAGTAGTACAGACCTATACCCGTTTCGCCTTCCGGTTCTCGAGCAATGTAACCGGTGGGACTGAACTTGTTGTTGGTCGCAACGGCAACGGCAACAATGTCTTTGAGGTTGACTTTGACTACAACCGGCATGGGCTCGATATCTACTTCTGGAATAGTAGTGGCGGAGTCTACAGTATATTCAGCCCGAACAACGCCCTGAGCCCGGATACCTGGTACAGCATCGAGGTGCAAGACTATCAGATAAGCAATGGGCATGCGCAAGTGTGGATCAACGGTAGCTCGATCGGTTCGGTCGATGCCGATCTCTCCAGTGCGAACCCTTATGCTGGGCTCATGCTCTTTGATAGTGCTCCTGGCACTATCTACATCGACGATGTCAAGGTCTCTAACGTGTAAAGACGTAGCCACGAGGTATCCATGTTCTATCAAATCCGGTTGAGGAGTAGTGAAAAAGCAGGGGGACTGCCATCCCCCTGCTGGGGTTCTTGCGTAGCTCTTAGCGTGTCCCCACATATGCACTTTTTAAACGGATTTGATAGTAGCGACAGAGAGTGGAGTGAAAGATGAATCAAAATCCACAGCAACAACCAGACAAGATGAAAAGAGCTCTAACAGCACCCTTTACCTGGTTAGCTCATCATCCCCTATTTACTATTTTTATCGTATTGCTGTTAGTTTGTGCTGGTCTCATCGGGGTTATTGCACAGGCAACGAATATGAACCAGGCGCCAACTCCTACTCCTGTATCTAAATCCGCGTCGACGCCTATATTATCCTCAAGTGCGCCCTTGCTAACACCTGAGAAAACCGCACCAGCGAAAACTGCATCAGCAAAAACTACACCGACGAAAACCACACCAGCAACAAGCACACCGGCAAAAACTACACCGACGAAAACCACACCGACGAAAACCACACCAGCGAAAACTACGCCGACCAGCTCCAGCTCACTCAAATGGATGACGGCACAAACATTTACAGGGTATGGTGTGAAAAAAACTCCAGCTTTCACCGCACCCAAGAACTGGAGGGTCGTTTGGAGTTGCGATCTGTCGTCACACCATAACGCAAGTTATGACATCATTATTCACGCAAATACCGTTAATAACGCGCTTCTAGCGAATAGCGTAGAAACGACATGTAATCAGAACAACACGCATAGCTACACAGATATGCACCAGGCAGGGAAAATCTACCTCAGTATCTTAAGCGAGGGCACCTGGCAAGTACAGGTACAATTTGCAAAGTGACGACTCCCTATGGCTCCAAGCCAGGGGCGCGCGACGAATGACGCAAGTGTGTCTGTCATCCCACACCACTCGTTCGGAGCATCCAACTTGAGCGAGACAAGGTCATTTCGCTAAGACCAATAATCTGGATCCGCCCAATATGCGAATGGCCCAATCCTTATGAAGCGCGAAGAAAAACTTTCTTGGCAGTTTCATAAGATTCGTCTGTAGTATTGTCGAACGCATTTCAAACTCAGGCGAAAATGAGTAGTCGAGCACTTCATAGCCGGCATCCTCTAACGTCTGTAGCGCTGTCTCTTTGGTAAAATGGTGCAGATGCCCATGAGCATGCCGATTTCGCAGGAAGATCTTGCCTCGCAAGACACCCTGGACCGATACCTCCAACGGAATGTGGAAGAGCTTGTAGCGGCTCTTCGGCTTGAGGTCTCTGAGAAAACTAAAATAGTCTTCCAAATGCTCAATGACATCGAGAACTAAAAGGAGGTCAAAAAAGACATCTTGCTCCTGTCTAATGTCCGCCAGTTTGAAGCGCAGCTGTTCATTGGCTTTCTGTTTGCATATGGCAAACGCTTGCGGAGAAATCTCATAACCCCAAAAGGTGCAGGTATCACTCATGCGCATTTGCAAGCGCCGCAGTACCTCGCCGGCTCCACATCCTACCTCACAGACCGTATTCGGCACCAAGTGATGTCGCTTCAGCATCGGCACAATGTGCCTGACTTTCCAAGGGGATTCTTCTACGTGCCAACCCGGAACCTTCTCGAGGTGTTCGCCACTTATATATCTTGCTTCTAACATCAGTTCAATCTCCTTATCCTTGCATTTGCACTCCGCGAATACGTCCTACGCTGTTCTTCATACAAGATGTAATTGATCGTAACGGACTGATAAGCGAGATGAACACCTAATACGCTTTTCCTATTGAGGGTAAAAGTCCGACGCATTTTCCACAAGCTCTAATCGCTGGCCTATTTTTGACCAAGTCTCAGCTAACTACCTCGTTTACTAACAGAGACTCACCACATCTTTTAAGAATAGAACTCTGGTCGTACTTTTGTGGTTTATGCCAACGTTGAGATGCTGTTGCGAACGTTTTGACAAGGTATATATTCTTAGACCTGTCTTGCTCTACGTAACCAAAGCGCTCGTATAAGGACCGCGAATATTGTGCCTGATTGAAGCCAGGGAAATTTCTTGATATGACATTAATATAAGAGAGAGCCTTGATGTCTCATGACTAAAATAGCTTGCTTTGTTTGCGTATGCCGCTACGCGTTCAAAGAGCGATAATCATTGTGGACATATCCATGTACCCCTTTTTCGGCGCCACTTCGAGCTTTCTCGGCAATCGGGGTGGAATGCCGATGCAGAACTACTGCGGTGATAAAAAAGGGTTGGCGCTGCATTGTACCCTTGAAGGGAGCCCATAATTGCATGATGAGCTCGTTGTACCGCTTCCTAAGGTGAAACGTGCCGCCTCTGGCGGCACCAGAAGGAGTATTGAATAGGTATAAATAATGGAATTACGCTCCTCCACGTCTCTCGATCATTACAGGAACGGTAAGGGCGATGAGTTTGAGGTCTTCGCGCAGAGTCTGACGTTGAAGGTAAGCGATATCCATCTCGACCATGGTTTCAAAGGATACCCGACTGCGACCATAGACCTGCCAGGGGCCTGTCAATCCAGGCTTCCCGGACAGGCGCATCTTATGGTACAGATTGTAATTTTCGACTTCGTACGGTAGGGGTGGACGTGGGCCAACGAGCGCCATTTCACCTCTCAGAACATTAAAGAATTGGGGAAGTTCATCTATGCTGGTCTTTCGTAGAAATCGACCAACTCTTGTCACGCGAGGATCGTCAACTTGTTTGTAGGACAAATCAGTCGTCGTACTATCAGCAAGCATTTGACCACTCATGTATTTTGCAATAGCTTCGCGGTGCAACGCATCGTCGCTGTTGACATACATAGATCGAAATTTAAGCATATCGAACTCAACTCCATTTCGCCCTATGCGCTTCTGACGAAAGAAAACAGGGCCTTCAGAGTCTAATCGAATACATAGTGCAACAATCGCAATGATGACACAAAGGGGGACGAAAATGAGTAAAGTAAATATTATATCGAGTAAGCGCTTCGTTCGCTCGTAGTTCTGATTAATGCCGATAGTACTCTGAACAGCTAATGATTTAGTAGTCATGATCCCCCCCCTTACATCCTATAAGGATTGATATATCTAATCTCGCCCCTTTATTTGCCACAAGCTAGTGTAGCTGAGGCTGATATAAAAATGGGTGATATACATGTGTAAGAATGGTTAAAATTTGAGATAAGGGTTATGAAACCTAAATTGCACAAGAAATCTTTTAGTGGATTAGTTACGTTAGTAGCAAAATTTTACATGAGTGAATACGCAGGCTAGACTCTTAGCCTCAATCATGCTATCATTAGCACCGATATGCTGATAAGTACATGCAGAGAGGTGGAGTTCTATGCAATTTAATCTCATACACTGGCTATTTGATGACCCGTATACTGCCGGATCCAATGCTGGCCTCAACGGACCGGAGACGTTCCATTATTACATTCCCTGGATCGTTTTCTGCAGCCTTGGCGTCCTCATTGCGTTTTACTACTCCGTTGAGGGTCGCAAGCGCTTCTTCAAAAGCAACCCTGTTGTGAAGTATATGCTCGACCGCTATCTTGGTTGGTTAGCAATCATTTGTATCATTGGCTACCCATTGATCTTCTCGCGTGCCTACCTTGCACAATACTTCTTTGCCTGGCGCGTCTGGCGATACCTGTGGCTGGCAGCCCTGCTGGCCTGGGCCATTACCTGGATTGTCTACCTGGTGCGGAAATATCCTAAAGAGCGTGACAACTACCGGGCATACCAGAATCGCCAGCAATATATTCCCAAGAGCAACAAACGCAAAACAAAAACAGCTTCTTCACGTTAATGTAGGGGCGGGGCTTGTCCCCGCCTGCATGCGCCTCGTGCAGGTGATCAATTGTTGTTTAACACTATCAGCGCTATTATCCTGGCGGGTGGCCGCAGTTCCCGCATGGGCACAGATAAAGCGCTCCTACCCCTCCCTGGCGAGCAGGATATTACCTTCGTCGAACACCTCACTTCCCTGCTTGCACCCTACTCTCAAGAGGTGTTACTTGTCGCTCGTGAAGCTGCGCAGGCCATCGATTATGCCGTCGTCGAGCATCGTGGTGTGCGTATCCTGACCGACGAAACTCCCGAATATGGACCGCTGATGGGCCTCTACAGCGGATTGAGGGCCGTGCATCCATCGTCGACACACGCCCTGCTGGTGGCAGTGGACATGCCATTTGTGCAGCCTGCGTTGATCTCGTTCATGCTCTCACAGCCTCTGGGCGATGCTTTACTCGTCCCGCTGGTAGAGCAGGTACCGCAGGTGCTGCTGGCTGTGTATCCGCGCACAGTACTGCCGTATATTGAAGCGTGCCTGCGCGAGGGGCGGCGCGACCCGCGTAGCTTGTTAGCAGTGTGCCCTGTCCATTATCTGGAGGAAGCGCAACTGCGAGCGGTAGATCCGCTGCTGCGTTCGTTTGTGAATGTCAATACGCCAGAAGATTTGCAACGAGGCTTCAGTTAGCTCTCAGGAGCGTTATGAACTCGCCAGCGGCGCTGGGCCATACCCTTCAATTGCTCCTCGAGGCCGCGCATGGTCAGCCACGCCCGTGTTTCGCCGGTAACCACGATATCGCTGCGCTGCATACCTGCGATACTGCCGGTGCCGCTTAACTGCATGGCTACTTTCAGCTCTGCCACCACGGTCTCCAGGAGTTCGCAGACCTTTTCATAGCTTTCACTGGCGGCCTTGAGGAAAGGAAAACCCATTCCCACCAGGGTGGCTCCGAGTGCGAGGGCACGCGCGACATCCAGCCCGTTACGCACACCGCCAGTCGCAATGAGCGGGAGATGAGCGATGCCCGCCTCGACGACACATATGGGAGTAGCTATACCCCAATCGCGAAAAAGCAGTCCAATGTTCATTGTGCGCCCATCACCCTGCGTTTCAGAACGAGCGGCCTCCATTGCCGACATGCTGCTTCCACCCGCTCCTCCGACATCGATAGCCGCGACACCACAATTGCGCAGGAGAAGTGCCTGTTCACGGCAGACACCGGCGCCGGTCTCCTTGGCGATCACAGGGACAGGCAGTTCGCTGGTAAGCGCCTTGAGCGCCGCTGCCTCCCCAACCGAGCGTCGATCGCCTTCGGGCTGTGCTGCCTCTTGCAGGCTGTTCATATGAACTGCCAGGGCATTCGCCCCAATCATATCGATGGCCTGCTGCGCCTGCTCGAGGCCAAATGCGCTGTGGCGGGCCTGCGCAATCAGCTGTGGCGCGCCAATATTGGCAATGAGAAAAGCGTTGGGGGCATACTGGCGGGTCACCGCGTAGCTGGGGGCTACCTCTGGATTGACGATAGCGGCCCGCTGGCTACCAACGCCAAGGGCCAGCCCGTACTCTTCCGCGGCCCGCGCGAGGTTGCGGTTGATCGATGTAACATCGGGATGCCCTCCGGTGAGTGAGGACATGAAGATGGGATAGCGCAACGTATGTCCCAGGAAGGTAACCGATGTATCGATCTTCTCCAGGTCTACTTCTGGTAGTGCCTGGTGCACGAACTGTATATCATGCCAATTGGCGCGTTGTGCGACGCTCACATCCTGTCCCAGCGCGATGCTCACGTGTTCGAGCTTTCGCTTTTTCACCAAAGCCGGGCCAGGATGCCCCTGCGTTTCCAACCAGGGGAGGGATGGCCCTTCCTTATCTGGTGGATTGGGTGGGGTGGGCTGCATGGTCTGCTCCTTGCTTATAACTATAGCCATCGCGGCGATGGATCGGCGTACAGAAGCGATGGCTAATCCCCTGTACCCTGCCGTCTTTGGTTCGGATA
>WNGQ01002944.1_pt1 | contig 24588 bp, 20 predicted proteins | sample 5407661 | NCBI WGS metagenome assembly WNGQ01 (sample SAMN13153382, study PRJNA577476) | soil metagenome | isolation source: 60 cm soil or saprolite under Garry oak tree replicate 2 | place: USA:California | collected 2016-06-15 | reverse complement strand
TGGTAGAGGAGCATCAGTGACATGTGGAAGAACGACATCCGTGCCCCGAGCGTCCCGACACTCAGGCCGCTGCCCAGTAGGACTGCGCTGCTCAGCAGCAGCATGACGAACTGCGTGACAACGGCGATGGCGAAGCTGACGATTGGCAAAATGACGAGGGGAATGGCGAACTTCGAGAGCACGGTGGTGAGGTCGGAAACTGGCAGCGACTTCCAGAACAGGATGCTGCGATCGCGGCGCTCTCCGTACAGCGCGTCGAGAGAGTAGAAAATGCCGACGATAAAGGCCGTCCCCATGATCAAAGCCGCGGCTAATTCGTATGGTATGTCGAGCACCTCGTGCGCCTGGTCAAGGGTCCTTACACCGTGCATGTGGTGCGGCAGAGCGATCAAGAAGCCGGACAGGAAGACCGCGGCTGCGGCGAGCGGCGCAAAGTAAATCGAGCGGTACTCCCAGAGTTCGCGCCGCACCGACCAGTACATACGCCGACTGGCGGTGATGACCGCAGGCGCTGTTCCTTGCGATTCGAGGGGAGACCCGGGCACGGTGTTTGATGGAGTACTCATCGAGTCCCTCCTTGGGCCGCGCCACTTTGATTGCTGAGCACGGCAACAAACAAGTCGGCGATGCTCGGCGTTCGCACGTCGCCAAGCGCGGCGAGTTGCTGGCGTTCGACACGATCGAACAGCAGGATGCTGCGCCCGAACACTTGGCGTTCGTGAATCGGCTTCAGCGCTCGTGCTGCGGCGATCTGCTCGGGATTCACCATCACTTCCAGATAGCGCGTCTCGAATTCTTCCATGCTGCAATCGAATATGATGCGGCCGCGGTTAATGAACATGACATCGGTCAGAACGTCCTGAATCTCTTCCACTTGATGGGTGGTCACCACGATGGTGCGGCTTCGATCGAAGTAGTCATTCAGCAGCGAATCGTAGAACTGCTTGCGATACAAAATATCTAGGCCAAGCGTCGGCTCGTCCAGCACCAGCAATTTCGCGTCAATGGCCATTACCAAAGCGAGATGCAGTTGCGCGACCATGCCCTTCGACAATTCCCGGACCTTGCTGGCACGCCCGATAGTGGTCTTTGCTAGAAAGCCTTCCGCCTTCGCGCGGTCGAATCGCGGATGCACACCCGCGAAGTAGTCGAGAGCCTGCCAAACCCTCATCCAGCGCGGCAGCACGGCGACATCGGCAATGAAGCACGCATCGCGCATGAGCGTTTCGCGCTCCGTCCAGGGGTCTCGTCCGAGCACCCTGAGCTCACCCTGATATGGGGTGAGGCCTAGAATCGCATTGAGCGCTGTGGTCTTGCCCGCCCCGTTGGGCCCGATAAGTCCGAGAATGCGGCCCTCTTCGACACGCAAATCGATACCATCCACCGCGACCGTTGTTCCGAATGACTTCCGCAGACCGCGTGCTTCTATGCATGCCATGGCCTCAGCGCTCCTCCCCTTTGACTTTCGGCTTCGACCCGCGTTTTGCGGCCGCCTCTAGTTCTTCCGGTGTCAGGCCCAGCCGCTGAATGGTTGCGTGGACCCGGGGCCATTCTTCGGCAAGGAACTTCTGCCGTTCGCCTTGCAGCAGCAAATTGCGTGCGCCGGTATTGATGAACATCCCGAGGCCTCGTTTGCTCTCGACCAGTCCCTCATCCACTAATTGTTGATAGCCCTTCAGAACCGTGAGCGGATTGACCCGATATTCGGCCGCGACATTGCGCACCGACGGCAGCGGATCACCTTCCTTGAGCAGGCCGTCGAGTATCATCGCGACGACACGGTCGCGAAGTTGTCGGTAAATCGGCTGACTATCGTTCCACTCACGGTCCATCAGGTTTTCCTGTTAACCCTTGCTGGAGACATGCCTGCGTTATTTTGTCCGCTGCAGGTCGACGTGTGCGTGGACCGGCTTGTCCCCAGGCATCATGTAAGTCCAGTCTTCGGTGTGATGGTTGGAGTCGATGATGGTGAACACCGCGTGGTACATGTGTCCGTAAGTATTGCTGCCGGAAAGATCGGCAAAATCGAATTCCAGAGTCTTTCCGTCCGGCGATATTTTCCCGGTCATGCGTGGCCGGTTCCCCGCGTCACAATAGTGGACTAGCGTGAGCCGATCCGCGTCGACGTACAGCATGGTGACGGGATGGTCGTACTTTGCCGGGTCCAGGGGTGTTCCGGCTTCCTGGAACTCGTGCACGAGGACGTTTCCGCGTGACGTCACGCGCATGGAGACGTGTAACGGCTTAATGTCCACATTCGCCTCCACCGGCATGTCTGTCTTCACGGGGCCTTCCCAATCCCCCGCGAGGGTTTTCATGGTATCGAAGGAAGTCTGCGCCTCGGACTTCGGCGCGGGAGCCTTGGGCTCAGCCATCTTGTGCGCGTCGGATTGCGCGAAAGCCACGGTGGCGAACGACATCAGAACAGCGGACAACACAAAACGAAGGGGTTTCATGTTTTCATTCTCCTTAAGAAATTCATTTCTTCCTGATCTCGGGTCGGGGTTATTCGCTGGCTCAGTCACTTGCGATCAATAAGCCTCAACGAACCCCTCATCCTATACTGTTATAGTGAACTACAACACTATTCCAGATGTCAAGCAGTTTCTTGTCTTCATTGCCCGCCGCAATCCACATAGGACAAAGCGTTCTCGTGGTCGCTGGCTCAAGCGGACAATTTGACTCAATGGGAGTTCCGGCCTACTCGCCCGGCGAAGGACCTAATCCCGGTTAGTTCCACGACCGCGGCATTAGTCCTGTGAAGTCGCGTAGTGTAGACCTATCCAAGTTGTAGGGTTCCGATCGGCGTATTACGGCCTGTTCAGACAACTGCCGTCTCTCTTCGCTGGCCAGTTTGAGGAAGTGCGAAGCTGCTGAACGGCGCTCGTTCTTCCATAGTTTCTGGACCGTGAGGTCTGTTAGCTATTTGTCCGAGATTCCGACTACTACGGTATGCGCGTCATCTGTCTGAGATGCAGTGAGTCGGCAGTTCCACATTTTCATAGAAAAAAGAGTATTCGGTGCGCTGCCGAATGCTCTCGAATTTCCCGAGGAATCCAGCTCTAAGCCCTTGCGAATCAGTCAGTCATTTTGTAGTTTCTCCCACACGACTTGGAAGAATCGCGATGTTGGACCTTGGACCTAAGTTGGACCCAACAGGTGAAGTAGCTTGATTTCGATGTCTGTATTAGAATGAAAACAAATGTGTTGCTCAGTTCCCCGGTAGCTCAACGGTAGAGCATTCGGCTGTTAACAGAGAACTTCGAATCCAATAACTCGTTTCTCTGGCGTCAGTTAACAGCTTCCGAATCATCCCCAAACACCTTTTTCTTGTCCCCCAAATGTCCCCCGGCGTGGGCCTCTGCCGTCACAGCCCGTCTGGATTACTGTCGCGGTAGGGACGACCATCGCTGATCGCCCCCCGCACAGATCCGTACTGGCGCGTCTACGCATACGGCTCTTACGAAGGATGAGTGGCGTAGAAGCGTGCATCAGGATAGGGATGCAGAACCCGGGGGGGTGGAATCCACCGGTTCAAGACTGGGGTAAATCGTTCCCACCGCATCTGGGCGCGCTGACTCCGGCGGACCAGAACACTCTGCCAGAGCCTGCACACGCGAAGCTTAAAGATGCGCAACTGAGTCGTGTTCCCGGGGACTGCGTGGTATTGGTAATAACCCAGCACAACCTTCCGGAGCCATGTACCGACTTCGGCCATGCGATCATGCATTCGGCGTTGAAGCTCAGCCTTGATGGCTTTGAGTTTCGCAACCATTCGCTTTTTCGCAGTGATCCGCCATACGGTGAAGGTTCCGCTCTTGTGGCGTTGCCCACAGTAGTGGGTAAAGCCCAGAAAGGTGAAGGTCTCTGGTTTTCCCTCTCCCCGCTCCTTCCGGTCGCGAGCGGCGAACCGCCCGAACTCGATCAGTCGAGTCTTATCCGGATGTAACTCCAGTCCGAACTTCGCCAGCCGTTCCCGAAACTGCTTCAGGAATTGCTCAGCTTCCGTTCGGTGCTGAAAGCCCACCACAAGATCGTCAGCATAGCGGATGTTCTCCTTCGTCTGTGCCCTTCCCTCTTTTAGAACTAGCACGGAGCCTATGACACCGACAGTTGACTTACAAGTGGCGTACTATCAGGTTGAGTCTATTCGGAGATACGAAATTCCCTACGTAATTTCCCATACGTAATTCCGCTTGCTTGCCAGCATGCGGGAAATCACCGAGGAGTTGAAGCGTATTGCTCGGTCAAAGTGGAATGAGGCTTTTGAGTGACGCCCGTTTCCAACACAGATTCATGCGATAATGGCCCCACTGCCCCCTTGTAGATCGTCACCCATTTGGAGTCCGGTTGGGTCTGCCCTTTTGCATCCTCAAGTTGCGGGGCGAAGGAAGCCCGCGTTTTGTAGAGGCCGCGCAAACCCTTGACGGTGCAAAAAAGCGCGTCACGGCAATGGCGGAGTCGTGGCCGGGCGAGTACGTCATCTTCCACAAAAGGCTAAGAAGAGGCGTAATCTTTTTGGAGTTATACTATAGGTCCCCGAAGTCAAAACGAACGAAGGGACGATGGGTCGTGTACAGATTGGCGCGATAGTCGCTGCATTCTCCTCTGAGGAGGGCGTGTTTTTCAGTGCTGACCCATCATCCACGTGCCCGCCGCTATCCGTTCGTGGCCACTATCGAACTGATTGATACGCAGTCAGAAGCCAAGATTCAGGAGCGAACCAGTGACCTGAGCTTGTATGGCTGCCGCGTCGAGACACGCAAACCCTTCCCGACAGGAGCGAAGGTGAGAATCAGGATTGCCCACAGGAGCGCCAACTTCGTGGCTGTCGGCAGGGTTTCTTACACGACGGATGGTGGAATGGGGATCGCCTTTACGCAGGTTGAGCCGAACGATCAGCTAATTTTGGAGAAGTGGGTTGAGGAATTGCGGGGCCACTGAGAAGCCGGACACAGGGCACGGTGCGGACCTGACTACGCTAGGCACCGGAATGCTCGCCCCATTTAACCATGCGATCCCGGAATTCAACGCCCACACAAAATCCATCGCCTGTTCTTGGCAAACAATAAATCACTCTTCCGACTTGCGGAAATTCTCCCGTTAAAGGAGTAATAAGCACCTCTTCACCAGACCGCCAGGACCGCTTGCTGACTACACGCGCACCGTGGGGACTGACATTCTCCGTAAGCGTCCGCTCCCGAGCGTGGGGTTCTTCCAGGCTTGCGAGGTAGACGGGAACTGACGTAGCAAGGCGCTTTTCAAGCCTGCCATCGAAAAGCCTTTGCTTGGGTCTTCTGCCACGGGCAGAAGCGTCCATCACTGGCTCCCTCGGTGAGATGAGCAGTTCCTTACGGTACTTCTTTTCAGTTAGACAGGAATCCTCCCATGATCCATTGAGCCGTCAATCAGTAAAAGACCTTAGCTGCCTCTAAGGTAATCCCCCGAACTGACTACCCCAACCCTTGGCCTGATCTCTCCAGAGTCGTCGATTTGAGACAGTACGTTCGTCCCACAAAATTGCACCATTCGTCCTATTACCTTCGCTAATCCTAGCGTTTAACTTTGGCTCGTATTTTGGCGGTGGGGCTATGCGAGAAGAGCTACACGGCGAATTGGTTGAGAAGCATGCCGAGGAGTGGCGACCGCAGAAGAATGGCTGGCTGAACCCTGCCAATTCTCCCACGAGCCGTGCGGCACTCGACAGGGCCATCACAATCTGCGTCACTAAGGGGCGGTCGGCACGCACGACGCACCGATTGACGAAACCGAGAGCAAGCATTGGGAAGATGGGCGGCGGGGCAGACATGCAGATTGATGATCCCGAAGTATGTCCGCTGCACTGCGCCGTGGCAATGACTGAGAACGGCGTTCGGCTTTACGACCTCGATTCCATGAATGGGACTTATATCGATGATGAACGGATTCAGGTGGCGGACCTCCAAGACCTCTCCGTGTTTCGCATTGGCCTCACCGAATTTGTAGTCTCGGTTGTCCCGAACGGCATCGAAACGCTATAGATGGAGCATCACGGGAAACTTTTCGAATGCGGGAACAGGGGCGGTCAGACCTTTCCGGTCCTTCTGAGTACACTCCGCAATTTCGTCATCGATTGTTTTGATTTCTAGAGCCAAGGTTGCACGGGGAGAACCGACAAAATGACGGGAATGGTGAAGAAAATTGACGCGCAAGGGTTTGGAATTATTGATGGGGCGGACGGTTCCAAGGTTCCCTTCATTTCGTCCGACGTTATAAATCGTCACGTTCTCGAACCGGGACAAAAAGTGATTTTCTCTGTCCGTAGAGTCAGGGACCAGGCGTTTGCCGAGAACGTCATAGTGGTGGGAGAACGACACAACCGGTAGCGGTGCGTGACAAACTGTTTCGGGGCACGAAATTGATGCGATAATTGCTTCACTGCCCTGGTAGTCTTTCACACAGAATTCTTTAAGAAAAAATCACTTGGGAAAAGGCCCGGCCATAACTGGCCCCGGAAGTGACGGCTTCCAGACTTTCTTGCAATGGGCGCATTCGACTGCGCACTCGACGTAGCTACTAGCACCTTGAGTAGGAGCAACGGCCAGCAAATTATTCCTTTGGCAGTGGGGGCAAGTAAGAAAAATGTGGTGTTGCTTAGGAATTGTCCCCATCGTGATGGTTCCTCTCCCACGCTTGTCCAGTGTGGTCTTCGATCAGGCTTTTCTGGATGTAGTGAATGCGATCAAGCGAGCATTGAATGAATTGGGGCAAAAGGCTAAGCCGACCCGTCAAACGGTGCCGCAGCCTGGCGCCGACGTTCCGGCAAGCCCCCTCTACGACGAAGCGCGATCCAGCAATCTGCGTGTCAAAAAACGCTTTACTGATCTCGACAGAGATCGCTTTCGCCACCAGGGCTTTGAATACATAGCGAAATTCTTCGAGAATTCCCTGCAAGAACTCACTAGGCGTAACCCGGGCCTCGATCAAACCTTCCGCCGGATTGACGCAAACACTTTTACCGCGGCGGCATACGTGGACGGTGAGAAAGTGTGTAAGGGATCGGTTTCGGTGTCGGGAAGGAACATGGGCGGCGATGCCATCGAATATTCCATGTCCGACGAGCATCCCGGACATGGAATGAACGGGAATGAACGAAGCCTTGTATGTTAAATCCAACGATCAAACGATGTACTTCGAACCTCTCGGAATGCAGGCGTACGGGCGAGAGAAAGAGAAGCTCACTTTTCAGGGTGCCGCCGAAGTCTTTTGGGAGATTTTTATCCGACCGCTGCAGCCTCGATAATTGGCGCGGTCGGTTGCGCATATACACTTGATCCGAAGGTACAGTAAGACGAATAGCGGCTGGCTGTGAACGTCAATCGGCGATATTCTCGCCCCCCAAGTCGGCCGTTTCCATCGGTGATTAGCGAATTATCCGGGCCAAAGGTACGTCACGTCCCTCAAAATTTTGCGAGGCTGCGCACGTACTATTCGTCCCATTTTCTTGAAGGACTGGGCCTTTGCAACCCTTCGGTTAACAGAACTGGGCGCGCTCGGCAATTCAGCTACTTTGCGACGCAGATAACAACGCTCGGAACTGTTCAAAATCAGAGGGTTATAGGCGGAGCATGAAATCTGTGACCCTTATTTGACCCGGACGAATTTTGGTCAAATAAGGGTCACAATAGCACGCGACTTTGGCCCCTTAGACGATCCCTGTCGCGGGCTTTGAACCGTTCACGTAATCAGTGAAATGCTCCTCTACTTGTTCCCTCGTTTGCTCTTCCTGCGTAGTCCAAGTTTCCGTAATTGTTCGACCCTGCACAAAATACATAAAACCCACGTCTTCGCTGCCCTCTTTTTTGAAAGTAATGGTCCTGCCGTCCGGTCCCTTCTTTGTCCATACGTCCATCATTCGTGGTGGCCTACTTTTTGTGGGTAGCTTCTTGTGCCCGGTGAACAGTTGCGGTTACTGAATCGTGGGTCACGGGTGCTGGCTCGCGCAGCGCTTCCAACATTGCCTTTGTAATCGGGGGATCGTCGTTCTGGAATAGATTTATGAGTGAAGTGCGAATATCGGACAAGGTATTGCCAGCAATCCCTGAGAGGACGTTTAGCAGTATCACCAAAGTCCAAGCGCGAGTCCGGTTGCGGGCGTGACGGGCCTGTCGGGGGCCACGATGTTGCCAGCACTCCGGTACTTGACGCCTGCATGGTGTTCCGTCGTGTTTTGGGCAAGCACGTATGTCGTCTTTTTTGCCGTTTCTTCCTGCTCAATTCACAGGCGCGGCTTTTTCGTTGTCCGCCTTCCGCTTGGCATCGTTCTCCTCTTGCATGTTCCTCAACCCTCTCCACCGCTCATACTGTTCCTTTTTCTTGGGGTCGGGGTCTTCGTAGTCCTGCAGCCAGAAGCGGAACCAGTCCACGGAGCCGCCTTGCGACGCCATGCGTACGGCTGGATTGGTGAGAACGTGTTCGTCGGTATTCAACATAACTAGATCGACTGGCTTATGCATGTAGCGAAGTCCCGCATATGGCTGCCACATACTGAGCAGACTGAGGGGGCCTAGTCCAACCACCATCAAAGGTGTGTTGATTTTGTCGAGGTTGAATCCAGGAGATCGCTTTAGCCATTGCTCTAAACCCTCACCAAAGGGCGGCGCACCGATCATGGAATTCAATTCTTCAAAATTCTCAGGATTTCCGAATACCATGTATTGAACATATTCTCCCATCACGCCGTCTGTGATCGACGCAGCTCTGGGGTGATAGGATCTCATCGTCAGAGTCTCCATAACGTAGAAGCAGGTCCGGCTGAATCCAATGATGCCGATCCTTTCCGGGTCTATTAGACTCTCCGAGACCAATTGCTTCGCTGCGGCTTCGTATCCATAGGCAGCGCACGGCGCCTCTTCAGGAGTGCCAGTAGGACAATGTTCGCGCACCTGTAGCACGGTGATTCCTGCCGCAGCCAGTGCTCTAGCTGCGAATGCTGCCGGAAAGACGCCCGAGGGTCTAAATTCTGATTCAGTGAAACCGTGGGTTTGAATCACCAGCGGATACCGGTGCCCCGGTTTGTATTTCACTGGCTTGTACAATCCGCCTTTCCACTCACGTCCCTCCTGGTCCTTCCATGTGTAGACGCTAGCCTCTCCGAGTTCGATATTTTTCAGTTGCGGATTTGGGTCCCAGATGACTTGCGATGTCTTCTTGCTTGTAGCAATCAACAAGGGAGGCTCTTTGAAACTTTGCGTTACGGTGATTTCGACCCCATTGTGCTCAGCTTTGGGGTTGCCGTTAGTCTGTCGGCTGATTTGCCAAATACCATCGGCTTTCTTTTGGTACTCAGTAGTTCCTTTTGACCAGTCACGATTCTCAAATGTCACCACAACCCGTTGCTGGTCTCCGTCCACGAAGCGCGCATCCTCGATTATGTGGTAGCCCTCCTCAACACCGGTTTCCGTCTGCCCTTTCAGGACTTCCACACAGGTGCGGGTGTTGGAAGCGAAATTCACAATCGCCACACATGGACGAGATGGTGCATCGTCTTTGGATCTAATGAACGTGCCTGGCAGCAGAACTTCCTGACTATCGTTCGACCAAGTTGGACCTCCGTTTGCATACGCCCATGATCCCGCATCACTACTTATCGGTGCGTCCGTCAATGCGTGTACTGAGCCCGTTTGCAGATCAATTCGAACGTACTGATGTACAGCCCGGGCATACGATTGCCCCTCCTGCTGGCTAGCGCGGATACGGTGAGGGTCGGACGCGTACGGCGGCGGGTATAGCATCTCCCAGGACGACGGAATCTCGGGAACCAGGAGCTTTGTGACCAAGGAGCCACCGTCGGGTGACAGCGCCAGAAGACCTACGTCGGGAACGATCGGTGCACCATTGCTTTTAACCTCGAAACGCTTGCTGCCAACAACCGCCCAGAGGTAGCTGCGAGGCGAAGAGACTTGGCATGTTATCGGATCGCCCGGAAGAAGCAACCGACAGAGGGAACGCCCAGTACCCACGATCGCCGGTGCATGACGTTCAGCTTGCGTTTTCTCTCGCAGTCTCTCGAGCTCGCCCGGATCGGGAGCCGTGAATACATAGTGCCGTCGGTCGCGTAGGTCGAACGCCTCGACGTTTTCGGTCTCGGAAGTCAATGACTCGACGGTCTTACTCTGCAGATCCGCGAGAACGAGATGCTGATTGCCGCCGACCGTGCGCTCCAGAAATGCCACTCCACTGGAGTCGGCCAGCCAGCGCCAACCGTTGATACTGAAACCCTTTATTGCGGTACGGGTTATCACCCACACGGGAGCCGGTGATCGGAATTGATCCGAATGTTCCACGAAGTTCTTGACGTCCTGACTGCCGTAGATCCGCAAGGAGTCTTCGGGACGGTTCAGGTCCAAACGTCCGCGTTCTGTCCAGACGGCGAAGTAGTTCCCGTTTGGCGAAAACCGAATCGTCTCAGATGCATCGCCAAAGTGTGTCAGTTCTATGTCATCGGCGACGGTGAAGAGCCTCTTGGCTTGTTCTGCCGACGCGATTCTAGAACTTGCGCCGGACAGGCATAAGAATCCAAACATCAACAACGGAACAACCCTCGTCCTCTGCAAGTTCATGAGTCTCCCTCTGCGCAATAATGGCCAACCTAAACAGCCTGCGCTTTTGAGAGTTGCAAACCACCCCTGGCGAGTCTTCCTTTCCGTAGGGGCACAGCATTCCATCGTTCGTGCTTCAGGATAAGCAGCGCCCTTCTGAAAATGACGTCCCTCAGAACACCAGTTTGAGTGCAAACTGCATCGAACGCGGACCGCCGGTCTGATAGAGCGGATTCTGGATGCCGAGCGAATTCGCAAGCGTAGCCGTAGCCTGCCCAAATGTGCTTGAGCCGAACCCAGCATCGATGCTTCCGAAATTGGGGTGATTGAAGATATTGAAAGCCTCTGCGCGGAACTGCAGCTTAAGCCTTTCACGAATCGGAAAATCCCGCCGGATCGCCAAGTTCATCTGCCATGCCCCGAAACCTCTCACAAAATTCCGGCGCGCAGTGCCCGCCCGGACGGGGTTACCCGTGTTGGGGTCAGTGGGCACCTGGACAAACGCGTTCGGGTTGATCGCGCGTCCTCCCGGACATCCCTGCCCAGGCTGAAGATCCCCAAGCCCTTGAAGGACCGAGGCGCAATTGGCGCCGTAGAGATAGACCGGCTGACCAGATACTAAGTCCGCGCCTGTCGCCACGTTTTGTCCTGTGACAGGATCAAAGAACGTTCCCCCGTCAATGTTTACGGGGAAACCGGTCCTCGCGCTAAAACGGTCATCCAGGCCCCAGTGACGCAACACAGCACTCACAAAGCCGTTTTGTCCCACGTTCGGCAAATCATACGAAAAAGCAGCCGAGAGACTTTGTCGGACGTCGAAATCACAATTTCCTCTATGATAACCTATAGTATAATTCAACGAACCATAGTCAATACAATGAGACCAGGTGTAGGAAGCCAGCGCGGTCAATCCCCGGCTCAATCTCCGCCTAAATTGGGTCTGCAGCGCGTTGTACCCTGATGTCAGACCGTTCTTGATAAAGAAGGCGTTGACGATGTTTGGGTTGTTGGCGGGCTGAAATGGATTGATCTGCAGCAACCTCGCCCCTCGCGCACCGACGTAGGAGGCAGTAAAGGCCTGGGACTTGCCCAGGGCCTGCTCGATGCTGGCATTCCATTGAAGCGTATACGGAAGTTGCAAATGGGGCGCAAAGCCGTATGCGGCGTTAAATGGTCCCACTGGCGGATTCGTGATGGCCGGAATGACGGGCGACCCTGGAAACGATACGGACTGAAACGCCCCTAGCGCACCAAACCCTGGCCCAGTGAAGCCGAACGAGCCCAATTGTTGACCGGTATCAAAGAAGACTCCGCCGCCAGCACGCACGACAGTTTCCCGACCCTGTGTGTTATTGAGGATGTACGCTGCACCCAGCCGAGGCGCAAAGTTGTACCAGGCGGTCTGCCAGAGCGGTGTGCCCTGCGGCGCCAGCGTCCAACTATCAGGCGTGGATCCCTGAATCGTGTAGGGTTTCAATCCTTGTGTGACACCTGGCGCCGGGTTTACCTCCCAACGCAGTCCCAAGGAGACGCTCAAATGCTGCGATACCCTCCATTGGTCCTGGGCAAAAGAAGAGAAGTTCGTATACAACGGGTAAGCGGGAGCAAAGGCTTGGGGAAATACAAATCCGCTATTCGTCTCGACAGCATTTTCACTGAAATAAAGATACGACGCTATTGGAGTAGGCCGAATCTCAAACGGCGCCAGCCTGCGATAGTCCACTCCAAATTTAAACTGGTGACGCCCCATAGACAGGCTAACCGTGTCCACCAAGTTCCACTGTCTTTGAGCGCCGGACGACTTCTGCGGGGTGAGAGATATAAAGTATCCACCATAAAGCAAGGTGACAAATGGTGCGGAACCACGGCCGAGCCCCGTGAGCTGCACCAGGTCGACGGGAGTATTGCCCCCGAATTTGTCAATGACAGAATTATTTGTCGTCCCGTTCGAGCTGTAATTAAGACGGAAATCGTTACTAAAGCTTGTAGTAAAAACACTGGTCGCACCGGCCGTGTAGGTCCGGAAGGTATAAGCATTAGTCTGGTCCACTGTCGGAGTAGTTCTAGATGTGTGCCCGCGAGCCGCCAAGCTGGATCCGGTGTCACTGAACCGGAAGAAGAGCCTCAGCTTATCGTTGATGACGTGATCGAACCGGACACTGGTGGAATCGAGTGAGCTCGGATTTGACCAAGCTCCCAAGAATTGACCAAACCCGTTCGTGGCATCCTCCAGGCCATTGGGGCTAGGCAAAGGGAATCCGTTCACGACCGGCTGGAGCGCGCTGGCGGCTGGGTTTCTCCCCGACGGGCAGGGACCCATACCCCTCATGCAAAGGTCCGGCACGAAGAGGTCGTTAGTAGCTTCCTGTGGCTGAAGCAGACGGAGGCCCTCATACGAAAAAAAGAAAAACGTCTTATCTTTTCCGTTGTAGACGCCAGGGATCCTGATCGGACCTCCCAATGTACCGCCGAAATCATTCTGCCGAAGGGCAGGTTCCTTCACACCAAGATAGTTGTTGAACCAGTCGTTGGCATCGAAATAGTCGTTCCGTAAATAGTCGTAGGCCGTGCCGTGCCATTGATTGGTGCCTGATTTCGTCTCAAAGGCGAACTGGCCGCCGGGATTGCGCCCATACTCGGCCGAGTAGGTGGAACTCTGCACCCGAAACTCCTGAAGATCATCCACGGATACCAGAGCCTGTGTCGTTCCTAATGCCGTCAAAGCAGCAACGGAACCGCTAGCACCAGCTCCAATCACCATGTTCGGACCAGATGTTGCGCCCACATTTGCGCTTACACCGTCTACGGTGTAGTAGTTTGATTCCTGCCGCTGCCCATTTACGCTGAACTCACCCGTTATGCCAACACCGGATACGCCTCGGTTTGTGGAAACCTGTGGTGTCTGAGTCACGGCGCCAGGCGTGAGCAGAATCAAATCCTGGAAGCTTCGCCCATTCAGCGGCATGTTTTTAACGTACGTTTGATCCACGACCGTGCTGACTGACGCATCCGTGGTGTTGATGTTGAGTGCGTCGCCGGCGTTGACTATAACGGTCTCTGACACACCACCGAGATCAAGGGTGAAATTCCGATTTACGCTATCCTGCACGTTCAATGTTACATCCCGGAGATCAATCTGCTTGAAACCAGGCTTGGTAACGAGTATCCGGTAGTGCCCGGGCTTTACTGAAGGTACGTTGTAGACTCCTGCGTTGTTGGTCTTGGTCTCGTACTTTTCATTCGTATCCGTATTGATCACGGTCACTTGCACGCTGGGGACTAGGCCCCCCGACCGGTCAACAATGGTTCCCGAAACGGAAGCGACTTCGGTTTGCGCCGGCGAAACGTGGGCAAGCGCAAGCAGAGACGAGAGCAGAATCACAATGGCGAGCACAAACCTTCGCAGAGGTCTTTGAATCAGAAGGGGACACGTGGCAGGCTGACGCGAAAAGTTCATTCAGGGAGCCTCCTAGTGTAGATTACAGAGGTCCGCTGTCTGTCTTACCAACCGGTTCACAAGATTTTCATTTTCGATTCATTTCGCTATGCGTCGTAAAGAAGTGCAAGAGACCAAGCCCTTCGTAGCGGCGCGACGCGCTATAAGTGATTGCGCATGATTCCGATCGGAACTGCCGCGAGGCCATCACCCCGTCGCCGAAAGAGAAGTTCGTCGACCCTTTAACTTGCAGACTACGGATGATTTGGCTGGCTTGCAAGGTAAGCCGTAAGAAGTCGCTTTCCGCTCGGCCCATCCCCATCCTTGCCGACGCGCTCCAGCGTGATAAACACCGAATCGATCTCCGTCAGCACCTTTGGATCGGAGAAGTTCAACACCCACCTCTTCTGGCCTTTGTCGTCGTTCAGCAAGATTCCCAAGTTCCGCACTTTCTTCTTGTCGCCGTTCTTTTCTCCCCAGGCCGCGTAGACGAATTTGCCCTCTTCGGTTCGCTTTGCAGGAAGGTCGTAGGCATAAAATATCAGCGACTTGCCCTCAGTATAGAAGGCTCGAGCGAAGGAGGCCTTTGTCCTCCCCTCGGGATCGGTATCGTAGACGTCAATAATGTGAAGACTCCGCGCCCCGATGATGTCTCTTATATCGCGCCCGCTGGCGAGGAGCTGCCGCTCACGGTCCAAACTTTGTTTCTGGTCGTTGAGTTTCTCCGTCAAGTCTTGCACTCGATAGCGTAGCGCGACCAGCTCATTCGAATCGTTGACCTTGGCGCTTTCCATGCGGCTAAGGTCTTCTAACTTGGCAGCCAGCAAAGATTCCGTACGGTGAGACTCTTCCGTCTCTAGGTCTAGTTGCTGACGCAACGCTACTCGCTCATTTTCCGAATCCATGAGTGCGTGCTCTTTTGCGCTTAGCGCGGCGCCGAGCTTGGCGCTGCGTTGCCTCTCCTCCCTTAAGTCTTTTGCAAGTTCCTTCGCGGCATCGATGGCCTGTTTCGGAGGTTCGGCATGCCGGTCTGCAGTTGAGGCAGCTGTGGCGGTCTGAATGGGCGGAATATAGCTGGTGGTTGAGACTCTTCCAGACGCCCTCAGTATGCTGTACTCATAGATGGTTCCGATCCAGAAGACGAAACCCAACACAGCCGCTGCCGCGAGTCCGGACCAAAGCAAGTGGAGGTTCCCGAAGTGGTGACCCTGTGTCGGCGATTTATCGGCAGGTTCTAGATTTTGACGTGCTGCTATAGAAGGGGCTGCAATCTGCTGCAAGAAGGCAGTCTTTACAGTTTCTCTCCTGGATTCTATGAGGTCGATCATGTCTACACCCAGAGCCGGGCGAGCGGCATGTAAGACGGTATATTCATCACTGACCCGCTTGCACCGGCCGCAAGCGGCCAAATGCAGATTCAGGTCGCGCAGTTGGGAGGGGTCAAGCTCTCCCAAAGCCGCGATTGCGGCCAACTGTTCAAAGTATTCGTGATTTGGCAATTTGCACCTCCCCTCGCAAAGGCCCGGAAGCCTTGGCGGCTTTTCGACGCCACAGAGACTGCCTCTCTCCTGAAGTTTCTTCATGCGAAGCTGCGTGGTGCGTCTCACAAAGAAAGCGGCGGAGCTTCTCGATTCCCCGGTAGTAAGCATGGAGGAGGTTTCCCAGCGGCTCCCCAGTTTGCGACGCCACCTCAGAGATTTTCACGCCTTCGAAGAAGACCCTTTCAATAACAAACCGCTGCTTGTCATTGAGCCTCGGAAGAATCTGCTCCACTAATCTCGCGGCAGTGCGCGAATCCAAGTCGAACGCATGAACGTAGGTCGCGGGCAGAGAGTCAGGGTCCATTTCATCCAGCGGGACTTGGTTGTAAAAGTGTCTCGCGTTCAACCTCCTTTTGTGGTTAATCGTCCTCCCGTATGCATATTGCAGCAGCCAAGTCCCCAAATTACCCTTTGTTGCGTCAAAAAGACTGGCTTTCTGAAAAAAGTGGGTAAAGACGATTTGAACGACATCCTCTGCTTCGGCTACATCATGAAGCATACGGAGTGACACACTCATGACCAGCCGATAGTAGCGGTCGAAGATCACGGTCATGGCATCCTGATTGCCGGCGACTAGCAAACGCACTAATTCGGCATCGGATTGCTGCCGCAGATTGTCGGGCCGGGCTGCATCCATGCTCGGTCGTCCTAACTCTCGACGTAGCTGGCTTTGCTGGGGACCACGTTTCGGTTGTGAAGACGCTAGCACAGAATTTTATGGAAGCCTCACAAAATATCGAGGCCGAGAGAGAAAATATATTTCAAACCTGCTGGTAAGAATCCGATTCCGCGCGTGTAATTTTAAAAAGGCCGAAGTTGCGATCATCTGGTCCACACGAAAGAATTAGTGGGTTTCTACCTTCGTGCCTGTTAAGGGGCAGGCCTTCGCGTCCGGCGCGTCATCTCTCGGTCGGCCCAGCCGTGACATTTCCGTGACAGCAGATTCGCTCGGAGATGAGGCATGCGCTGAAAGTCCTTATCGCTTAACGGATTGCAGCGCACCGGTTACGCTCCGCTCTTTGGAAGCATTCGGTCACTAGCCGAATGATCGTGAATTTCTCGCAGAACATTACGTCTAAGTCTTTGAAAATCAGTCATCCGATTTTTTGATTTCACCAAACAAGTTCGACAAATCACGCCGTTGGACCGAAGTTGGAACCAACGGCTGAACTGGCATCATTTCGATGGCTGTACTAGAATGAAAACAAATATGTTGCGCGGTTCCCCGGTAGCTCAACGGTAGAGCATTCGGCTCTGTTAACAAACTTCAAAACCGTTGAACCGGCACCGCTTATACCGAAAAAACGCCGGTTTAGTGGCCCTTCGTTGGAACCAAGTTGGAACCAAAGTTCAAGCCCCCGCTCTCGTCTGGAGGACTGGGTCTATTTGACAGCCTGTTCATTTTGCGGAAATCATCTGAGTCGATGCCGGGATGAAGGGACCGCGAGCTTCGTAAAGCGTTGTCGTGCACTAGTCCGCAGGGGCGGAGGCGAAAGCGGCGGACGCCTTTGCCGGCGCGAGCACGATAAGGGCTACGCCGATGACCGCGAGGACGACAGAACCCCACAAAAATCCCACGCGCTGGTTCGCAAACTGGAAGGCCATCGTGCCCATGACGAGGGCGTGCGCGAAACTCGACCAAGCGGTGAAGGCGACGAGGCTTCGATGCGCGGAAGGGTTACGCGCGGCGATCAACAGGAAAACACCGAGCGTGACGTAAAGGCTCAGCATCATGTAGTCGCCATAATCTTCCGCGGCATCGGGATGCCATAAAGCCTCGGCGATAGGATAAATCCCCGCGCAGAAAAACAAGCCTAGTAGCACCACCACAACCTTCAGCGCACGCTCGCGGAGCATCGAAGCCTCCCAAGGTTTAGCAAGTCTTGCGGCTAGATTACACTCAACGCAGGAGAAGCATCCATCCCGAACTCGTGCGAGACCTTAGGGGGGGCGAAACTCATCGCAGCAAACCTCCGCGATGCAGCCCACAACCGAAGGCAGGAATGGCGCGTAGCCTACGCCGATGCTTCTGGGCCTTTGCAACCCTTCGGTTAACAGCTAGCAGAGTGTTTTAATCAAATCTTGCCGGAAGACAGGCTAGACCGAGGAGAATCAGCAAGTTCTGATGAAGAGCGACAAACCTCCTTTGTTATTCACGTTTTATTCGCAATTTGCCGCGCTTCACCGCGTTTCGCGTGACATTCCTGTGACAGCGGTCAAGCGTTCGTCCAGCCAGCCCGCATAACATTAGGAACTCAACGGAGTCAGTTGCCTGGAGCTGTTGACTTCTTTTCGTTCTCTTCTTGCAGCTTGCGGAGCTCGCGCCAGCATTTATACTGTTCGGCTTTAAGGTCTTACCTGACCGCATCGCACCCTTCATCTCCTAACTTCTTTTATGGGTAGTTCCTCTCCCGTGGTGCGGCGCCACTCGAGGCTGCTTCTTTTTCCTCTTCGAGTCCTTCCAATTTTTTCGGAGGTTCGATCGAGCCTGCAAGTACTTTCGTTGTTAGAATTGCCAGTGGAATATACCCAAATGAGGAAAGACTAAATGGATCTATACCGCGCATGTTCAGGCGCACGTGAATCGGCTTTGTTACATCCCCTCGCTTGAGAATGCCACCCGTAAATAGAGAGCTGAAGTCCAGAACTGAGCCCTCGGCAATTATCTCCGTGTCGCCGGTCTTGACGGTCACGCTGCCTACACGCGATCCGATGTCCAGCACCCTTACCTTCAAAGGCCCACCGACCTTCGATTCACTGACATTCTCTAGTTGGAGATCGAAATCGAGCGCATGCGTCTCGCGGTTGTAAACTCTGCTTGTGAATTCGAGGCGCACGAGTTTGCTGGCGTCCTTCAGATTAGCCAGCTCTGTGCTGCCGTTCTTTTCCGCTTTGGCTTGAACTGTAATGTCCGTGGTCCAGAGCTGAGGAACTCCTGTAGGATTGGCAACCCACAGGGGATGAAACTTCCCATCAGCGTCTGCCGCGAGACCCATGGTATGACCGCCACTAAAAGTGAATGCCCCTATTTCAAGCTCATTCGTTGTAAGCGCTTCATTTGGAAACCAATCGTTCCGGGTCGGGAATAATGGAACAAGTTTGTTGCGACTCGGATCAAAATCAATGCTGGAAGCTTTAACACTCGGCAGGAATGTTTCGCCTCCATCCAAAGAGACACGAAACCTGACAGTCCAGCCAAGATTCCCGGCGTAGCCACGACGGTCGAGCCACATCACGCCGACCACTCCTTGACTGTTCACTGCAACGATCCCGTGGAGATCATCTAGCCCTTTGGTGTCGTTTCTCACTTGTCGCGGAACATCATCGTTGATAACCCGCGGACGCGACCAGGTCTTCCCCTTGTCCGAAGAAAAAGACAATTTAATTTGAGAGCCATCCGCCGTTTCCTCCTCCCACGTGCTATAAACCCGATCGCGAAAAGGGCCGTTGCTGGAATCAACGGCCATTGCGGGTAAAACACTGCCAGCCGATCGATGGTTAATAAACCAATCGCCAGGCGTCAACGTCTCGACTCTCAAGGGCCAATTTACCTGTTGAAATTTCGCACGAACGATTTCGATCGAATATTTCGTTTTCGATCCTTCTGGTTGAGAAACGTCCTGCACGGGCACCGGGAAAATCAACGTGCCATCAGAGAGGATGGCTCCCGGACCTGTTCCAGTACAACTCTTACCGTCGTTGAGAGATATATACTGAGTAGATGCTGTTTGTCCTTTATCAGAAGACCAGCTTATACGAACGCCTAATGGCGAACCAACTCCGGCTTGGCCGTATAAGTATAACCATCCATGTTGCGGACCAGCATTGTGATCCACAGTCAAGAAGGTTCGCTCTGCGTGAACTAACCGAAAGGAAGCTTCCCACGTGTTGCCCCCGTCCAAGGAACGATCAATCCGGTTATAGGTGCTCAACGGATCTGTAAGTCTGAAGCCTTCAAAGGATCTAATACCTTCAGAAACGGAATAGGCGATGTTATCCGTACCGTATTGGCAATCCGGATCCCAGCTTGGATGCGGTCCTTCCCCCTTGGTTCGCAGCGTAAGCTTCCAGGTTTTCCCTCCGTCGAAAGAAACATAGGTGACAATATCCGTGGAAGGAAAGTTATTCGGAAATAGCATCGAACAAGCCATGAGTTGCTGACCGTCCGAAGGATTGGCTGCTATCTCTACTTCATAGTGGGGATCGACCGACAGATCACTGCTTACGTGCACGCCTGGTCCTACGTGTACTGGGTCTACAAAAACTTTTGCGTTCTGCCCGGTCAAGGCTACACTCGAAGTGCAAATCAAAGCAATCAACAGCAGCGTTGCGTTCAATCGACACATTCTTCATCCCTCTTCGTGGAATGGCCTGCATCCGAGTTGAGTGACCTGTGAGGATGAGAAGACATCAAATGATTAATTTTGATCCGTTCGTCCGTATCAAAAGATGAACTTGAGAGCAAACTGCATCGAGCGCGAGCCACCCTGTTGGTACAGTGGACTCAAGACTGCTAGAGAATTTGCAAGCGTCGCCGCTGCTTGTCCAAAATTTAGACCAGCGGTGCTGATGGTTCCAAAGTTTGGATGGTTGAAGATGTTGAAGGCTTCCGCCCGGAATTGCAGCTTCAGATTTTCATAAATTGGAAACTCACGGCGGACAGCCAGGTCCATCTGCACGGCGTCAAATCCGCGCGTAAAGTTCCGGGGTGCCAGCCCGAGTATCGTCGGATTTGCGGGACAACCATGATTGGCTGGACCACCCACCGAAAAAAAAGCGCATGGGTTGATCGCCCGGCCTCCAGGACATCCTTGACCAGACTTAAGATCTCCTAAGCCTTGAAGCGTGGAATCACAATTGGCACCATACAGATAGACCGGCTGGCCTGAAACCAAGTCCGCGCCTGCGTCCATCTGCTTTCCCGTCATGGAATCGAAGACCGTATTGCCGTTTATGCTTACGGGGAAAGCAGTTCTAGCACTGAACCGGTCATCCAAGCCCCAACCGTGCAGCGCAAAACTTGCAAACTCGCCATGTCCCACGTTCGGGAGATTATATGAAAGGGCTGCCGAGTAACTGTGACGAAGATCGAAATCGCAATTCCCGCGCTGATACCCGATCGTCAAATTCAATGAGCCATAATCCAGGCAATGAGACCAGGTATAGGACATTAGAGCCGTGACCCCTCGACTCAGCCGTCGCCGATATTGAAGCTGCAACGAGTTGTAGTCTGATGTTAGGCCGTTCTCAACAATGAAGAAGTTACTTATGAGAGCGTTTGTTGAGCTGTGAAAAAGATTTTCTTGAAGTAATCTAGCAGCATGTGAACCCACATAGGAAATAGTGAGCGCCTGTGTTTTGCCGAGCGCCTGCTCAATGCTCGTATTCCACTGAAGCGTATATGGCAATTGCAGATGTGGGGGGAAAGCGAATACACCCTGCTGTTTTCCGACAGGCGGGTTCACGATGGGAGGAATTAGCGCCGCAGCATTACCTGGAAACGACATAGGAGCAAAGCTGCCAGATGCAAGGAACCCTGGTCCCTGGAAGCCTAGCGAACCCAACTGCTGACCCGTGTCGAAGAAGACGCCACCCCCGCCACGCAAAACCGTTTCCCAGCCCGGCGCGCTACGGATGACATATGCGGCACCCAACCGAGGTGCAAAGTTGTACCACGTGGTCTGCCAAAGTTGAGTGCCCTGCGGCGCCAGTGTCCACGTATCAGGGCCGGAGCCTTGAATCGTATAGGGCTTCAATCCTTGCGTCACACCCGGCGCGGGGTTCACCTCCCACCGCAACCCCATCGTAAGGCTCAGGTGCGGTGATACCTTCCATTCGTCTTGAGCAAAAGCCGCGAAGTTCGTGTACAAAGGATAGGCTAGAGCCTGCGCCTGCGGGCCGAAAAACGCGTTGTTTGTCTCAACATCGGCAATCCCGTTGAAGAATCCGAAATACCACTGCGGATTGTAATTTGGAGGAATCGCGAATGGCGCCAGCCTGCGATAGTCAGCGCCAAATTTGAACTGGTGACGCCCAAGAGACAGACTTGCCGTGTCCACGAAGTTCCACTGTCTTTGGGCACCCGCGGTCGTGCTCTGAACCAAGAAGAAAAAATCTGGGCCGAGAAAAAAGAAAACATTGGGGTCTGCTCCAGACCCCAGTTGACTAAGCTTCACTAGATCAATAGGGGTACTGCCGCCGAGTGCGTCAATGCTGCTATCTTGGGCCACATGATTCGAGCTGTAGTTGACACGGAACTCGTTGCTGAGACGGATGGAAAAAACGGTGCTGGCACCAGCCGTGTAGGTTCGCAACGTGGTAGCGCCCCTGCGGGCTATTGATGGAGATATCGACTGGGTGCCACCGCGAGCCGTTGAATTGGAAGACGTGTCGCTAAAGCGGAAGAATAGTCTCAGTTTATCGTTTACGACGTCGTCTAAACGAACGCTAGTAGAATTAATGGAAGCCGGACTCGACCAGCTTCCAATATATTGAGCAGTGCCGTTCGCCGTATCATCAATGCCAGTTGGGCTCTGCACGGGGAAAGCATTCAGCACCTGATTCAGAGGCGAAGGCGTATTCGCACGCAGAGTGGAATCGGGAACTTGGCTCACCGCGGCTGCCTGTGGGCTAGTCAAACGCAGCCCCTCATACGAGACAAAGAAGAATGTTTTATCCTTTCCGTTATATAGGCGAGGAATCTGGACGGGCCCGCCAATTGTGCCTCCGAAGTCATTCTGGCGAAGAGCAGGTTCTGGCTTACCAAAGTAGTCGTTGAACCAGTCCTGCGCGTCAAAGAAACCATTCCGCAGATAGTCGTAGGCTGTACCATGCCATTGATTGGTGCCTGATTTCGTCTCAAACGCGAACTGGCCGCCGGGATTGCGCCCGTATTCGGCCGAGTAGGTCGAGCTTTGCACGCGGAACTCCTGGAGAGCATCGACGGAGACCAAGGCCTGCGTGGTCCCCAAAGCTGTCGAAGCAGCAAGAGAACCGCTAGGACCGGTACTCTGTATCTGGCTGAAACCTGCAGCCGTCCCCACGTTGGCACTCACGCCGTCCACAGTGTAGTAGTTTGATTCCGTGCGCTGGCCATTCACACTGAATTCCCCACTTTGACCAACTCCTTTGAAACCACCCTGCTGCTGGGGACTTTGCGTCGCAACCCCCGGCGTAAGCAGAATTAGATCCTGGAAGCTGCGGCCATTGAGCGGCATGTTTTTCACATACGTTTGATCCACCACGGTGCTAACCGATGCATCCGTGGTGTTTATTACTAGCCCACCCGCCTCAACCGTAACCGTCTCGTTAACCGATCCGACCTGTAATTGGAAATTGATCGATGCTACGTCCTGGACATGTAACTCGATATCGCCCTTGACGATGCTCTTGAATCCATCCTTGGTCACATTCGCGCGGTAAATACCGGGCGGCACGTTCGGGGCGCTGTAGATTCCGTCCCCATTCGTTTTCGCTTCGTATGTAACCCCAGTATTCAGATTCGTCAACACCACAGTTACACTGAGTACGACGCGTCCCTGCTCGTCGGTGATCTGTCCACCGACGGAGGCATTCGTCGACTGTGCGTGCGAAGTTGTGACAAAGAGTCCAAACGCCACCAACACCACTACGAGTACACACGCCACATGCGAAGTTCTCATTTTCCCTCCGACACAACCGTAGGCACTCGCGAGTAACTGCCTTTTCCCCTGGGGACAACCCTCTATTCATGTATTTGCTGAAAACCAGAGGATGTTCTCAGCCCTCACTGTGAAAATTTTCGAAACAAGGGGAACAGGCTAGGTTAAGGGTGGTTTGCGGGGCCGGCGAGGTTCGCATAGAGTAGCCTGCGACCACGCGGGGAGGGACTACCGTTGGGGGGTTCCAGGGTCACGAAAACAGCGTCTATGCGTTCGAGAACACGCGGGTTATTCACCTTCAAAACCCATCGGTTCGCGGAGACATCGTCTACATCGAACAGGCCCAGGCTCTCGGGTTTACCGTCAGAGGGCTGACGATAGCCCCACGCCTGAAACCCAGCAGCGGCGCGGTTGTGCTTTTTGTCTTGAAGATCAAAAGCGTAAAAGATCAGCAACTTCTTCTCGACGTAGTAGACGCGCCCGTAGCTGCGGCGCGTGTTCCCTTTAACGTCTACGTCATAGACATCCACGATATGCAGGTCTCTTGCGCCGAATAGTTCTTTCGCTTCCGTGTCTCCGAAGCCCTGGCTTTCCGGCATATTTGCGGCTTGCTGCTGGACTTGCTGCTGTGCCCATTGCAGTTTGGTGTGTAGGTTCTCTGCAATCCTTCGCTGCTCTTCCGTCCGCTGCACGGCGTTCTGAACCCGGGTCTCCAGATGTGCGATTTCCTTATTTCTGTCCTCGGTTGTGCTACGTGCGGCTTCGAGCTCCTGCCCCTTCTGATCAAGTTGCGCGCGCTCGTTGGCTAGTTCAGCCTCTAGAGACCGTCGCTGAGCGTCTAAAGCTGCGTACTTTGCCTCGGCGACACCGAGGGCTTTTTGCAGACGCACGCGCTCCGTTTCAGCTTGTTGGAGCGATTGCGCGGCAGACTCTTCCTGTGCTGCCATAGCATTGGCGCGGTTCTTCCACTCGGATACTGCGTTCGTTAGGCCATTGAGTGTGGGCGTCAGTTGAGCCTCTCTCAGACGATAGGCTCCCAGCGCTGCCACTGCGCACAAGATCAATCCAAGCGAGCCATACGACAGCGCAGGCTGGCGAAGCCAGATCCCGAACCTGGCAAACCGCTCGCGCGTCCGTCGCCGTTCCAACTCGGGTCCCGGAGATCCACTCTCGCTAGACCGATGTACTTGCTCTCGCGTCGCTCGATCCAGCAAGCGACCCAAAACGGCACTTTCGTCTACGAGCGCTCCTGCCTCGTCGGCGGTCCGATCCGATTGCTTCAGCACTGCCACTAAGCCGAGCTCTCCCGCAGACACGCGGCGAAAGTCAGCATATACCTGCCTGCACTCCTCGCATTCCGCCAGATGCTTCCGTAGCTCGTCAAACTCCGA
>WNGQ01001523.1_pt1 | contig 24611 bp, 17 predicted proteins | sample 5407661 | NCBI WGS metagenome assembly WNGQ01 (sample SAMN13153382, study PRJNA577476) | soil metagenome | isolation source: 60 cm soil or saprolite under Garry oak tree replicate 2 | place: USA:California | collected 2016-06-15 | reverse complement strand
ATCCTTTCACCATCGGCTTTATTGGCCGTCTGGTTGAGTCAAAGGGCTTACCGCTCATAGTAGAGGCTCTAGCGAGCCTTCCTGAATATTGTCATGTCGTCTTCATTGGGAATGGGCCTATGAAGGATGAACTGGAAGCCCAAGCAGCTCATCTGGGTGTGACTGAGCGTGTACTTTTTAAGGCTGGCGTCCCAACGTATGCCATACCGCAGGAGATGCAACAGTTGGACGTGCTGGTGTTGCCATCGCTGAGCCGTCCAAACTGGAAAGAGCAGTTCGGGCGTGTGCTGTGTGAGGCGATGGCCTGTGAGACACCAGTGATCGGTTCCAATTCGGGCGAGATTCCGCATGTCATCGGCGATGCTGGTCTCGTCTTCTCGGAAGGCAATGTGTCAGAGTTGGCGGCCTGTGTCCAGAAACTCCTGGATGATCCTGAGTTATACGCTCGGTTAGCGAGGAAGGGACGGCAAAGAGTGTTAAAGCATTATACACAAGAGCAGATCGCCCGCCAAACGTATGAGGTATATCAAGCAATGCTCTGAATTGTTCTGCATCAGTAGCTTTGTTGCAAAAAGCATGGTGATCTGGTAGAGTGAATTGTGCTTGACCTTCACGAGTGAGAAGATGAATGAGAAATATTCATTATTAGAGCTTATTCCCCGTAAAGTGTTACTGGGCAATCCCGTACAGACCAATCCCCGCATCTCGCCGGATGGCACAAGAATGGCCTATCTGGCACCGGTTGATAATGTGCTGAATGTATGGGTAGGGCCTGTTGGCGGTGAGTATTATCAGCCGGTTACTCATGATACCGATAGAGGTGTGCGCTTTTATATCTGGGCGCATGACAATAAACATATTCTGTATATTCAGGACGTTGGGGGGAATGAGAACTGGCGGTTATATGCCACGAACCTGGAGACAGGAGAAACCAGAGACTTGACGCCTTTTGAAAATGTGCAGACGCAGCTTGTTGATCTGGATAAACATTTTCCCAATGAAGTGCTGATTGCCATGAATAAGGACAATCCGAAAGTGCATGACGTCTATCATCTCGATTTGACCTCTGGTGCGTTGGCGTTGGTAGCTAAAAACCCAGGTAATGTGGCTGGCTGGATAACGGATTCACATTTCAAGGTGCGTGGCGCATTGGCAATGCTTGCTGACGGTGGCCGCGCCGTACTCGTCCGTGATGATGAGCAGGCCGACTGGCAAACTCTGTTGACGTGGAACCCAGATGATGCCCAGAACAGTGTGCCTATTGGTTTTACTAAGGATGGGCAAACTCTGTACCTGATAGATGCACGCAATGCCAATGCTGGCCAACTGGTCAAATTGGCAATTGGGAGCGGTGAAATAACGGTCATTGCTGAAGACCCACAGTATGATGTGAGCGGTGTTATGACAGACCCCGACACATATGAGATTCAAGCTGTGGCCTTTGCCAGGGAGCAGGTTGAATGGGTCGTCTTAGACGAATCAATCCGATTGGACTTTGACACTATTCATGATATCTCACGAGGAAACTTCTCGATTACCAGCCGTGACCATGCTGATGGTACCTGGATAGTAACGTTTTCCAGAGATAACGGTCCTCTAGCCTTTTATGCCTATGAAAGAAAGACGCGCAAAGTAACTTTTCTCTTTGACAACCAGCCCGAATTGAACAAGTATACGCTAGCAACGATGGAGCCAGTCTCTTTCCAGGCACGAGATGGTCTGATTATTCATGGCTATCTGACGCTGCCACTGGGACAGGACAAGACGAATCTACCTCTGGTGCTAAATGTACATGGTGGGCCACAGGCGCGTGATATGTGGGGCTATAACCCGGAGGCGCAATGGCTAGCGAATCGTGGTTATGCCTGTTTGCAGGTGAATTATCGTGGTTCTACGGGGTATGGCAAAGAATTTCTGAACGCAGGCAACAAGGAATGGGGCCGCAAGATGCACTACGATCTGGTAGATGCTGTCGAATGGGCGATACAGCAAGGCATCGCTGATCCCAAACGCATCGCCATTTATGGTGGTTCGTACGGCGGCTATGCAGCTCTGGTAGGAGCTACCTTTACGCCTGACCTGTTCTGTTGCGCGGTAGATGTTGTCGGTCCTAGCAATTTGGTAACGTTGATTCGCAGCGTGCCGCCCTACTGGTCTACCTTCTTGGCCTCGCTGCACCGACGGGTTGGTAATCCTGATACTGAGGAAGAGTTCTTGAAGTCGCGCTCACCACTCTTTAAAGTTGACCAGATCAAAATTCCTCTTCTCATCGCTCAAGGAGCCAATGATCCGCGTGTCAAGCAGGCTGAATCTGAGCAAATTGTAGAAGCTATGAAGAGCAGAGGTATCGAATACGAATATATGCTCTTTCTCGATGAGGGACATGGATTTGCCAAGCCAGAGAATCGCTTGAGGTTCTATGCGGTAGCAGAAGTGTTCCTGGCGAGATACCTGGGTGGTCGCGTTGAAGAAGCTGTGTGAGTAAATGGAGCTGGCATATGGGCTATGACAATATATTGGTTTTCGCGGGGAGCGGCAGTCCGCGCTTAACCGCTCGTATCTGTGAGTACCTGCACATTACTCAGGGCAAAAATGAGACGTTGCATTTTTCGGATGGCAACACGTTTGTACGTATTCTGGAGAATGTGCGAGGGCAGCGCGTCTATCTGGTGCAATCGACAGTGTTTCCCTCCAACGACAACTTCATGGAGTTGCTGTTCTGGATCGATGCCTTGAAGCGTGCTGGTGCTGAGTCGGTGACCCTGCTTATGCCCTATTTTAGCTATGCTAAAGGGGATAAGAAGGACGAGCCACGAGTCTCTATTCGTGCACGTGTCTGTGCCGATGCCATTGAGGTGGCAGGAGCAGATCGCGTGGTCACTATGGATTTACATGCACCCCAGATTCAGGGCTTCTTTCATCTGCCGGTAGATAACCTCTATGCGTTGCCCATTCTCGTTGAGTGTATTCGTAAGAAGAACCTGCAGGATATGATCATCGTCTCGCCCGATGTCGGTTTTGCAAAACAGGCACGTAAATATGCCTCAGCTCTGGGAGTATCGCTAGCGATTGCCGATAAGGAACGCACTGGCCATGATGAGAAGGCCAAGGTTTTACATCTCATTGGCGATGTGCGTGGTAAAACCGCTGTAGTTGTAGACGACTTTACGATATCGGCTGGCACCCTGGTCAATGTCTCGATAAAGCTGATAGAGCAGGGAGCTAAAGAGGTCTATGCTGCTGTCACACATGGTGTATTGACAAACAGCTCCATTGAGCGGATCGATAAAAGTCCTCTCAAGCAGCTGCTGATTACTGATACGGTGGAAAACCAGCCGGTCCAGTTCTCGGAGAAGATCGAGGTTGTTTCTGTGGCCCCGCTCTTCGCTGAAGCTATCAAACGTATTCACAATCGAGAGAGTATTAGCGAGATGTTCTCATCGTTCGGTTCTCTGTGAACCAGAGGAGGATAAGGCAACTACGCACTGAGCCACTGAGGTAGCTCTCTGATGGAAGGTAAGATGGCATCGGGCTGCACCTTCTCTAAGAGAGGTGAGTTGCTTCCGTGTTTGCCTGTACAAACCAGGATACCACGTAAGCCTGCATGCTGAGCCCCACCAATATCGTTCTCGATGTCATCGCCAACCATCACGGCTTCATGTGCGGAGACACCAATGGAGAGTAACGCTTGCTCAAAGAAGGCACGATCAGGTTTACCCAGGACGACCGCTTGTTGGCCTGTAGCTATTTCTAGGGCATGCACATATGCTCCGCTATCTAGCTGTAAGCCAGTCTTGGTACGCCAGTAGAGGTTCGTATGCATTGCCAGGAGTGCTGCTCCATTCATGATCATACGAAAGGCAGCATTCATGGCCTCATAGGTGAGAAGTTCCTCGGCCCCGCCGATGACGACGACATCAGCCTGTGACTCGACAAGCTCAATACCCGCAAAGTCTTCGGCGGTATTCCCTTTCGTCAAGACCCAGCAGCGTTTACCTGGATAGTGTTGACGAATATAATTTGCCGTAGCGACAGGAGCAGTCATCAAATGTTGTTCATCAATGGGAAGACCGATAGCTTGTAGATGCTGTGCGAGAGTGGCACGAGCGAAGGTGGTGGTATTCGTGACAAAGCCAGTGGCATAGCCCTGCTGTTTCAACCATGCTAGTACTTCTGTGCCGCCTGTAATTGGCTGCATGCTAATATGCAGAACTCCATCAATGTCGAGGAGGATGCCACGTACAGATTGCATAAGTTCTTCCTCTGTTAAATCTATACACAACAAGAAATATGAGTGAGACCACTGAAGATAAGCCAAGCGTATATACATTATATAAGGTGTGAGGTAGACTGTGCTATAGTAGGAGACTCTACCCATAAGATGACTTATTTGTCAGTTGTTTCGTTTGTATAACACGAGGGGATTGGGGACAATAAAAAAAAAGTAGCATGACATTCAGTAGTAAAAGGTGTTATAATAGCCGCGAAGAGTAGCCTTTCAGTTAGGAGTTTTGCATGATGAACGGTGACATGATCGGTCGTGTCATCAAGGGTAGGTATAAGCTTATCGATGAGCGAGGCCGGGGCAGTTTTGCAACGGTCTATGTTGCGCGTGATACGGAAAATAACCACATTTATGCTGTGAAGGTCTTGCATCTTGAAATGGCAAATGATGGTGAGCTAGTGGCACGTTTCCATAGAGAGGTACATATTATTCTGAGCCTCAGTGACCCTCATATTGTGCGTGTTGTGGACTATGGCAATGATAATGGCCTCTACGAATTCATTGCTATGGAGTACATTGATGGGCAGAACCTCAAGTATCACATGCTGACCCATGGCCCAATGGACCCGTTACGAGCGTTGAATTACACACGACAGATTGCTGAGGGGCTGGAGACAGCCTATAAGCAGGGGGTGGTCCATCGCGATATCAAGCCACAGAATATTCTGATTACGAGCAAAGATGTGGTGAAGATTGTGGATTTTGGGTTGGCACGAGGGCGTGAAACGGTCACCTTGACCCAGTCTAACGTATTTATGGGTACGGCCTACTATATCTCGCCTGAGCAGGCGGAGAGTGGGCGTTCGGCGGATACCCGCTCTGATCTGTATTCGGTTGCTGCTGTTTTGTTTGAGATGCTAGCTGGTAGGCCCCCTTTCGAGGGAGAAACGGCGGTGGACATTGTAATTAAACACATGAATGCAAAAGTTCCTTCGATCTGCCATCTTCGCCCGGATTTGCCTATGGATATGGATGTATTCATGCAAAAGGCTATGGCGAAATTACCGGCAGAACGTTATGCTACGCCACAGGAGTTTATTGCAGCACTTGATCAATTACAGGAGCGTATCCAAACCATGCCAACCGATAGACCTGGATATGACTCCCCTAAAAACAATGTCGGGATTGGGAGGCCACTGGCTCCTCCACCAAAACAGGCACGTCTTGTGGTTATCTCCAGTGGACAATCAATTCCTCTGACAGGTGAGTTGATGGTGGTTGGACGCCAAGACCCCATTCTGGGTATCTTTCCAGAGATTAACCTGCCAGACAAAACAGTGGGGCGACGCCATGCTTACTTGAGACATCAGCACGGGGCCTACAGCGTAGAAGACCTCAATGCGTTGAACAAGACACGCTTAAACGGAGTAACTTTAACACCACATGAAGAGCATACACTCAAAGATGGTGATATGCTCCGCTTTGGCAGCGTTGAGGTGCGTTTTGAATTGCGATAGCAGAAGCGTGAAGTCGCACTGAATCGCAGTCTAGAGATATCTTTGAGCAGGTATCTGCAAATGGTCAGAAGACTGTTCTTATGATCAGAGGGGTGAACGATATGATAGCGGAAATTGCATTCATCGTTTTTGCGACTGGTCTTGCGGTTCCATACAACATTCTTATCATTGCTGGTCTAGTGATCGCAGTGGTGATTCTGGTTGGTGCCGTTTTTCTCTTCCGCAGTCCAGGCAAAAAAAAGGGTGCCAAAGCCAATCAGGCTACCGGTGCTGCTACTTGGCAGCCACAAGGCCAACAGCAGGGTGGATGGAACCAACAAGGTAATGTGGCTGCTCCTTCCGCCGATAATGCTTGGGGACAACAGCAGCAAGCAGGAGGTTGGGGAGCACCAGCAGCAGGACAACAACCACAAGCAGGAGGTTGGGGAGCACCAGCAGCAGGACAACAACCACAAGCAGGAGGTTGGGGAGCACCAGCAACAGGACAACAGCAGCAAGCAGGAGGCTGGGGTACTCCTAACTCAGGTACACTAGCGGCTGGTCCAGGTATGGCGAGTGGTCAACCGGCATGGGATCCTAACTTTGCTCCTTCATCTCAGCAACCTGCTGCGGCGCAAGACCAGTGGGGACAGCCACAAGCAGGTTCTTCTATGCAGCAGAATCCTTCTCCATGGGATATGCAGAATAATCCTCCTGCACAGCAGGATCGTACTGCCTATGGTGGAGGCTTGGGCCAGTCGTGGGGACAACCATCACCAGGACAACAGGATCGCACTGCCTACAGTGCGAATAGCCCAGGCCCGGCATGGGGACAGTCATCTGGACAGGCGGCAGATCCCTGGAATATGGCTCCGGCGCAACAATCAGTACCTGCCCAGCAAGGATGGAATCAGCCTGCTCAACCGCCTTCTCCGGCACAAGCGATGGGGGGCAATAGCGGTATGCCAGCATGGCAACCGGGCCAAAATCAGGGTGGTTTTGGCTCTACTGGAATGAGGCAAGATGCAGCAGCGCTCGGCGGTGCTGATAATGATAAGACTATGCTTCGACCCAGTGGCGTACCAAGCGGTGTTGGTACTGGTCCTCAAGGTAGTATGGGTATTGTGAGGGTTGAAGAGGGGAAAGAACCAGGACGTGTCTATGAAGTACGTAAAGAGACACTCAGCATTGGGCGTAGCCGCGAAAGTGACATTTTTCTCGAAGACCTGGCTGTTTCCCGTTTGCATGCCTCGATTGTCAATCAGGGCAATGGCAGCTATGCCTTGCGTGATGAGGGAAGTGCGAATGGTACCAAAGTCAATGGTCAACTGGTGAATAAATATCAGGTCTATCCCCTCAATGAAGGAGATAAAATTCAACTCGGTCAAACAGTGTTGGTGTTCGCTAGACGTTAGAGGAGGAAGGGTGCGCCGGAGGTCACGGCATACCTGTAAAGCCCTAACCTCTCCCACTCAATACAGTTGTGCAGCAAGACGATCTGATCGGTGCGACGCTTGGAAACTACAAAATCTTAGCACCCCTCGGTCAGGGGGGCATGGCTCGTGTCTATAAAGCACGTCAGGAGAACCTTGATCGCGAAGTAGCGATCAAGGTTTTGCCGCCATGGTTTGCTGCCGACCGCAATTTCGTAGAGCGTTTCAATCAGGAGGCGAAGCTGGTGGGTAGGCTTTCGCACCCCAACATTGTAACTGTCCATGATGCTAGTGAATATAACCATAATCTTTACATTGTGATGCAGCTCGTTGATGGGGGAACGCTCAAACAACGCTTGGATCAGTTACAAGCGGTTGGTAAGACCATGGATATCGTCGAAGCCAACCGTATTTTCTCGCAACTTGCCAGTGCCCTCTCTTATGCCCATGATCACGGCATTATTCATCGTGATGTGAAACCTGTCAATGTATTGATGGATCGCTCCGGGCGGCCTATTCTCTCGGACTTTGGTATTGCCAAAGCCCTGGCCGGTAGCAAGGACCTGACGCGCCAAGGAGCTGGTGTAGGGACGCCTGAATATATGTCTCCCGAACAGTGTCAAGGTGGTCCCGTGGATGGACGAGCTGATATTTATGCACTGGGCGTGATGCTGTTTGAAGCTCTGACGGGGCGTCTTCCTTTTCTAGGTGACAATTACCCGGCTCTTGCCCATAGTCATATTTATGAGATGCCCCCTCATCCCTCTTTGATCAATCCGTACATCGATCTGGCTGTTGCTCAGGTGATTCAAACGGCTTTGATGAAAAATCCAGCGCAACGTTACCAGCGAGCAAGCGATATGGCTCAGGCACTTGATGGAGCGATGAAATCATTGCCATTCGCAACGAGAACACCTGAGCCCAGTCAAATGGGACCTATATCGTTGTATCCCTGTCCTCGTTGTCACAATCCTAATAAACCCCAGCAGAAATTTTGTACAAGCTGTGGCTTTCCTCTAAAACAGTGTCGCGTCTGTGGCTTCCGCAACCAAGTCCATAATCGCTTCTGCTCAAGGTGTGGGCAACCTGCATGAGGCTTTCTCCAAGCCCTCTCTGCCAATTTATGTCGCCTCACCGTGCTTTTCCAATCTAGTACACAAATTCGTCAGGGAGTGGTGCAAAGACACGTTCCAATACCCGGCGTTGTTCGTCTATACGCCTACACCTCAAAAGAGTACGCTGTTCCTCGCTGAGCGAGAGGATATAGCGAATACGCTCAACCAGCAAGCTGGGTTGAGTTGGTTTGGTCACATACTCGATAGCTCCTTTTTCGAGGCCTTGAAGCTGATCAGTTAAATGGGTACGAGCCGTGAGTACCAGTACAGGTAAAGGAGGGGTAACACAATTGGTGTGTAGCCACTCTAGAACCTGAAAGCCACTCACCGGTTGCATCATTAAATCCAGTACAAGCAAATGGGGAGAGAACTCTGGGATGAGCCATATGGCCTCTTGCCCGTTGGCGATGCCGCGCACTTCAAATCCTGCACATTTCAAAAACGCACACAATACCTGGAGGATGTCGGCATCATCCTCAACCACCAGGATGCGTGCGCTGTTTTCAGTATGGTACATGCCTTTTACCTCTACCTATTACTACTTAATCCCTCGATCCGCTACAGCTCCCAGGTTATTCTCTGTTCCTTCGAGCTGCAATAACGCGAAGAGGACCACCGTTCCCCACACCTCCTGCTAACTTTCTGTTTCCTTTGTTACTAACTGAGCTCGAGAGTGCGCCAGTGGGAAACGTACTTCTGCAAGAGTAGAACTTCCTGCCACTGAGTGTTGGAGGGTAAAGGTACCTCCTAAATCACTAATGAGATTTTTTATGAGCAAGAGACCCAAACCTTCATTGCGCTCTGCTTCATCCGGTTCCCAGAGTTTCAGCTTTGCGCCAGTATCAATAACTTGCACGGTAACAATGCCGCCTTTTTCAAAGCCACGAATGGTAACTTTGCCTTCACGTAGTCCGACCATACCATGTTTGATGGCATTGGAGACCATTTCATTGAGTACAAGTGCCAGAATGGTGACGGCCCGTGAGGGGATGACGATGGGACATGGTTCCACCTCGAAGGTAATATGTGTCTCCGGTGGACGCAGATTGGCATTGGCGACTCCCACAATCTTGCGTGCAACATCGTCAACACGAGCTTCACTCACATCCTCATGGGCAAGCAGATCGTGGGTGGCCGCTAACCCCTGCACGCGGTTGACGCTTTCGGCCAGGGTATAGCGGACTTCTGGCGATTTTGTGCGTCGTTGCTGCAAGGAGAGAATGCTGGCCACAGTAGCCAGATTGTTCTTAACGCGATGATGTAACTCGCGCAAGAGAGCAGATTTCAGTTCCAAGCCGCGACGGGTCTCGTCGTACAAACGGGCATTATCGATAGCAATGGCGGCTTCGTTGGCAAAGGTGATGACCAACTGCATTTGCTCAGATGAAAGCTGGTGGCGATGGCTACTATAGATACAGATACAGCCGAGAATCTTCTGTTTGACCTGTAAGGGGATGCAGAGGACAGAATGTATGTCGGATGAGACACCAGGGTCTTTAAAGAGGAAACAGTGTTCGTTGTGAGAAAAACAATCTATGGCCATGCTGGGCTGGCCTGTCTGGACAGTGCGTCCCGCACAGCACTCGCCGTAGCCAATCGGTAAGCCTCGGGCCATAGATGTGTTCAAACCGTAGTGAGCTACGACATGGAGTACTTGTTGCTCAGCATCTAGCTCAAAGATACATGATCGCTCAGCACCAGAGAGATGAACGGCCTGAGTAGTGATGATCTGAAGTACTTCATCAAGGTTGAGTGTCGAGGCAATGATGGCCGAGACTCTATGCATCGTGGCAAGCTCATGTACCTTGCGTCGGAGTTGCTCATCAGTTTGCTCATAGAGGCGAGTATTCTCGATATTGATGGCGATGATCCCGGCGATGACCTCGACAAAGTTGCGTTCGGTGCTGCTAAACTCGCGTGGCTCCCTTGACTGCACGCTGATCACACCGATCAAACGTTCCGCGTTACCAAAAAAGATGATGGGTATGGCCATCAAGCCGTGATATTCACTATTATAGGCACGAACTTCGGTGGCAAATTGAGGATTAGCTAGAGCATCACGTACAAGTAGTGGGCTTCCCTTATCAGCAACCCAGCCACTATAGCCTTCTCCCAGGCGTAACGTAAAATGCATGCCACCTAAAGGACGAGGGCCATTCGTGGCACGGAGTGTCAGCATGCGTTGTAATTCATCGTAGAAAGAGATAGTACAGAGATCAGCCTGTAGCTGGGTTGCTACCTCCTGAGCAATAACCTCCAATGTTTGGTCAAGGTCCATAGAGGAGTTACTGACCCCATTAATGCGCTGGAGGGCATGAAAACGCTCCTCAAGCTGTTCCGTCAGGCTATGTCGCTCGCTAGAGCTGCGCTCCATCACACTCTGATAGCCACGAGTGAGAGCGAGGGTACACGCTGATTGCAATTGATAGACGCGTGAGGTGGCTTCAAGCAATAATTTAGTACACTCTTCGTAGTTTACATCTGACAAAGTGGTATTGAAAATGTCTTGAAGTTCATGTGCAAGAGCATCTATATACAGTTGCAAGCCTTGCAGGCGGATATCCAGTCGGCCCCCCTGTTCAGCCAGCCAACGACCGGATTGCTCGAACCGCTCAAAGAGGATAGGCGTATTATGTCCAATCAAGGCATGAAGAAGGAGCCAAGCGTCACTGCCCTCTTCTGGACCTTCGTTGTCACCTGAAGCACGTTGGAGGCAGATACGCAATCTCGTTGTGTGTTGTGCCAAAACGTGTTCTACGTTACTACTTTGTATCACGTTGTGTTTCTCTGCCCTCCTACGATGCTCTCGCGCACCTTCGTTCAAATGAAGTATGCAGCACACATTGCTTGAAGTATCTCGTCACTATTTGCTCTAATTGTAGTAGGGTAGGCGGTTGCTGTCAAGCTTTTGTCAAAGGATGCTTGTAAACATTAGCCATTTTGGGGAGCCCGATTACTCGATACGTAGTTGTTCGTTGTACACAATGATACCCTAACCTTTAACCATAGTGATAGTCAAGTACCCGTCCCCTTCAAGGGGGCGGGCTTGTAGACGGACTTGCCTCGCCCGTGAGCCGTCTGCGAGACCAAACACGAGACTAGCTTGTCCAAGTTCCGGTCAGGGGACGCTTGAAGGAGGCTGAACCATCTGGACGTGGCAGTCCGCAGGACGAGACGGACGCCTCCCTAATTCGTCTCCTCTCCGATGGTCAGTAGCGAAGGGACTCTAGTTCACCCGAAAGGGGCTTATCGCATCATGGCACACATCTTTGTTCCGGTAGTGGATCAGCATCAGCACCCGCTCATGCCGACGACGCCCGCACGAGCACGGTGCTGGATCAGAAGTGGCAAGGCGACCGGCTTCTGGAAAGGCGGCGTGTTTTGCGTGCGTCTGAACGTCGAGCCATCTGCCCGCGAAACGCAAGCCATCGTGGTCGGCATCGATCCGGGTAGCAAGAAGGAAGGCTATAGCGTGGTGTCGGCGGCGCATACCTATCTGAACATCCAGGCCGATGCACGCACAGGTGTTCAGGAAGCCGAACAGCAAAGTACGCGCATGCGCCGCACACGCCGGTATCGCAAGACTCCCTGTCGTCAGCCGCGCCAGAACCGGCACCAGAGCAGGAAGAAACTGCCACCCTCCACGAAAGCCCGTTGGCAATGGAAATGGCGACTGGCCACCTTCCTGTGTCACCTGTTCCCGGTCAGTGCCTTCGTGGTCGAGGACATCAAGGCTATGACGCGCCCCGGCACAGGAGGTAGGTGGAACAGCACGTTCTCCCCGCTGCAAGTGGGCAAGATCTGGTTTTATAACGCTCTCCACAAACTGGCTCCGGTGACCATCAAGCAAGGGTGGGAAACGAAGTCGCTCCGTGAGCAGTTGGGCCTCAAGAAGACGAGCAAGAAGCTGGCAGAGGTCTGGAACGCGCATTGTGTGGATGCTTGGGTGCTGGCGTACAGCGCCGTAGGAGGTTGTCCCACACCGGATAACACCGGGTTGGTCTGCATCGCCCCCCTGGTCTGGCATCGCCGCCAACTCCATCGCTTGCAGCCCGAAGCGGGTGGCAAGCGCAAACCCTACGGAGGCACGCTGTCACAAGGCATCAAACGCGGCACCCTGATTAGGCACCCGAAGTGGGGCAAAGCCTATGTGGGAGGCACACGGGATGGCAAGATCAGTTTACACGAGCCGCAGACGGGCAAGCGCCTCACGCAGGGAGCGAAGGTGACAGACTGCCGCCTGATGAAACTGATGCGGTGGAGGACGCGGCTGGTGTTCCTGTCCTCCACCCACACACCAAGAAAGGAGCGGGCGCTTCCTCCCACAGCCTGAAGGCATGTTGGTCTCCGCGCCCAGATTTTGTGATGAAATGTACACAGTGTGCAATGCCGCTTTCGCCGACAAACAGCACCATGCGGTGTCCACGTTGCCATACTGTGAATGGGGTGGGGCCGAAATCCACGGTACCATTGTCTTCACAGCAACATGCTGACCCTGCATGGGGTGGGCCGCGAGGAACTCAGCACTATGGAGAGGGAACTAGCTCCCGGCTGGCAGAAGCATCGCCTCAAGTGCCGTTTCCTTCTGCTTTCTTGTTCTCTTCGGAGGCGGCTAATGGACAGCAGAACCAAGCACCCTTGTCGTCGATAGTACAGATGCCTTTTCCACAAGCAGGACAGATGTGGCAAGTCAGTAATCCCCAGGCTGCTGTTCCGGTAGCTATTCCAGCATCCCCACCTGCCCCTATGGAGGCAATTATGCAGAGTAGTGATGCTCAATATGCAATACCCAATCGTATTAGCGGAAGCATATATTCGGCACCAGTTCCATTTGTGCGACCACAACCGCCACGTGTGAGCAATGTGGGTTTTATCGTTGGAGGATTATGTGTAACTGTTGGGGCATTGATACTTGTTTTTGTCTATGTGATGGCTCAAACGTTGCTATTCAGCAGTGCAAGTACAAGTACTACGTCTACAGCCACCCCACTTACTACTACCCATAGCAAACCTTTACCTACTGTCGCTATCCCCACGCCGACGGTAGTGACTTCGCCAACGGTGGGAACATTTCCAGGCCAGCAATACATAGATAACCCACAAATGGCAAGTGAGGTGAACACCAACACAGCCCAGCCTCTGCAAGTGACAGCCATGTTTCGGGTCAGCCAGCGTATTTATGTGACCTTCGATATTCACCCCAGTGGCAATAATGGTGCTGTCTGTTTGGTATGGCATCTCAACAATCAGGTTGTGACACAGTTTCCCTTTGCCGTGACCGCTAGTGCCAGAGCGGGTTATTCCTATGCGGTATACGGGGCTACTGGAGCCGGTTACGTCGAAATCTACTGGGCTAGTTCAGTTGCATGTAGTGACGAGCTGTTGGCCCAGCATGTGAATTTTACGGTCCAAAAATAGAAGAGATATAAACATCTTGGCAGCAGGTATAAACCATGCTATGCTAGCATAGCATAGTTGATCTAAGTGCCTTCTTTTGTGAAGAGCGCATAACGTGATTTTTTTGCAGGAGCATTTATTGTCAAGAACCCCCGCCTGAAGGCAGGGGGCTTGCAGTGGGGTGGCATTACACCCGTCTCTGTGAGCCTCGGCTTGACTAGCCTCAGCACGCAAGTGCTCCGTTCGGAAGGTCATGCTACCTACGGATACTCGTCCTAGTCCGTAGCTCTAGCGCCAGTGATTAAAAGGTCTGCGGGGTACGGATCGGTGTTGCTGGCATGACAAGCCTTCTGAACCTTGGCGAAGGGCACCTTACATCTATGCGGAGATGGGCTTTAACTTGATTGAAGCCACGCGGAATGTGAGACCGCATTTCTTCCATTCCCCCGCAAGGGGACTGGCGTCTCGACGCCGGAGCCATTTTTTCCTCCCACAGCTAAAGCAGTGGGTATCCAAAATGGAGGAGTCATGAATTGTAATACCTGTGGTGCCGAACTGCCGCCACGAGCAGCTTTCTGTCCAGCATGTAGTACACCAACGCCGTATAATGTGGCAGGCTCTGGAACTGATGGTTCATCGCCTTACGATCCAACCTTGGCCGCTTCTCCACCGCCATATGGGACTCCATCAACGGCATATGGTGCCCCCTCTTCATCGGATCCCTATAGTGTCTCAGATCCCTATGGAGCACCGCCTCCGCCTCCACCGCTAAATCCGTACGCTGGGTCGGTACCTCCGTATGCACAGGCAGGCGAATATGGTGTACAGCCCCCGCAGAAGCGGCGCAGCAAGATCGGGTTGATTATCGGAATTGTGGCGGCAGTACTTGTGCTGGCTTGTGTTGGTATCTACGGCTTCCTGTATGTAATTGGGAGTAGAGCAGGATCAGGTGCTCCATCGGGTGTGGCTATTGATTCAACTGCCTCTAGTATTATCAGCAATATCCAGACAGCCAGTGCGGTTGACAGCCAAGCTGCTCCTACCCAGCTTGCCAGTACCTTTACCGTACAGCAGAATGTCTTTGCTACTGCTGATCTCCACTTGAATGGACAGACGGGCTTTGCTCTGGCTAAATGGTATGCTAACAGTACGCTGGTTCATACCAGTGGTGTGCTGGCAATAAACGATCCAAAATTCACGAACGCAGCTTTTTCCTATGCCTATAGTCAGGCAACACAAGGTGTCACTGAAATATACTGGTGTACCCAATCGAATTGTAGCGACGCTAAACTTGCTGGTTTTGTGAAGTTTACAGTTTCCAGTGCAGGGATGCATATGACCGTGCAGCCAGTAGCTATGTCGAGAGATATCAACTCCAGAGAGTCGTAACAGAGGCATAAAAATGTGGGATGGCATACATACCATCCCACATTTTTATGCCTCGATCAACAGCCTCGAGAACTTCTTCAACGTCGCGAGGATAGATATTGTAGGCACCGGAAAGGATGATATCTTTCTTGCGGTCTACGATAGTGAAGAAGCCATCTTCATCCATTCTGGCTAAATCACCCGTATGGAGCCAGCCGTCCTGGAGAACCTGGGCGGTTTCCTCTGGCATCTGCCAATAGCCCTGCATGACCTGGGGGCCGCGAATAAGCAGTTCACCTACCTCGTCAGGGGACAATGTTTCGCCTGTTTTGATATCAACGATACGAGCCTGTGTGGACGGCAGGGGGATGCCGATGCTGCCAACGCGGCGTTCTCCCTGGAGAGGGTTGGAATGGGTGCTGGGAGAAGCTTCGGTCAGACCATACCCTTCGACGAGGTGACCTTTCGTGAGTTTTTCAAAAGCTTCCTGCACTTCGACCGGTAAGGGAGCTGAGCCGCTGATACAGACTTTAATTGACGAGACACCGTATGAACGTACCTTGGGATAGTTGGCGATGGCCAGATAGAGTGCTGGTACGCCGGGGAAGATAGTGGGATGATGTTTTTTGATGGCTTCCAGTACTTGAGCTGTACGCCGCGTGGGTGAGAGTGCAAGCGAGGCAGCCATACTCATGCTGATGTTCATGCAACTCGTGATGCCATAGGAGTGAGAGAGTGGCAAGACACCGAGAACTATCTCGTGCCCACGACGGGCATCAGGCATCCAGTGACGCTGCTGGATGACATTGACCATCAAATTGCCGTGAGAGAGCATAACACCTTTGGGCATATCGGTGGTACCGGAAGTGTATTGCAACAGAGCCAGGTCTTGCGAAGTGGTGCCACTATCTAGCGGTGTTGTGGGCTGCCTGCGCAGCAATGGCTGCAAGGCATATTCGCGGTACACTGGCTTTTTTCCTACTGGCTGCGTACCATTGGTTGAAACGACTGAGAAAGTGGAGTACCGTGCTTTTTCAGGGGCGGTATCTTCTGGCAGAGGGGTGACAAGATTTTCTGGCGCAAGCGTAGCGGTAGTACTATGTGGCTCACTGCCTTCAATGAGGCTGGCAATGAGGATACGCTGGCGTATGGGAAGATATTCGCGCACATCGGTATAGATGACATCACGTACGTTACTGTTGAGGCAAATGCGCTCGGTAAGCTCACGATAAGACGTGAGGGTGAGCAACACCTGGGCACCAGAGTTCTGAAGTTGGTAAGCGATCTCCTCTTCGTTAGAGAGAGGGCTACCAAGTACGACGACGCCCCCCGCTTTAAGCGTGCCATAGAAGGCGATAACGCATTGAGGAACGTTGGGCAGCAGAATGGCTACCCTATCGCCAGCTTTGAGGCCCAACTCGCGTAAGGCATGGGCGAAGCGGTTGGTGATAAGGTCTAACTCCGCGTAGCCTATCTTTTGCTCAAAGAAGATAAGCGCAGCACGTTTGGGAAACTCGTGAGCAGCATTGCTGAGCATATCGTGGAGCAACTGCTGTGAAGGAAAGACGGTATCTGGTACGTCGCTATCATAGTGTTGCAGCCAGGGCATTTCTAGAGAACGAGCAGCCAGACGGTATTGCTTCTCTGCTTTGGCGTCCGCCAGCTTTGGCTCGATGAAGCGACGGATGGCACGATTGACAGCATCGGGGCGTTCGAGCTGTACGAGATGGGCCGAGACGGGAATGATGGTTGAGTGTGCGTTGGGAATGGTGTGTGGCACATCTTCATAATGCTGGCGCAGGAAGACGGTATCGCGTTGCCCAAGGATCACCAGGGTGGAGACACGCAATTGCTGAAGGCGTTCATCTCCGTTCCAGACGAGCATCACCCGGTCATGCATGTGTTTGAGGGTCCGTTGTGGGGCATAGAGGACGATACCGACGAGTTTGGCAAGACGACTAAAGAGAGGATCGGGAATGTTCATCAGTCTTCGTAGCATAGGACGGATGATGAAGCGGGTGGGTACAGCGATCAAGACGAGGTGACCGACGTTTTCTGGATGGCGCAGGGCATATTCCGTAGCGATAGCACCACCAAAGGAGTGGCCAATCAACGAGAACGGATGCTGCACGTCCAGGGACTTGAGAACCGTCTCCAGATCATCAACGAGGCCGTTGATGGTATGGGGGAGGGAGGTGGGATCGTCACTGAGGCCATGACCGCGCACATCAGGAGCAATAACGCGCATCGTCTGACTGAAGAAACGGATTTGATAGAGCCATTGGAGAGCACTGCCGCCGTAGCCATGCACCAGGACAAGTGTTCGCGTGGCATGTTCAGGCTGGATGTCAATGACGCTGATGCGCTGTAACTTTTGAGAGGAACCGCTCACGGGGAAATAGAGCGTGCGACGGTAAAGCTCAACATCTAAAGGCATGACGCTTACCTTTCTGCCATGTTATATGACTCCTCTGGTCAATGTCGTGCTTGTCAATGTGGCAATTATACCATAGCAGGTGAGTTATGGCTTAGTTCACATTCATACTGTGCTATAGAGCATAGTATCTGCAAAAAAAACCGTGTATTATCGTCTTATAGAGAAAGCTCCATATGATAGTTTGGAATGAAAGAAACAACGGAGAGGTAATATGAAACAGAAACAATTTTTACGAGGTATTGTGACTTGTATTGCGGGATTGGTATTGTTGATTATGATGACCGCATGTAGTGGAACTATTCCTGGGGTGGGGAATGCATCTGGTAATACGGTGAGAGTTACCGGTTCGATTACATCGGTTGATACAACTAATAACACAGTGACGCTGAATGCGGCAGGGCAGACGGTTACAGTGAAGGGATTGACGTCTCAGCAGGTGACGCTTCTAAAACCCCAGGTGGGTCACGTATACACGATCTCAGTGACACAGAATACTGATGGCACGTATAACATCAACAGTGGTACCGAGCCAACAAGTGATGAAGCGACGCCAGGCGTGACCCAGGGTATCGAGACGGAGACACCCCAGACTAACAACACTGAGACAACCAATGTCAACGAGCCGGGTAACATTGAGTTTATTGGTAAGGTGCAGCAGGTCTCGAACAATAGCATTGTAGTAGGCATGCCCAATGGTCAGAGTTTGACGATGAGCATTGTGAGTGGTCAGACTGATCTGGGAGATTTTAATAATGTCGTGCCGAGCGTGGGCCAGATGGTCAAGGTGAAGTCTGTTGCCAACACCGATGGCAGCTTTATGGCAACCAAGCTGAGTACTGCTGACGCTACAGACTCAGACCTGAATGTGGTGCAATACCAAGGTGTGACGACCAGTGCAGTTGGCTCCGATAACATCATCCACTTCAACGTAGGCAATAAGAGCTTCAGCTTCACAATTGGTGCCAGTACCGACCTGCACGATTTCAACAACAACGCGCAGTCTATCAGTAGCAACCAATCAGTAAAGGTACAGGTAATATTCCAGGGAAATAACGGTACCGTACAGAAGGTCAGTAACTAGAACAGTAGTCGAGAAATGAAAGAGGGGCCGCACGCCGTGCGGCCCCTCTAGCTATTTGAGCAGCATCACAGCTATGACAGCCAGGACAACGATACATATCATGATGACACTGAACCATATCAGGCGAAAAAAGGCTGCCCGACGTTTTGCTTGTAGGCGCAAAGCGTGAACACGAGTATCTTCGACGGGACACCAGCCGGAGGCACCACAGTATGGACAGAGGGGAAAGAGTTCATAGGGTGGGCAGAGCGTGCTATCACTGTAGTAATATGTGCCGACTTCATAGCGTATTTGTTCGCTTTCAAAGACTGCATGACAATGGGTACAGCGTAGCAGCAGAAACTCGCTCCAATCTCTGGCCTTGCAGGCAGGGCATACATCAATACGCGAACGGCTCCTAGCCGTAGTCGCGACGCGAGTCCAGCGATGGTGGCAGCGATGGCAATAATGCGGGCTGCCAGTGGTCTGTAGGTTTGTGCCTCTATATTTTGTCGTAGGTGCAATGCCACGGAGCATGCCTTGCTCTTCTAGCATATGAGCTTCCGCCGGGGCAAGTTCATAGGTCATGTCACCGAGATTGATGATGAGGCGTGTAACCTGTAGGTCAGGAAAAGCATAGTGACGTTGACGATCACGACGAGCGGCAGGCGATACATCTTCCTGATGCTTGGATTGGTTTGTGTAGGTGTTACGGCGTGGTACCGAAGCTCCCAGTACATATTCTGAGCGACGAGCATCATAGGCTTTACGCTCGGCAGGGTCGCTCAGGGTTTGATAAGCGAGGAGCAGGAGACGCATACGCTCCTGAGCATCCTCACCCTTATAGACGTCAGGGTGGTACTGCAAGGCGAGCTTTTTGAAGGCCGTCCTAATTTCGGGCGTAGAGGTATATGCATCTACGCCCAGTAAAGCGTAGTAATCAGTAAATGTGTCCATGGGTTGGTCTGACATGTTATGTGAGATAGAGAATAGCCTGGGTACCTCATTTGATATTTTGCCATAAAAACGGGTATTCTACTAATAGATAGACGTATAGAGCAAGTAAAGGTTGCAAACAATGCAGTATTCTTGGGATTTTGAGCGTTTGAGCAAGGCTTGCACGCAGGGAGGGTGCGTCTTATGTCGACTGGCAGAGGAAGATACACAGCGTTATCTGGAGACGTGGAAGGATGAGACGTTCACTGAAGTGGATATACGTGAGGTATTGCGGCGTTCCAGAGGTTTTTGTCATACACATACGTGGCAACTAGTGGAGATGGGTGCGTCGTTGCCTCTGGCGGTGGCATATCGCGATGTGATTACGGATGCCATAGAACGACTGCAACAGGTGAAAGGAGGCTCCAGGCGGCACTGGTTTGAGGCAAAACGTGAACTCACTGAGCCAACTGCCCTGTGTCCTGCCTGTCAGAAAAAAAAGCAGTCATTGACACGCTTGGTCGTTTCTTTACGTGAAGCTCTAGCTGATGCTTCATTTTATGCCTCTTTTTCTGCATCTATGGGCTTGTGTTTACCGCATTTTCAGTTGACCTGTGAACTGCGACCCTTGGATAAAGTAGACATCTGGCTACCTTTGTTACGTAATGCTCAGCTTGGCTGCATGGAGCGTTTAGATGAGCAGTTGCGCGAGATGATACGCAAACATGACTATCGCTTTAGAGGTGAACGTCGTGGTGACGAGATGCGCTCCTGGCAGAGTGCCGCTCGTCTCGTGGCAGGTGAAAATGAATATCTTACGTGAATAAAGTATAGTTTGGCAGGAGGGTTCTATGCACGAGCATCATACTGGTACCGATCATGGACACGAACATGAGCATGATGAGCATAAACACGACGACCATGATCATGAGCATGAGGACCATAGCGATCACGATCATGATGAGGATGAGCATGGTGGACATGGTCACGGCCATGGAGAGCATGGACACGAGCACGGACGGGTAGATGCTGATCTCTACGGTAATCGGGAAGGTTTGCGTGCTGTCCAGATTTCGACGGCAGGTATGTTTGCGGTGGCGGCTATTCAGTTTATTATTGCGGGCATAGGTGGGAGCGCAGGTCTGTTTGCCGATGCTTTGCATAATCTGGGTGATGTATTGACAACGGTGGCTCTGTGGATTGCCTTTGTTATCTCGAACCGTGCCGCCAATCAGCGTTACACCTATGGCTATTATCGTACTGAAGACTTGGCTGGTATTTTTATTGTGCTGGTCATTATTGCCAGTGCGGTTGCAGGTGCGGTAGAGTCCATTCTGAAATTGACCAGCGGTGCCGTCCCTACCCAACTGTATCTCAGCATGGCGGCAGCACTAGTTGGTGTAGCTGGTAACGAACTGCTGGCGCAATACAAGATCAACGTAGGGAAGCGTATCAATAGTATACCTCTGATCGCTGATGGGCAACACTCACGCATTGATGGGCTGACATCGCTGGCAGCCTTTGTTGGCCTAATCGGCGTTCTGCTTGGCTTTCCTATAGCCGACCCGATTGCTGGCTTAGTGATTACCGTAGTAATTCTGACTGTCGTCTATTCGACATCACGAAGTGTGCTACAACGTTTGCTGGATGCGGTAGACGAGCGCGTGGTGCCATCAATAATGGATATTGCGCGTGGCGTGCCGGGCGTTGAGGGGGTCAATGATGTACGTGCGCGTTGGATCGGGCATACTTTGCACGTGATTATGAACGTTGAAGTTGATGGGCAGCTGACCCTGTTAAAGGCACACGATATCGCAGAGGAGGTACGCCATCGTCTGTTCCACCAGGTAAAAGGGCTTTCGGAGGCGATTATCCATACCGATCCACATGCTCACGCTGATGAGGACTATCATCAAGTGGTGGCGCATCACATCCAGGAAGCACAACGACCAGTAGTCGAGCGTTGGGAACGCCCCCATGAACGCTCACTATGAGAACTTGACATAAAAGCTGCTTCATCGTGGAAAGAAGAGAGTGCAAAGCGACTATGCAATGGCACCGTCGCTTTGCACTCTCTTCTTTCCACGATGGCAGGGTGCAGTTCTTTTTTGCCCAGATGAGCCTGAAAAGACGGTAGGAGCGGCATTTATGACGCCAGTCCGTCTCTCTTGAACTGGCCTGTTCGCTTGCGGACTGGCGTCATAAATGCCGCTCCTACCATGCCTCTTGGCATCCTGCAAAAAAATGAATTGCACCCGGATGGCATGCTGGATTGGAAGAAGTTCAGAGACGTTTTGCTATATTTGCTTATGGCTGGTATAGTTAAGAAAAGTTTATATAACCGAGTGCGGGAAAACCCCCGTCATTAGACACGTGGTGCTTGAGAAGCTCCTGCGCTTTAGTTGAAGAAGTCGTCATAAGGATGATATCATGTCGGAACAAGAAGATCGTATTGCGAAAGATGCGCCATTGCGTCGAGATATTCATGTATTGGGAGAGGCTTTGGGGCAGGCGATACAGCAGCATGAGGGTGCTGAGGTCTTTGAGACGGTAGAGCAGATACGACGGATATGTAAAGAGCTCCGTAGCTGCTATGAGGCTCTGTCACATGTTTCTGATATGGAAGCGGCCCGTTTACGCGAGGAGATAGACGTACTTGATCAGGATATTACTCGTCTGGTGAATAACTGTGATGTGGCGATGTCTATCGATGTGATACGAGCATTCACTGTCTACTTTCATCTTGTCAATACGGCTGAACAGCAGCATCGGATACGGCGTCGCTATGTACATGAAATTCTTCCTTCTTCTCCACCTCAACGTGGTTCATTGGCTGCACTGATGGCTTTTTTCAAAGATAATAGCGTCGATGCCTCCACGTTTCAGCAACTTTTAGAGCGGCTTTCGATTGAACTGGTGTTTACTGCTCATCCAACAGAGGCAACGCGGCGCAGCTTGATTACCAAGCTGCGCCAGATCGCCACTTTACTTGAGGCGCACGATCATCAAAGTGAGATGACACCCTATCAGCGTGTGAACTGGCAACGAAAGCTGGCAGCAACGGTAGCCTTGCTCTGGCGTACAGATGCAGTACGTCATGTACGCCCCCAGCCGTTGGATGAAATCAAGATGGGCGGTTATTATCTCGACGAGATTTTGTACGATACAGTCCCAGAACTCTATGTCGAACTGGAACAATTGGTACGTGAGACGTATCCAGAAGAAGATTTTGTCGTACCACCTTTTTTACGCTTTGGTTCCTGGATTGGAGGGGATCAAGACGGCAATCCCAATGTGTACCCTACGACGCTGTTAGATGCCTTATCTTGGCAACGGATACAGGTAATTGAACGCTACCGCATAGCTATACAGGAGATGGCCGAAGAGTTTTCACAGTCACTCAAGCACTGTTCTATTACTGCTGAGTTACAAAAATCACTTGAGCGAGATGCCTCCTGTTTGCCCATATTTGATCAAGAGTTGGGAGCGCAAACGGCACAGGAGCCATACCGCCGGAAACTCTCTTTTATGTGGAAACGGCTGGAAGTAACTGCTGAGCCTCAGATGAGATTGAATGTTGCCCCAACACGAATGCGAGGCTCGAGCATGAATACAGCACAAGATGTAGCTACAACAGATGACTTTGAAATTGCTTATCGTTCGGCAACAGAACTACTGACTGATCTGACGCTGATACACAAAAGTCTATTGGTGAATGGCGAAGAGCTGGTAGCGCAAGGCTCGCTGGCGAAATTAATGCGCCAGGTCCAGGTGTTTGGCTTTCACTTCGCGGCATTAGATGTGCGCCAGCATAGTGAACGTCATACATCTGCGCTGAACGAACTATTGTGTGCTGCCGGTTTGCATAAGCATTACAGAGGATTAAGTGAGGAGCAACGGGTAGATTTGCTGGGTAGTCTCCTGAGCGATCCGCGTATCTTGCCCCGCAGTGAACTGAGCTTAAGTAAAGAGACGCAGCATGTTCTGCTTACATTTGATGCGATCCGCCTGGCACGGGAAGATTTTGGGCCACAAGCGATTACTTGCTATATCATCAGTATGGCGTGTAGTGTGAGCGATCTACTGGAGGTGCAGTTTTTCTGTAAGGAGGCGGGCATTAGGGCCCTACCCATTGTCCCCTTGTTTGAAACGATTGATGATTTAGGTTCATGTGTGAATATCCTGGAGCATGCCTGGGCTCAGCCAAATTATCGGGCGTGGGTCAGGTCCTGTGGTGATATGCAACAGGTGATGCTGGGCTATTCTGATAGCAGTAAAGACGGCGGTATTTTAACGTCGAGTTGGGTACTGTATCAGGCGCAGACGCGCTTAGCCGCGCTGGGAGTAAAACGTGGCATAGGGATTACACTCTTTCATGGGCGTGGTGGAGCAATTGGGCGCGGTGGAGGCCCTATCTATGAAGCTATTCTGGGACAGCCACCTGGAACGGTGAATGGGCGCCTTCGTATTACTGAGCAGGGAGAGATGCTGTCGTTTAAGTATGGCTTGCCTGCCATTGCCTTACGCAGCATGGAGTTGGTGGTAGCCGGTGTGGCTCAATCTAGTTTACCGGAAGGTTCGTTAGCAAAGGAGCAGGCACCTTGTCCACAGAAACTTGAGGCATGGATAGATGTGATGGAGCAACTATCGATAAAAGCATATAAGCGTTATCGAAAGTTGATTTATGAGACGCCCGAGTTTTTGCACTACTTTGAACAGGCGACTCCCATTGTGGAGTTAGGCTGGCTGAATATCGGCTCAAGACCCCCACGCAGAACGAATGGGCATAGTATCGAGGAACTGCGAGCGATCCCATGGGTGTTTGCTTGGATGCAAAGCCGCTATGTCTTGCCAAGCTGGTATGGAGTTGGCGCGGCTCTTGAGGGCTATGTAGCTGGTGATGCTCAACGGCTGGCACAACTTCAGGAGATGTACCGCTCTTGGCCGTTCTGGCATGCATTCTTAGACAACTTGCAGATGACGCTTTCTAAAGCAGATATGCACATTGCACGTCATTATTCCTTGTTGGTGGAGGATGAAGAGCTACGCAAACATATCTCTACAGAGATTGAACAAGAATATGAGCGTACAGAACGGATGGTACTCCAGATTACTAAGCAACAGGCGTTACTGGATACCACTCC
>WNGQ01002965.1_pt1 | contig 24614 bp, 26 predicted proteins | sample 5407661 | NCBI WGS metagenome assembly WNGQ01 (sample SAMN13153382, study PRJNA577476) | soil metagenome | isolation source: 60 cm soil or saprolite under Garry oak tree replicate 2 | place: USA:California | collected 2016-06-15 | reverse complement strand
AGTTCCGAACGTTCACAGAGACTTTGGCCGTTGCCTTGGGTAAATTTTCTAGGTCGGTTTTGCTTTGTTTGCCTAGGACCATGCGGAGACGTTTGCACTACATGATAAGTAGTTTGACTCTGATTCTTGCTCTCAAACAGGAAGAGTACGAGTGATCGGATGTCCCGATAAGTTCGGATCATGCCTGCTTGAATGAGACTATGTCCGTCAAAGCACCAGTTCGCTCCGCTTCGCTTTTCAGAAGCGGCACGACCTTCATCCCGAACGCCACCTTGTCTGCTGTATTGTCGTCGAGTTTGTGAACTATTCCTCCCTTTACGCCTTCAAACTTGACCAGTGCTAGAGTAACCTGCTCGCCCCGTTCTCCTGTTCTGTTCCGGTTGACGGTCGTGTAGCTGTAGACATATCCAGGTTCTTCGAGGGGTCGGGTCTCTTTTATCTCGACGAAGCATGATGGGCAGAACATTCGGGCTGGAACGTAGCTATTCTTGCACTTTGAGCATTTGGAAGCCAAGAAACGTCCCGTCTCCTTCAGTTCTCGACGGAATTTTTCGCCAGCTACTCCGGCTGTGTAGTGGAATTCTAGCGGTATGCTGTCGGTCCAGTGCCGTGCCTGCGAAGATTGGGATATCTTCTCTAGAATTGGCATTCTCTAGGTCTCCAAGGGTTTGAAGTATCGGATGTCTGTTATGGCTCCCTGCCTTTCGCTGGCCTGTTTCCAGACCGCTTGTACCTTCATTGCTATGCTGATTCTTGACGGTTCTACTTCTCCGAGGTTGTGGAGTATTCCCATTCCGGGACTGGCGCCGTCCAGGTCGACGACTGCGACCAAGATGGGTGTCTTGAGGCGTCTCGCATCCGTTCCGACGTGAGAGATAGAGAAGGTGTTGACTGTTCCTGTATCTTTGATCTGGACCCATTCGTCTGTTGGCCTGTAGCATTGCTCACAGTACATTCTCGGAGGGACAAGGATTCTCTGGCACCTATTGCATTTTCTGGCGAAGATTCTTCCCTGTTTCAGTTCATCCAGGAATCTGCTGATTGCGACACCTGCGGCCCAGCTGTAGCGCGGGACGAACTTGTACTGGACATCCAGATACTTGCCCTCTTTCAGCTCATCCGATGTGATCTCGTGGCCAGGATAGTTGGTTATTTTCTGGGACATGCTTCTGATCTCCTAGGACCTCATCACTGCAACCGTGCCAACCTGCATGAGATCTCCCCATGCCTGCGCAACACCCGTACGCGCGTCCTTCTTGACCTGTCTCTTTCCTGCTTCTCCTCTCAACTGCCAGAATAGCTCGCAGATCTTCATCATACCTGCCGCCGCGATCGGGTTCCCAACGCCTAGCAATCCGCCCGAGGGACAGACTGGGAGGTCCCCGTCCCGCTGAGTTACTCCATCTACGGTCATTTTGGGAGCCTCTCCTTTCCCTGCGAGCTGTAGTCCCTCCAAATGGTGCAGTTCCTTGTAGTCGAATGGATCGTAGGGCTCTGCGACGTCGATCTCCTTCCGCGGATTCTTTATGCCGGCCATCTTGTACGCCATCTTCGCCGCCTTCTCGACATATTCGGGATAGGCGAGGTCTCTATTCGTCCAGTGCATCGTGTCGAGAGTCCAACCTACACCGTCCAACCAAACCGGCTCATCAGTCAGTTTTTTTGCAACTTTCTCGGAAGCTAGTACGACCGCTGCCGCTCCGTCGCTCGGGGGACTCACATCCAGCCTTTTGACGGGAGAGCAGATCGGCTCCGAGTTCATCACATCACTTACCGTAATCTTTGCTCCGAGCTGGGCAGAGGGATGGTCGATCGCGTTGCCCTTGTTCTTCACAGCAACCTCAGCGATCTCTTCCTCTTTGATTCCGTACTTGTGCATGTACCGTCGCATTTCCAGCGAGAAAATCCAGAGCAGAGTCGTTCCTAGCGGACGCTCAAGGATCTGGTCAAAGATGCTCCAGAAGGCGTATTGCGGATGCGGGTGCAGCGGCGACATCTTCTCCTCGGCGACGCAGAGGCACGTGTCATACATTCCAGAGGCGACGTTCCACCATCCTCCTATCGGAGTGAAGACGCCTGTCCCACCTCCAACATAGACGCGTTCGTGAGGCTTGCCAATGGCGCCCATTCCGTCTAGGTAGTATTCTCCCTTCATGTGGACCCCGTCAAACGCATCAGGCGCCGAACCCGAGACCACTGACTGTATGTCCTTCAGCGTCAGCCCAGCCGAGTCCAAGGCCATCTTGGACGCTTCGAATGACAATTCCTTCGGGGTTTCGAGCATTCGTCGTCGGAAGAGGGTGATGCCAGCACCGATAATCGCGACACGTCGCTTCACGGGCATACCCTTCCTTAGTTGCTGAGCACCGCTACCGCTCCTGTAGCAGTGGGTATTCCTCGCCAGCTTTGGACGAGCACTTTCTTCGCCTTTGGAATCTGGAGTCGTCCTGCTTGTCCGCGTAGTTGTAAGACTGCTTCCAAGGTTCGATGTAGACCCGTTGCCTCTAAGAGGTGTCCTACTCCGAGCGAGCCACCGGACGCGTTTACTGGTAGTCTGCCGTCGGGGTCAAAGATGCCCGACTCTAGCATTTTCCCAGCTTTTCCCTTCTTTGCGAGTTTCAACGCTTCGACGCTCTGCAGTTCCTTGTATGCGTACGTATCGTCGATCTCGGCGAGATCAAAATAACTTCCAGGAATCCCGACCCCAGCCATCTTGTAGGCTCTCGACGCTGCCTGTTCAACATAGTCGGCCCATGCAAAGTCGCGATCCTCAACTACCGGCGTGTCCGAGCTCCATCCGATGCCTTTGATCCAGACCGTGTGATCGCCCAGCTTCCGGGCTTTCCTGGCTGATGCTAGAACGAAGACGATGCTAGCGTCGATTCCTTTGCTGGACTCGAGCTCTGTCAATGGAGAAGCGGCAGCTTGGGAACTCATCACTGTATCCATGTCGATGTTGGCACCGTGGACGGCTCGTGGATTGGAGAGCGCGTTCTTCTTGTTCTTGACCGCCACTTGAGCGCATGCTTCCCTCTTTGTCCCAGAATCTTTGAGGTATCTAGCCATCTCCATGCCGGCGAGGAACCGCGGGTCCACATCGATATGGTTGTGAGTATAGATCGGATCGAACCCGAAACTCATAATCTCGCTGGGATTCAACACATCAGAGATCTTGCTGTGCGACTCTACAACAGCCACGTCGGCGACGCCAGACATGATATGCATACACGCTGTCGCCAATCCGATGATTCCATCAGAAGAGACGGTGCACAATGGCCGGAGAACGGCGCCCAACTGGTCGGGCATATACTCGTCCGTGATGCTGATTCCTTCCCAAAAGTCCTCGGTACAACAAACGAAACTCTGAACATCCTTTCGCGGGTCTACGCCCGCGTCTTCATACGCCCGGCTTGACGCTTCAAACATCAACTCTCGAGTGGATAGCCCGGGAGTCATCGAGTCGAAGCCGGCATATCCGACGCCAACAATGCCTACTTGCAGAGGCAAGAACACTTCGGAAAAACGCGCGGTGAAATGTTCACTATAAGGATTCCGCGAAGGAGTGCCTTACTGCACCATCATTCGAACGGGCGTTCCGCAACTGGTGCAAAAGTTGGCAGTGGGTGCGAGAGGCTGTCCACAAGACCTACAGTAGGCGGGTCCCGGAACAGGCTGGGTCGGCATCTGTGCCTGCAGCATCGCCTGGCGCTGGCGTTCCTTTCTGGCAACGATTACTGCAAGTAGAACAGCAATTAGTATGGGCGGGACTATTATCGTGATGAGCTCTGGCAGGCTGAAGACCTTAGCCACGAGCGACCCGGGACCGACGATGTTGTGTACCTGGTTGGAGGTTATCCCATAGGGCACCGTGATATGGACTGAATAGCTTGCAGGCGGCAGTTGGGTGAAGACTCCTTCACCATTGTCGTCAGTTCTTAATGTTTGATTAGTCGAATCAGGCAGATATACTATGACGGAAGCGTTCTGAACAGGTAACGAGTACAAGTAACCAACTACTGCCAACGTTACCGAGAACACATTTGTGAGAAAACTTTGGCTCGTTCCTGACATATTGACGATCTCGCCAGTAGCAACGTTGACCGAGTGCCATGAGACTTGGCTGATGATCCATTGACCCGTCGGGCTTGGGAGAGTTTGACTCGCGTAGGTTGTGTAGAAGATTTCTGCGCTCGAATCGTTTAGAGATATCCAGTTCGGATTCATGCTATTACCTTCTTTGTCGAAAAATGAAAAAGAGAAACTGGAGCCTGGGCATGAAAGTATTAACGAGGACCACAAGGTCGGGGAGGCTGTACTTCCGCACTCATCGGGACCAGGGTTGGGAATGTTACTTCCGGCCAAGAAATCGTTCGGAATATTCGGATCCTTCTCTATCTCGGCGACACCGTATGGGTTTGGTAGACACGAGTTGTTGAGCCCGCAGCCTATGTGCACGGTCCCGCTTTGAACCAGCTGGAACGCGTTGGGACTGGTCGGTGCGTACTCGAAGTTCTTGAACTCTCCCGGGCCTATTACGTCAGTTCTACCAGTAGCCTCCGCCACTTCAGAAATCGCTGCGACCGAGTTGCCACCCGTTGTGCTCGCGCCCAAGTTCCACTTGTTACCTGCAGGGGGACTGGAGCCTAAGTATCGATTATCCTTGTAGAACGACCAGACTCCGTTCCCAGTGGAGTTCATGGCGTAGGTATGCCAAGATCCGATTGGCCCCGCGGACCCCGCCGGGCCGATGATCGGAGGAGAAGTGGTATTGCCTGCGAGAAAGAATTCGAAGAACCAAGCGCAACAATAGTACTGGCCGGTAGTGGTGAGTCCGTTTAGATAGCCGACTTGGACGAAGGCCCCGTTCGATAGAAGACTGCCCACCCAATAAGAATGCGCGTCATTGTTTAGGCTGTCGAACACGGTTCGTATCATGATGCTTGCACCGACACTATTGTGCGTGCTACTATCGCCAAAAGCGCCCTGCTGGAACCAGTAAGGATCTCCAGGACCCGCACTTGAGACTCCTAGGGGTCCCTCCGGTATCAGAAGTGGTTGTCCAGACACAGCGGAGCTCGGGTCTAAGGGGTGACTCGAGCCGATTGGTGGCAAGGAAATTAGGCCGAGAGCCATGAGAGCCGTGAAACTTAAGGTCGTGATTCTAGCGTGCACCAAGCTCAGGGTCGGCCTCTCGCTGGCCCTGCCTGCGCGGTGCTGAAAAACGTGTTGTACTAAACATTAAACAATTCGAGGATAACCTCTGAACAATAGAGGAGCATCACCGTTGGGCTTCATAGTACAAGAACAGAGAGAACTCGTAGAGATGATGTACGGACCTGCGTCTCAAGACTATCTTCTCATCCTGGACTCGCTTGGCGACTTCTTCGAAAAAGAGATCGAGCCCACAGCCCGCCAGATTGATCTCAAAGCCGAATTTCCCCGCGAGAACATTCGGAAGCTCTTCGAACAAGGCTTCACTAGCATGGGCTTCCCCAAAGACTTCGGGGGACTGGAACTCCCGTGGCCCATCTATATCGCGGCTATGGAAATGTGTGGAAAGGCGTGCGCCAGCACGGCGCTATCGCTTGCCATACACGGGACGTGCTGTGAAGGAGTCCGACAGTTCAGCAAAGTCGACCAGAAGAAGGAGTATCTGCCGCAGATGATAAGCGGGAAAAAGTTCGCAGGTTTCTCATTGACAGAGCCTGCTGCCGGTTCTGATGCTCGGAACATGCAGACGACTGCTCGTCTTGAAGGCGGAGAGTGGGTTATCAACGGTACAAAGATGTTCACGACCAACGGGGGATATTGTGACCTCTACTTCCTTTTCGCAAAGACCCCCAAAGGTCCCTCAGCATTCCTCGTGGATGCAAAGGTCGCCAAGTCTAGTAAGCATATCGAGAAGCTCGGTTATCGGGGGTCAGTCACTGCGGAGGTAGTCTTCGAGAACGCCCAATCCCCCAAAGAGAGCATGGTGGGCACTGAGGGGGAAGGTTTCGAGTATGCTAAGAAGATGCTCCACGGTGGACGAGTGACTGTCGGAGCTATCAGCACCGGAATAGCCAGTGCCGCCTTCGAGAAAGCCGTGAGATACAGCAAGGACCGTACAGCATTCGGCAAGCCTCTCTCAGACTTCGAGATGATACAGTCGAAACTAGCCGAGATGCTGACTGATATCAACGCGTCCCGGTTGATGGTTTACCGGGCCGCCCATGTGAAGGATCAGGGAAGGCCTTTCGAATCGGAAGCTGCCCAAGCGAAGATGTTCGCGAGTGAGAGATGTCTGAAGGTGTGTGATGAGGCTATCCAGATTCATGGTGGCTATGGTTATGCTGACGAGTTTGACGTGCATCGTCACTGGCGAGATGCGAGGCTCAACACTATTGGCGAAGGCTCCTCGGAGATCATGAGACTGTTGGTCTCAAAGAACATAATCAAAGGCTCGTAAGATGAAAGAGGTTCATATGGGCTTCTCGTACAGACTTGCAGTTCCCCTTGGTTCGACAACGTCATCAACATGGATGAACCCGGCCTTCTCGTAATAGTCTCGGATCTTCCTATCCGCCGCTAGACAGTTCAGCCGTAGAAACTTCTTCCCCGAGTTCCTAGCCGCAGTCTCTGCCCATTTCAGCATCTCAACGCCAATGCCTCTTCCAGAATAGGCGGGCTTTATCGCGAGCTTGTGGACATAACCCGCGTCGGGAGGATGTTCTCCCCAGAACTGCACGTCGCTCCACTGGAGAATGAATGTCCCGACAGTTGCCTTGTCGACAAATGCGAGGTAGACTTCTCCCCGCTGGATCTGTTCAAGGAATGTTTGACGGGAGAATCCTCCAGGCTTCCAAACCGTAGGAATTCCATGCTCGAGGAGCCCTATGGTTGCCTCATCGAGAATTCCAAGCACACTATCGAGATCCGCCGTACCGGCGCGCGATATCTCAATCCTGGTAGGACCCGCCAAGTCTACCAGGCGCTAATTTGTCTCCTCCCCTTTGGGTTTTCCCTTAACCACTAGTCTATGCCGATAACAAACAAAAACGCCCAGAACAAGCCCTGATCACGAATCTGGGAGGGGTGTGCTGTTTTCACACTCTTTTCTTCCGCTAAACCCACGCTTTCGACCAGCCCGGACCAGCCCATTCCAAGCCCTGATCAGCCAGACTAGCCCAGAACAGTTCCAGACACCGGGAACCCTCTCCAAAAAAATCGGAATAATGTCACCCTCGTGACACAAGACTGGTTTTTTCCCATGAGACGAGACGGGTCCTGAGGGACCTGAAGCTTATTACAAACGACCATGATGAAACAGGCAATCCAGCCAGGTCAGATTGTGTCTAGACCAGTTTGCCGTGTGAGACGAGTATGAGGGTTCTGATTATTGGAGCGGGCCGGATCGGAATCTGAAGCCTCCCAAGCAGACCTCCTACTAGTCGCCACCAGCGACGACAGGGCTAACCTCGCAATAGCCAAGCTTTGCAAGAAAGAGTTCGGCATCCCCCGCATCATAGCCGTGGCCAACAGTCCAAGAAACAAGCATCGTATCATCGACGCAGGCGCTGACCTAGTAATTTGCCCGGTGGAGCTGGCCCTCCGAGACTTCGAAAACCTACTCGTACGAGACCGTGCGACCACTCTCATCTATCGACCGGAGCTGGATCTGCGCGTCGCAGAGACGACCATACCACTAAACGCGACATTGATAGGAAAGAAAATCCATGAGATCCAGATGCCCGAAAAATGCAGAGTCGCGCTAGTATGTAGAGACAACAGCTACGTGTTCCCCGAACCCGAACTAGAGCTAAGATCCGGAGACAAGGTCCTACTCTTAGGCGACGCGCCCTCAGTCGCCCGAACCGTGGAACTCTTAAGATCAAGCGAGACAGCCTAACAATCCAAGGAACGCTGAGACCAGAGTGGCCTTCGACATAGTTGCGCTATTCAACAGTCAACTCGCAATAAAGATCTATTATGCAATCGTCATATTCGTATCCACCTACATAGTAGTACGATTCTACAGGGTCATCATAACCAGAATAGCCGGAACCGTACCATCGGGCCTAGTCGTCAGCCTCCAACAGATAGGCTCATGGGCGATATGGATATTCGGAGCAATAATAATACTCAACACACTCGACGTGAGCATCTACCTCCTAGTAGTGCTACTCTTCCTCGGCGGGCTGACGATGATCATGGCCTATCGCGACATCTTGACGGACATGGCAGCCTCACAGTTCGTATCAACATTCCAGCCGTTCAAGGTAGGAGAATGGATAGAGGTAGAAGACTACTACGGTCGAGTAATAGAAAGGAATCTCATACAGACAAGAATCCTAACCGCCGACAATGAAATCGTGGTCATTCCCAACTCGAGGATACTCAGAGGATCAGTAGTCAACAGGACACGCTCCGGAGGACTACGGGTACAGATACCCGTCAAAGTCGAGACGAAGATCAACCTGAAGAAAATAGAAGAATATCTCATCGGCATAGCCGACGACATCAAAATCGACCTCCTTCCAGACTCGACTCCCCAGGTCCGAGTCACCCAGGTCTCTCCACAAGAGACAAGCCTCCTCCTACTATTGCAGATTGCAAACCCGGCCAAGCGGGACCAGATAATATCTGAGGTCCAGAAACGATTCTACGAACTCCTCTCAGAACTCGCCTAGAGCCGCCCAGCCGCGTCGACCATAGGCCCTTTCCGTTTCCTAATCCTCGTATAGGCAAAGAACAGGAGAAGCCCAAGGCCCATCCATACGCTGCCGAAGGTCCTGCCCAAGGGATGGAGAATAACAACGAGAAGCCAGACGGTAAGATCGGCGACAACGCAGAAAACGCCTATTATCGGAATAACATACCGCTCACCACTCTCCGAATCATCACTGGTCTTCTTCCAGAACGGCTTGATCGTTATGCTTCCAGGCGTCTTGAACGGCCGGTACAATGCCCTATCGGTATTTCTTAGCGAGATCAGGCTCAGCCCCACGATGACGTAGGCGAGGAGCGCGCCGAAATTGTACAACTGCGCCGCAAAGTCCAGCTTACCAGAAAAAGCGATCGCGACTGAGATCGAAGAGAACACGATTATGGAAATGAATGGGGTGCTGTATTTCTTGTGAAGCCTGCCGAAAATCTCTGGTATCGCTCCATCCTGGCTCATCGCATATGTTATTCGTGACGCGCCAACGATTCCAGCGTTCGCAGCGACCAGCAGGACTGATATTCCTAGAAACGAGGCGAGCGCGGCCAGGATCTGGCCGTTGGGAAGAGCTAGTGCTAAGAAGGCTACCGGGTCGTTGACGCTAGTCGGATTGCTTACAAAATCTTGAACATTTCTGACTCCGACAGCGAGTGTCGAGACCGAGAGTGTGGCGATCACGGTTGCTGCACTGATTAGGAAGACTGCTCTCGGAATATTCTTCGCCGGTCTCCTAGTCTCTCCGGCGCTCTGGGAGATCACCTCTATACCGAGATATGAGGACATGGCGATAGTGATGGCGTAGAGAAAGTTGGGATAGGTCGGCGAGGTTCCGAAGTGTATCGGGTTGAGTCCGGGCTGGAACGAGAAGAAGTAGCCTGTCACTATCACCGTCGCCATACCGGCCAGGTTGAACAGGACAAGAAAGTATGAGAACTTGGCCGACTCGGATATTCCGAAGATGTTGAGGCCCATGAGCAGGAGTGTTGCTCCTGCTGTGGCCGAGCCTATGATCAGCGGCGAGTTAAGCTGGGGAATAAAATATCCCAAGTATCCGATAGCTGCCAGAGCAGATATCGCGGTCGTCACCACATAGTCAAGTAACAAGGCCCAGGCTGCCAGAAACGCAACATTCTGTCCGAACGCTCTCCTGGCGTAGACGAACGCTCCACCGGCTTGATGGTACAGCGTGGCGAGTTCCGCATAGCACACGGCGGTCAGGACATAAGCGATTGTGGCGAAGAGATAGGCGAGTGTTGCCGCGGCGCCAGCGTAGATGATTACTAGTCCAAGTGTGAAGTATATGCCCTCGGCGACGTCTGCGTATCCGAAGGCGAAGTTTCCGAGGATGCCTATGTTGCGTCTAAGTCGTCTTCCTCGTCTCTTCGCCATGGGAAGCCATCAAAGATCCTGCAAGAACTCGTCTATTCGCAGCCGATTAGGGGCTCGATATTGTGCTAGATAATAAGATGTAGCTAGGTTAGGGTAGGCTCTCTTATCCTTGGAGACTTAGAGCAATATGCCGGGATGCTCGGGCTATTCCTTGAGCTTTTTGAGTCGCTTGTCTATCGCGTCAACCTGTTTGGACAGGAAAGATCTGTAGGTTTGCAGGAGCTTGACCTGTTGCGTTTTCGTCTGAGTGTCGATTGTTGTCATTGTATGTTTGAAGGTCTGGGACGCCTTCTCCAAGCTCTCGTCTATCGTAGACGCAACTTTCGGGCTGACATCTTGGACGAATTTGCTGGTTGATTTCGCCCAGGTCTTGCTCGCCGAGGCGATATTCTTCGAAGCGTGACCAAGGTCCCGGCGGATCTTGTTGACGGTTGTTTTGATGTCTCGATTCGGTTCCGAGGGCTCGTTTTCAGTGGACATTTCTCGCACCTGGAAGCGCTGCTTCATCAGATAAATCTTCAAAGTTGAACAGTTCCGAACCAATATTAGCCCGAGTGATTGGGCGAGACACGCCATGAAAGGCGTGAAGGAGATCGTCTACAAGGCATGGAAGGCGGGAACCTTTCCCAGTCCGGCGACCAAGACTCTCGGCATCAAGATACTGGAATTGTCCGAGGGACGATCCTTGGTCGAGATGATGGTCGATTCGACCATCACAACATGTCCGCGACGATGCACGGTGGAATAATGGCGGATATTGCCGACGCGGCTATGGGGATAGCCATCGCCACGACCATATCTCCAGAGGAGGATTTTACCACGATGGAGATGAAGATCAGCTTCTACAGACCCCACATCAAAGGACCCTTGAAGGCTGAAGGAACAGTCGCGAAGCGCGGCAAGAGGGTCGCGTTCGCCGAGGCGGTTCTAACCAACCAGGACAGGCAGATTGTGGCCAAAGCTAACGGGACCTGGCTGTTCCTAGCCGCCTGATAGCTGGCGCCGATGGAAGTTCTGAATTGAATCTATGCGGCGTCTCGCGAAAGAACGACACCCCCCGGGGGTCGAGAAATAGTTAGCGAAAAGGAAAAGTTTAGCAGGAAACGGAAGAACTGTGTTCAAACATATTTTCTTATAATCCCACGTCAAACCCTGCGGTTTCCAGCGCTTCTTGCTAGCCGAAGAACCGGAAATAGGAAACGCCGGATCTGTGCCGCGAGACTAGCACGCATACCTAATTTTCTAGATTTTTCCGGTCCACAGAATTTAGCATGGAAATGAGGTCGTAGACGGATGGCTCATCATCGACGACCCAGGAGGATTAACATGATCACGAGCAATTTTTCAGCTTCAAGGCGATTCCAGGGCACTTTGCAGGAGACTAAGGTTTCAGGGTGTTTCGATCTGGACTGATTGATGTGAGGGCGGCTTAAACTTCGAGGCGGACCCGGTGTTCGCCGAAAACGTTCCTTAGCGCGTCGCTGATCTCACCCACGGTGCAATCCGAACGGACCGCTCTAAGAATATCATCAACAAGGTTCTGCTCAGTCCGAGCAGAACTAGCCAGCTTGGCAAGGGCATTCTTCGCCTTGGCCCCGTTTCGTTGCGCCTTGAACTTTGCAAGCTGTTGAACTTGCAACCTCTCTATGCCGGGGTCAACACGATGGATCTTCACCCCGCTTTGACCCTCTTCTGTAAACCGATTTACCCCAACGATGATGCTCTGGCCTTCGTCGACCGCCCGCTGGTACTCATAGGCACTCTCTTGGATCTGCTTATGGACAAATCCAGACTCGATGGCTTTCCTCGCTCCACCCAACTTCCGAACAGTCTCCATTAGCTCGGTCACACGGTCCTCTATCGTCCTAGTCAACTCTTCCAGATAGTAGCTTCCTCCCAGAGGGTCCACAGTCCTTCCGACACCCGACTCATAGGCGATAATCTGTTGCGTTCGCAACGCGATCCTGACAGAATCTTCTGTGGGAAGGCCTAAGGCCTCGTCTCGCGAGTTCGTATGAAGCGACTGGGTGCCCCCAAGAACAGCGGCAAGAGCCTGAATCGCAACTCTTGCGACATTATTGTCGGGTTGTTGAGCTGTCAACGTCTCACCACTCGTCTGAGTGTGAAAACGCAATTTCGCAGATTCGGGATTTCTCGCTCTGAAGCGTTTCTTCATGATGTTCGCCCAGATTCGGCGAGCGGCCCGGAACTTCGCGATCTCTTCGAGGAAGTCGTTTCTACACGCAAAGAAAAACGAGAGCTGGGGCGCGAAACTGTCAACCTTGAGCCCTCGCGCGATCGCTGTCTCGACATACTCAATCGCGTTGGAGAAGCAGAAGGCTAGCTCTTGGACGGCGTTCGCGCCTGATTCTCTGATATGGTATCCGCTTATGCTAATCGGATGCCAGCGAGGCATCTTCAGAGCACAAAACTCGATGACGTCGACCGCGAGCCTTAGGGAGGCTTCCGGAGGATAGATGTAGGTATTTCGTGCAATGTACTCCTTGAGAATATCATTCTGGGTGGTTCCTCGTAGAGCCTTCTGCCTGACTCCCTGTTCCAACCCGACCGCGACATAGAGCGAAAGAAGGATCGGAGCGGTCGAGTTGATGGTCATGCTCGTGCTTACCCGTCCGAGGTCGATGCCGTCAAATAATCGTCTCATATCGTCAACGCTACTGATTGCCACTCCAACGCGACCCACTTCGCCCTGCGATCTCGGATGATCAGAATCGAGACCAAGCTGAGTCGGAAGATCAAATGCAGTGCTTAGCCCAGTCTCTCCATGAGAGACCAGATACTTGAAACGCATGTTGGTCTCTCTGGCCGAGCCGAAGCCTGTGTACTGCCGCATCGTCCAGAGCCGGTCACGATACATAGAAGGATAGACTCCTCTCGTATAGGGAAACTTGCCGGGCTTTCCAACAGATCGAGTCCACCTAGCCGGAACGTCGCGAGCCTCATACAACTCCTTCACCGGAATTCCCGAATCTGTCGTCGCACCGTCAGGCATCTTTGGTTCCGTCCAGTTTTCCTATAATTCTAACAAGCTTTACCGCGGCAGATTCTGGGTCCGACTCTTTCTTCGACACCTCCTCGACGAGTCGATGCCACGACTTCTCTCCCTTCAAACGTCTGACAACTTCACCGTAGAAGTCTGAAAACGCGGCCTCGATCAACTCGGCCTCCAGCCGCTGCTTACGCCTCTCCTCTCTCAAACCGTTATTGTCCAAGAACTTTCGAAATTTTTCTAGAGCGTCGACAAATGCGGCAACTCCTGTCCCTTTGAGTGCGACAGTCTTCAGAACCATAGGTCTCCAGCCGTTCTTTTCTTGGACGCCGCTAGCAATATTGAACATCGTCTTGGCAGGATTCGCAATATCCGCCTTGTTCACCACGAAAATGTCCCCTATCTCGTTAAAGCCAGCTTTGAAGGCTTGAATCTCATCACCCAGCTGTGGCATCAAAACCACGACTGTCGCGTCCACTGCAGTCGCGACCTGAACTTCTGTCTGACCAGCACCCACCGTCTCGACAATAACAACATCCATTCCAGCAGCATCGAGCACACGGATCGTGTTCCGTGCAGCTCTAGCGAGTCCACCAACATCGCCCCTAGACGCCATGCTGCGAATGTAAACATCGTTCTCAAGACTATGTTCCATCATGCGCAACCTGTCGCCAAGCAACGCCCCGCCTGTGAAGGGACTGGAAGGATCGATAGCTAGAACCCCAACCCTTAGTCCTCTCTTTCGGTATTCTTCGATTGTCTTGTCAACAAGGGTGCTCTTGCCGGTGCCTGTGGGACCTGTAATTCCGATCGTGAAGGCTTTGCCGGTACGGGGATAGAGTTCGCTGATCAGCTTGCGACGCTCAGGTCCACCGCGTTCGATCGTCGAGATTGCTTTGCCGAGAGCCCTGTGATCCCCTTTCAACACTCTCGAGGCTAGCTCTCCTACCAAAGCAGGGTCGCGGTCGAGTCTCTTCCGGGTAGCGTATTTCAACGTTCAGAGAATGCTCATGAGATAATGGAGAAATAGGAAAATCCCCGGCTAGACTATTGTCTCGTGAAGATTTTGGCGAAGGGTTACTGGAAGAAGGTCCTGGGAGAGATCAAGCAGCATCAGAAGGATAGGCCGTCAACTTTCAACGCGAAATACGTCGCCAGTCTGAAACGGCAAGAATCTCGGTGGGAAAGAAAGACGCTGAAAGACTGGACCCGGGCCAGTCCCGAGCGGAGGAAGGAGTTCCGGAACCCATCGAATATTCCAATTGGACGACTCTACACGCCCGCTGACGTGGCGTATCATGACGAGAGCAAGGATGCGGGTTTTCCCGGCGAACATCCTTACCTGCGCGGGGTCTATCCGACAATGTATCGGGGTCGTCCGTGGACGATGCGGATGTTCTCAGGCTTCGGCACGCCTGAAGACACGAACAAGCGTTTGCACTATCTTCTCGAGCATGGCGAGACCGGGTTGAGCATCGCGTTCGACATGCCCACATTGTACGGGTATGATCCTGATCATCCTCGCGCCGAAGGCGAAGTGGGACGGTGCGGAGTCTCGGTCGGTTCGTTGAAGGACATGGAGATCATCTTGGAGGGGATTCCGTTGGAGAAGGTGAGTACGAGCATGACGATCAACGCCCCAGCTTCCGTGTTGACGGCGATGTACGTTGGGGTTGCAGAGAGGCAAGGGTTGAAGCCGAAGGAGCTGCGTGGGACTGTTCAGGCGGATATTCTCAAGGAGTATATTGCTCAGAAGGAGTGGGCGTTTCCGCCTGAGGCACATCTGCGAATAATCCGGGATATGATGGTCTACTGTAGCAAGGAGATGCCTCAGTGGAATTACATCAGCATCAGCGGCTACCACATTCGGGAGGCTGGGTCCAGCGCGGTCCAAGAACTAGCCTTTACACTGGCAGATGGATTCTCCTATGTTGATCTAGGGATCGAGGCTGGATTGAAGGTGGATGATTTCGCGCCGAGATTATCATTCTTCTGGAACTGTGGAATGGACTTTTTCGAGGAAGTCGCAAAGTTCAGAGCGGCGAGAAGGATCTGGGCGAGGGTTTTGAAAGAGAAGTATCGGGCGAAGGACCCACGATCTCTATTGTTGCGGACTCATGCTCAGAATTCTGGTGCGTCGTTGACTTGGCAGCAGCCCTTGAACAATATTGTCCGGACGACTATCGAGGCCCTGGCCACCGTCTTGGGTGGGACGCAGTCGTTGCACACAAACTCGTATGATGAGGCATGGGCGCTACCGTCGGAGAAGGCTGCGATGGTTGCGCTGCGGACCCAGCAGATCATCATGGAGGAGACTGGAGTGGCTGACACTATTGACCCTCTAGGCGGGTCCTACTATGTGGAATGGCTTACTGATCAGATGGAGGAGAAAGCGTTCGAATATTTTGACAAGATAGAACGTGTCGGGGGACTCTTGAACGCTATCAAGACAGGTTTCCTGCAGCGCGAGATTGCTGATACTGCGTACCGCTACCAGCAGGAGCTTGAGCGAGAAGATCGGATTGTGGTTGGAGTGAACAAGTATCAGGTTGAAGAGAAGAAGCCGATTGATACGTTGAAGATCAACGAGGAGGCTCAGAGGCGCCAGGTTGAGAGGATCGCGATGGTCCGTGAGACAAGGGACAAGGTCAAGGTGCAGGATGCGCTGGATAGTTTGAGGAAGGCGTTCGAGGATGAGAAGGCCAATTCGATGTACCCGATTGTTAAGGCTGTTAGGGCTTACGCGACACTGGGAGAGATCATGGATGTTGGCCGGAAAGTGTTCGGAGACTACAAGGAGCCTCCAATCCTCTAACCAGCAAATCAAGCGAGGGATTATTCGAGACACTCTGCTGATGCGAGACTATTGACAACACGGACGCCAAAGTTTCAGAAGAACCCGAAGCCATGGAAGACTCTCGGGTCCAGGAAGCTAATCGACCTCGGCGAGGTAAAGTTGCACCAAGACAATATAGTCTCAACGACGGGTTTTCGGACCAGTCACCTGCGACTATCACTTCACGATTTTTCCATTATTGTCCCGGTTCTTGACGGGAATCGTCTAGTGTTCATCTGGAACTATCGTCATCCTATTCAGGGCTGGGAGCTTGAACTGCCGGCTGGTCTTATCGATGGTGGAGAGTCGGCGCAGACTGGTGCACGGAGGGAGCTGAAGGAGGAGACTGGGTATTCTGCCCGGTCGTGGAAGAGGCTGGGCTGGCTGCACACGCTTCCCGGAATCTCGGATCAACGGGCCCACGTGTTCCTGGCTAGGAATTTGAAGAAGGGAAAGATGAGACGCGAGCCTTACGAGCATATGAAGCTCAAAGTTCTACCCGTCGAGGAGGCCTACAGGCTTGTCCGGGCTGGAGGAATGATTCATTCGCCTAGTGTCTCAGCGCTCGGGCTGGCAGAGAAGAGCCTTCTCGAATAAGTTCGCGTATTGTCTGTCGCGTTTTGCATGCCCCCCGGGGGGGAGGGGGGTCGGATGTGGAATTATTCTGTTTCCGGGGCGTTTTTCTGGTCCGGGGGCTGTTTTGAACCCGGAAAGGGCTGCTGGATGTGGCTGGGAACGAGCAGGAACCGCAAGGAAAACGAGCATGGATCGTACTTGTCTTGGTCGAGCAGTGTTTGTTAGATTGTTGCTCCGCATGTAAGACACTTTGGCGATCCCATTGTAAGTTTGCTGCCACAGTAGGGACAGCTTGTGAGGGCTTTGGGACTGGTCCCGGCGTTTGTTGAGGTTGGGTTGTTGGCGCTGCTCGCCACCTGAGAGGTTGGATTCGATAATGGTGGAGATTGGAGGGTTGGAGCTGTTGAGGGAGTGGCGGGTCGTGGTTGTGCATAGCTTGGGATGTTTGTGACCATTTGAGGCTGGCTGAATCCGGGTCTGGGCGAATAGCCCATCGGATATGGACTGGCGGGCAATACTCCTTTTCCAAAGAAAGCTTTGACATGGTTCCTAGTTAGATAGTAGAGCATTAGGCACCAGAAGAAAGCTCCGACGATTCCGCCGGTGATCAGACCGATGGCGAGTGCGCTGACTGCGCCGAGAAGCGAGAGGACGCTGAATATCATTCCGAGAGTCCAGCTCCAGCCTCGGCCGTGTATGAATCCGAATCCCGTTGCGAGCCAGACTATGCTGAAGAAGAGAGCAATCCCGCCGATGACTAGACCGATAGTTCCCACCAGCGCACCAATCGAGGGGATGGTCGATGCCAACGCTGATAGTCCGATAGTCGCCAGGCTGGCGAGGAGCCCAACAATTCCAATTAGGATCTGGAAAATCGCAAGAATTGTGACCCCAGCAGGACGAGAAGGCCTCTGCATCATAGAATGAGTTGGATCAAAGACGCCGTGTTAAGCCAACTGTAACCAGTCGCAAGTTAAGCCAGTGAGTTTATCGCGGCCCGAAACAGTGGGAATAAATCGTCTAAACGAGAGCTACTTCCAAACCTATCATATTGTAATTACCAGCTCGCTGACCCAGACGAGCGGACCAATGGTCCAGCAAACTCCCTTAGGGTATCGTGTCATTTGCCCGTTTTATATCGAGTGGACTAGTCGGCCCATTCTCTACATCGACGCTGGTGCGGGACTTCGAGACAGTGTCGTTGAGCCGCCTTTACCAAAGAAACCTTTCACATGAGGTCTTGTCAGATAGTAGACTATGAAGATTCCGATGATTAGCCCAATTGCATTGGTATAGGCGCCGAAGGCAATCTGCACAATATTCAGTACAATGCCGATGATGAATCCAATCATGCCAAGAGTCCAGGCCCATCCCTTGCCCCCTAAGAAGCCGACGCCAACCGCAAGGTATAGTATTCCTAGAATCAACACAACCGCTCCTATCACTGTTAGGATTGCAGCGATGGTCCCCGCACCCAATGATGCCAGGCCCGAATACCCTGCAGTTGCTAGTGAAGATGTGATCTGGGACCCAGCATATGTGCCAATTACTACTCCCAATGCAATAGCGCCCACACCGCCGATCAGAAATACGATGCCTGCAAGAATGGACAAGACTGCAAGGACTGTAACTCCCGTGGGTCTTGATTGTTTCTGCATGGCTACATCACGCTCGCGCCGCACGAGGGGCACCTAGCTGCTCCGGCCGGAATGCTCGCCCCACAGTTCTTGCACGTCATTCCCATCTGGCCCATCGATGACCCAGTTCCCATCGTGCCCATGGTTCCCATCGGCATAGAACCCATGGGTTGGCCTGGCATCATAGATGGCGCCATTTGTGGCTTGTAGACCAGCGCCAATATGGCTCCAATCAAGGCGAGCAGAGATCCTATTCCAAAGCCCCAAAATCCAGGAAGGTCGATTATTGCTAAGATTAGAATGATCACACCCCACATAGTGTGGCTCTCCGGCTTCTGATAGAACATTACCGAACCGAGGATGACTATCAATCCGAAAACGAGACCGACAATACCGACGATGGCTCCGACGCCTCCGAAGGCAAACGAGAAACCAACTGTGGCGAGTATTCCTCCCAACAGCATGAATATTCCACCGATCAACGACAGAACAAATGCGGCGGTTGGTTTCTCAGCCAAATTTCCTCAACGGCCGCTCTTCCGTACAATATTTAACGTATTCCATACCCTTGCAGTTTGAGGCGATTTTTCTAGTTTTTCAGGTAATTTCGTCCGTTTCTCCACTATTCGGGACACGTTCAGTCCGTTTCAAGAGTTCAGCATATGACCATGAAGGAGATGAAAAAGGGGATTGGGACAATTCGCTCTATCTAGGAGCGTTATCCGTTGATCGTCTGACCACTAGTGCTGGTCTACTTCTTGCTCCAGAGGCCTATGACGTTGCCGTGAGGGTCTCCGATGGTTCCCCAGTAGCCCATTCCGCCTCCGATCGACTTCCTCTTCTTGAGGATGCGTCCACCGAGGCTCTTGGCCTTCTGCTGGGTTGCGGGTATGGTGTCGACTGTGACGTAGAGGGTGGTGCTTCCAGGTTTGACCTTCTTGCCTAGCATGAAGCCGCCGCCTACGCCCTTCTTGGAGGTTTGGAACGTCATGTAGCCGTCGCCGAACATGCTGAATTTCCAGCCGAAGAGTCTATTGTAGAACTTCTTGGTTGCCATGAGATCCTTTGACAGCATCTCTATGTGGCCGATTTCTTTTCCCATAGTAGCCATGTATAGACAAATATTCAGTTTTTAAAACTACACTTTTGTCCGAAAAACACTATTTTGATGTATCACCCCCTCAAGCCTCCGTTATCCGTTCTAGGAAGAGACGTTTGAAACGCGGGTTGACATCTCTGCACACCTCGACACGTCTACCGAGAAGTTGACCCTCGGTCAACCGGTCTCGCCTATCTGCGACCGTCATTCCAGTCGTGTACTCTCCCTTGGTTTCAACTCTGACACGATAGTTTGCAAATCTGTAGAACGCCGGCCAGATCGTCACGGCGACAGCCATAGGATCATGGAGCATGAAACGATCGTGGGCACGCATGTTTTTCCAGATTATGCGAGTTGCAAATCTAGCAATCTTCCGTTTACTCTTTCTAATTCGATGGTAATCGGTTTTCCCAAGCTCTAGTTGGGGAATGGTCGTGACGTCGAGGCCTACCGCCTTCAGCGGAATGTTCGTCTCGTACACGATCTTGGCGGCTTCCGGGTCTGAATAGATGTTGAATTCCGCCACTGGAGTCTCATTTCCTACACCATATTTTGTAATCGCGAACGCACCGCCCATGCTTATGATCTGGTCGATTTGTCTCCTAGCATCAGGGAACTCTATTAGAAGGGAGGCGATGTTGGTGAGCGGCCCCGTGCAAATTATAGTTACTCCATGCCGCTTTGAAGTAGAGAGTGTTTCGACCATAGCTTTCAGCGCCGTCTCGCCTGATGGGCGTAATTTTGGAGGCGGAAGGTGTGAATCCCCGAGACCGTCTCTTCCGTGAAAGCTGAATGCTCGGATAGGGTCCCGCCTCAAAGGCCGTCCTTTGCCTTCAGCAACCCAGACCTCTGGTCTGCCGAGAAGCTCGATAACTCTGAGTGCGTTTATTGTTGCTTGCTCTGCTGGGACGTTGCCAGAGACGGACGTGATCCCGGCAATCTCTATTTCGCGAGATCTTAGACCAAGAATTAGCGCGAGGGCATCGTCTATCCCCCCGTCCATATCGATAATAATGCGTGAGGGTCTCTTCGACCCGAGACCCTGCCTAGAATAGTCTGATAATCTTCTTTGTTGGAAGAATGTCGGCCAGATACCAGAACTTCAGATATTGAAGCCCCGTGCGGTATTGCATTTCGGTGAAAGAATTTACCGCGTCCTCCGCAATGATAGTCTCATAGCCTCTAAAGAAAGCGTCAGCAGTAGTATGTCTTACGCAGCAGTCAGTATGCAACCCTGACAGTATGAGGGTGTTTGCACCCTTGCCGTCATGAGTCCTCTTGAGTTCGCGTTCCAGCCTTGTGTTGAAGAAGCTACTGTAGGTTGTCTTGGGAATCTGTGCATCTTTCTTACGCGGTCGAAGATCACTTATCACCCGTGCACCCTTGCTGCCGCGCATAGCATGTTCTCCCCATCGTTCGATCTCGAAATCCCTACGAGTGTGGGAATCGTTGGCGTAGAGGACAGGGACGCCAGCACTACGTGCCGAGTCTATCAGATTTCCAGTGCGAGGAATCATCGGCACGGCTCTGTCGCACTTGATCTTACCATATACGAAGTCGTTCAGCATGTCGACGATGAGCACTGCGTATCGTCGATCCTTGTCATAGACATGTGGAGCTACTGACGTCTTAAGATCGTAGACGGTGATCTGTTCCACGGGACCCCCGCCGTGAATCTTAGCCAAGGATCATCTGAAGTGATCCCGTCCCAGGCATCATTTTAATCATTGCTAAATGATGCCGTTAACTCGGGCGGCAGGGAAATGGAAGAAAAGACGGACGTTGTCATAGTTGGGGCAGGGATCGCGGGGCTCGCCTTAGCGCTTGAACTGCAGAAGAGGAGTGTTTCGACTCTGCTGGTTGACCGTCGTAAGGGTCCTGATTCCGTTCCGCGGGGAATAACGTTTCAGCCGAACGGTCTCGGAGCCCTCGAACAGATTGGGATTCTTGACCGAGTCCAGCAGATGGGATCCTCGGAGAGAATACTGGAGGTCAGGGACTGGGACCATAACCTTCTCTTAGAGGCCGACTATTCTGTTCTGGATCATTCGCAGAACTATATCATGACGGTCAACGCGGTCGAGGTTGAACAGACTCTTGGCTACGAGGCCGAGAAAATGGGCGCCAAGACCCTGTGGAGCGCAGGGTTCGAGGAGATCCTATGGAAAGATGGAGTTGCGCAGGGCGTACGGGTCAACGTTGAGGGCGAGCCCGCGGATATCAACGCCTCGATAGTCGTGGGAGCCGACGGACCCCAGTCCCGAGTACGGTCCATGATAGGAGCGACTGCAAGAACCAGGAAGTATGCTGACTCGTTCCTTGTGGGAATGGTTGGGCCCGTCAAGGAACTGAAGGATCGAGCAAGACAGTACCAGGCACCTGGAAAAATGCTTGGCATAATGCCCGCGGGTCCTGACGCATGCTACTTCTTCTACTGCGTGGGCGAGCGCAAGTTCGACGATTTGAAGAGGCAAGGCGTCGAACAGTTCAGAGGTGAAGTGACTGAGGCAGCACCAGAGCTCGAGCAGGCATTCGGAGGAGTCGAAGCATGGACCAGAATCGGCTACTTCACCCCCAGCTTCATCAAGGTCGACCCATGGGTCGGCAACGGAGTCACCCTACTAGGCGACGCGGCACACACATTCCATCCACACGCTGGGCAAGGGGTAAACCTGTCTCTACAAGACGCTCTGGCTTTAGCCGAAGTCATAGAGGACGCAACCAAGGCCGGAGACACCTCCGCGAAACGACTTGCCACATACCAAACCAGTCGGAAAATGTTTGCAGACGTAATAGGACAGCACGCACATTACACCGCGACGTACGCTCTTAGCAACAACCGTTTAGTCAAGTGGCTAAACAAGCGCGCTCTTCGAAAGATGAACAAGGATCGAAAACTGATGAAGAGGGCATTGGAAATAACCGCCGGAATTTTCACCGAGAAGCCCGGACTAATAGAACAAGCAAGAATGGGCGGAATCCTACCCTAGGTCGGCTGTTGACACATCGGCCGAGAATCTTGATGAGGCTGGGCATTTAGAACAGACTTAGAGCTAGCCCTCTCAGCAACACCCTTTTGAGATAGCCTAGCCCACGCCAACCCTGTTGTTGGGCTGGGACCTTTCTGCCTTCGATCTTGAGCGAGTATAGGGACATACCCCCGCAAGCCCGCCTCTTAATCTACCTCGGCTTTGTCCCGGGCATAGTCTTCGGTCTGATCTACACAGATCTCTCCTTCTTCCTCCCCAAGGTGCAAGGGTTGTCAAACCTCTGGATGGGAATCACGATCGGAGTAATGGCCGCGACCCTCGTCGCCTCAAGCATCCCCCTCGGAATAGTTGCAGACCGATACGGCAGAAGAAAGATGCTAATTCTCGGAAACATCGCCGCGAGCCTAAGCCTCATCGGATTCGCGCTTACAACTAACCTGGCACTCATTCTGTTCGCGGCCATCATCGAAGGAATAGGCGAAGCCGCGTTTGCGGTTTCCGGAAGTGCACTATTGGCGGATAAGGCAGGAGATGCGAGAAGAACGGTCGCGTTCTCTCTCGCAGCCTTTCTAGGCTGGATTTCCGGCGCCTTGGGAGGATTCGCAATTTCCTCGGTTCTAGCGCTCCAAACATTGGGACTTAGCGTGTCAGCTGCTCACATCGTCCTCTACATGATTGTTGGACTCTTGGGACTATCGATAACTCCTCTCATTCTCAGGATCGAAGAGACACCTAGATTCGCCGATCCAATGCGACGCGTTGCTAGAGGGATTCTTCCACGAAAATCTGCCCGGGTGCTGATCAGATTCAGTATTTACAGCATCTTGATCGCCTTCGGAGCAGGCCTCTTCGTTCCTCTGATGGCAAACTGGTTCTCCCACAAGTACGGAGTGACAGACGCGATCAGTGGCCCTGTGCTGGGCGTCTCCAGCCTTCTAACCGCGGTAGCTGTCTTTCTATCTCCGAGGCTCGCGAAAAAGTTCGGGCTGGTTAGGGCAATAGTGCTGACTCAGAGTCTCTCAACGATCTTTATGGCCTTCGTTCCTTCCGCGCCGGACTTCGGGACAGCCGCCTCCATCTACACCGTAAGGGTCTTCCTGATGAACCTCTCAAATCCTCTCTCTCAATCCATGATCATGGGCCTCGTTTCGCCCGATGAGAGAGGAATGGCTTCCGGAGTCAGCGCTTCTCTCTGGAGACTCCCAAACGCATTGAGTTCGACACTGGGCGCCTATTGGATAGGTATCGGTCTACTTTCCCTTCCCTTCTACGTAGCCACTGTCCTCTACGTATCAGCCATTGCGATTTTCTGGTTCCTGTTCAAGAACGCTAGATTGCCCGAAGAAGGAAGAGACCTCACTAGGCAGTTGTCTCCATCCATTCAGGAAGAACCAACCATCGTGGCTGGCAAATAGATTCTCAGCTCTCAACGGGAGGGCTGCTTACAGTGAAACTTCTCTGCCATTCACGATTAGTTTGTCCGTGACAGGCATCGCTTTCACAATTGTTGCGTGCATTGGACAAGTTCTGTGAGCAGTCCTCGCAACCTCCGCAACCAAGTCTACCGGAGACTTGGTCGTGACCCTCGTCTCTACCGTCATATCCTTGAACGATGGATTCGCTCCATCTATCTCGAACTGGCCTTTCCGATCCCAGTGGCCCCTCACCGACGTCTCTAACGAGTCGAACTCGAGCCCTCGCAACGCCGCCTGTCTCGTGAACATAACGTTCTCACAGAAACCTATGGAAGCGGCGAAGAAATCGAGGGGCGTTGGACCCTTGTCGGTTCCTCCGCTGGGAATCGGTTCGTCGCATGCGATTACAAAATCCTTGACCTTGACTTCCTGATACTGCTGCCCCAGAAGTTTTGCATCCGCTCTTACTGTCGCGAGAGTCTGATTTGGATCCTTTGCTGCGGCGACTTTGGCTCGAAGTTCTTCAACAATGGATTTGAAATTCGGACTGACCAGTTCCATGAATTTAATAGAATACTTCCGAGTATAAGACCCTGAAAAGGTTAGGCAGCGACATAGAAGAGAAGGGAGCTTGGTGTAAGCTGGGTTTGTGCATGCTTCTAGAGAGGAACGTTTTGGCCGTTTGCGACGAGTTTGAAGATCATTTCTGTAGCTCGTGACAGGGTAGCGTGGACAGGGCATCTTCGGTGGGTCTGTCCCTGGCCACCTCAACAACTTTCTCGACCGGATCTTTGTCGAGATTCTGGTTTCGACCGTGATCGATCTGAAGTAGAGCGAGACTCCTTCTATTTCGAATAGGCCGCGTTTGTCCCAGGAATCTGTTACGGTCGTTTCGAGCGAGTCGATGGACAGTCTTGCGAGACTTACGTTGCGGGCAAAATATGACATTCTCGCAGAAGCA
>WNGQ01004280.1_pt1 | contig 24617 bp, 20 predicted proteins | sample 5407661 | NCBI WGS metagenome assembly WNGQ01 (sample SAMN13153382, study PRJNA577476) | soil metagenome | isolation source: 60 cm soil or saprolite under Garry oak tree replicate 2 | place: USA:California | collected 2016-06-15 | reverse complement strand
GAGCCCGCAGCGTTTGAGGGCGTACAAGTCATCAGCGATCTAAGCGGACTACCAGACGCGATTCGCGAGTCAGGCGCGAATGAAGTCATTATCGCTGACCCGAGCGTGCCCGGTGATGCGCTGTTTGATGTGATGATGCGTGTTGGTCGCGGGCGCGGCGTGGAGTTTCGAATTGCGCCCAGCCTGTTCAACTTTCTGCCGCGCAAGACGGAAGTCGATCAGATCGGCGCGCTGCCGATGATTACGCTTTTCCGCTCTCCGCTTTCGAGTGTTGCTCGGGTAATCAAACGAACTTCGGATCTGATCATCAGTTTAGTAGCGACGCTCCTGTTGCTCCCGTTCTGGTTGGTAATCGCCGTGTTGATCAAGCTGGACTCGCATGGTCCGGTGTTCTACAAGCAGGAACGCGTCGGGATGGATGGTCGCATCTTCCTGTGCTACAAGTTTCGCACGATGCATGCTGAAGGTGATGACCATGCGCATCGCGACTTTCAACGTCGCTACATTGCCGGAGAGCCCGACTCAAACCTCGGTGACGGCGGGCAGCCAATCTACAAGCTGCATGCAGATCCACGTATCACGCGCAGCGGACGCGTTCTGAGGAAAGCAAGCCTGGACGAACTCCCGCAACTGCTCAATGTCTTGCACGGCGAGATGAGCATCGTTGGCCCGCGCCCGCCAATTCCTTATGAAGTGGAGAGCTATGCCCTGTGGCACCGTAAGCGACTTGATATGAAACCGGGCATAACGGGTCTGTGGCAGGTGTCAGGACGCAATCGATTGCCTTTTGATGAGATGGTGCGACTGGATCTTTTTTACATCGAGAATTGGTCGTTGCTGTTGGATTTGAAAATAATTCTGCAAACGCTGCCCGTGATGTGGCGAGGCGATGGCGCGTGAGCGTCGCAACAAAGGAGTTCATTATGGAAAGCTCAGATCCTAAACGAGACCTGCTTCGCCACACAGTGGCAACCCTGGCATACCGCGGCGGTAAAGCGGTACGTGATGCTCCTGATTCGTTTGCGTCTTTTCGAGCTTCGGAAACAACGCGCACCCCTGTGGAGATTCTGGCACACATCAGTGATCTGCTCGATTGGGCGCTGTCAATCGCGAAAGGCGCCGAGACCTGGCAGAATGCAGAACCAAAACCATGGCCACAGGAAATCGAACGCTTTCACACCGCACTCGGGCACCTCGATCAATACCTCGCTGCGGGCAATGAACTCGGTGGTACCTGCGAGCGTCTGTTTCAGGGAGCAATCGCCGATTCATTTACGCACGTGGGCCAACTCACAATGCTACGTCGTATCGCCGGCGCGCCGATTCGAGGGGAGAATTATTCCATCGCCAAGATCGAAGCGGGCCGCGTTGGCGCGCAGCAAGCTGCAGCGCTGTTCGAATTTGACTAGGACCGGTATTGATACCGAAGGCGTGTGACGTTGCCCAAGACTCGTTAGAAAAGCGGGTGTTGTTTCCAATCGAATACGATCGTGACAGTGGCAACATTGTCACTCTCGGCACTTTGACAACTCAGAACGAGCAGCACTTGAATGAATAGGGCTAAGGACGCACTTCAACTCAACATCTGGCTTGACCGTGCAATCATTTTCTGGCTCTTCGTGTTCGCACTGTTTGCGCCTCACTCGATCGCCGTAACCCAAGGCGCGTGGATGATCGGCCTGCTGCTGTGGGTCATCCGGTTATTTGTTTTCCCCGCTCCGAGGACCTACCGCACGCCGGTCGATTACGCGCTCCTCGGATTTTTCATTCTTACCGGGCTCTCTGCGCTGCTGTCCTATGAACCGATGGTATCCATTGGCAAGCTGCGGGCTGCAAGCCTGTTCACAGTGGTCTACCTGTCTGCCGAAAACCTTCAATCGCGCCGTGTTGTGCGGCTGCTCGCGGTGACGTTAATTGCGTCCTGCATGATCAACGTCATCTACACCGCCGGCGCGCGCATTGTTGGTCGCGGAGTAAAAGTCCAGGCAGTCAGGGCTGACAGTCCATTGTCTGCCGGCGTGCTGCTGTGGCAGGGAAAGAGACTACCCTTCGCGATCAGTGGCGGTGACACGGTGCTTGAGGTTGATGGCCTACGCGCACGCGATGCAGAACAGCTTGCAGCAGCGCTTGATGCTACGCCTGGCTCTCCGCTCGCTCATGTGCAGATTTACCGCGGCGAGCTGTCGGGAACGGTTTTGGTTTCGCGGGGACGTTTACTTTCCGGTGCAACGCCGGAGCAGCGGCTCGGCATTTCAGGCTGGTCCAGGGATCGCGATTGGCGGGCTACCGGGTTCTATGGACACTACGTTACGTATGCGGAGGCGCTGCAATTGATCGCCTCACTGGCGCTCGGACTGTTTATCTGCTTGCCGATGAAGCGGAGCCGGAATGGTGGTCTGCTCGTTTTCGCTATCGCGGGATTGGCTTTCGCATTGCTACTGACTGTGACGCGCGCATCGTGGTTGGCTTTTCTTGTTTCGGCCGTCGTGATGCTTGTCCTTGGTGCATCGCGGCGCACCATTCTAATTGTTGGAGCCTGCGTGATCCCAATCGTTCTCGCCGGTCTGTTCATTCTTCATCAGAAACGCAACGTCGGCTTTTTCGACCGCCTGGATGCTTCAACTACTTGGCGTGAAACCGTCTGGCGCGAAGGCCTTGACCTGCTGGTCAGCAAGCCTCGACATTTGTTGGTGGGCGTCGGCATGGATTCGATCAAAGCGCACTGGCGTCAGTGGGGACTGTTCGACAACGGCCGGCTGCCCGTGGGTCACATGCATTCCAATCTGCTGCAAATTGCGCTCGAGCGCGGAGTGCCGGCGCTGATCGTCTGGTTGATGTTGCTCGGGATTTACGCGCGCATTCTGTGGCGCGGCTTTCGTGAGCTCGAAATTAGAAAGAATACCCACGGAGACACGGAGAGCGCTGAACAGCGTCGAAAAGAGAAGGGAGACGCCGAACCGCATTCACTAACAAATGGCACATGGATCGACCGCGGCATCATGCTCGGCGCGCTTGGCGGACTCGCAGGCTTCTTCATAAGCGGACTGTTCCACTACAACTGGGGCGACTCTGAAGTTGTCATGATCTTCTATTTGATCATGGGGCTGAGCTTGGTCGTCGAGAGACAAACGAGGCTGAAGATTGACGACTACTCACGTTGAAAGCTTGAAATAAAATATCCTGGCGCGGCCCACTTCGCCCTACGGTACGCTCGAATGCTTTGTTCGAAGGCGCCTTTCAGCTTGCTGTCTCTGTGAGTGGGTGTCTTATTCTTTCTTGGGCGCAAAACCCTGTGGATTGATCTTTCAAGTTGAGGCTAGAAACTCTTTGGAGACAACGATCCTATTTTCGAAACCGCTCGAAGAGCCCCGGCGAGGAGTCATACTGGCAATTGACTTGGGGATCTGATGCGGGGGCTATTGCGATGAAGCCTTCGTTGGTAGCTCGGTCTGCCAAGTTGCGTTTGAGTCTTTCAAGACATTCGTCGACTGAACACTGGAGGATATGATCAGTCTGGCGGAAGTGGGGCTCGAAGATCACAACCCATTTTTCAACGGTTAACAAGAGCTGAAGAACGGTGTCCATCGGACGACCCATCCACTCAACCGCTCCGCCATTTATCTCATGACCCCACAAGGCCAGCCCGTCACCGCAAATCTCAAAGACGCTCCAGTTCTCGCCAATATAGCCTTTGGGCAAGATCTCTAATATCCACGGTTGAAGCTTGGAGGGATGGAGTTCAACATACTGGCCCCACCGGTAAGCGTTCGCCTCTTCAGAATTGTTTCCATCCCATTTGTAGGGTCCATCATGTCTTTCCAGGCCAACAGCCTCGATCACTCTCGGCACAACAACCTGGAAAAGGACGTCCATACTCGTCAAGATTACTGGCGAGAGCGGATTTACAACTTGAAGAGAACGGGTACCCCGGCTAGCGGCATATCATTTGCGGCCGAACACCAACAAGCGCTGAGATAAGCTGTTTTCTGGCGCGTTGACCGATCTTTGGATGTAGAGCTTGCCAGATTGACCGAGGCCGCTCAAATTGACCAAAGCGAGGCTTATTTACCACCAGATCGCCGTCGCAAACATTCGGACGAAGTAATCCATCAGGTAGTCCGGCGACGAATTCGAAATGAACCCGGTACCGGTGGTCGAGATGGTCCCGGCCGCGGTGGTTGAGATGGTCCCGGCCGCAGTGGTCGAAATGGTCCCGGCCGCGGTAGTTGAGATCGTCCCGGCTGCGGTGGTCGAAATGGTCCCCGCCGCAGTGGTCGAGATCGTCCCGGCTGCGGTGGTCGAAATGGTCCCTGCCGCAGTGGTCGAGATCGTCCCGGCTGCGGTGGTCGAGATCGTCCCGGTCCTGCCCAATGCAATAGAGGTTACAGACAATGTCAAAATCGATGCGTAAAAGATTGATTGAAAGCGCTTCATGATCAAATTCTCCTGGTGAACAGAGCGTTTACTGGGGATGGTCAGTTGGATGGCGGATGCTACTTGGGGAAGTCTCGTCCCCGTCCCGCTGACCGTTTACAACCGTTTCGCCAGTTCTCTTATCAATGCTTGTGCCACGAGGCGCTTAGGAATCCCTGAAGGGTGTAAACGATTGACACATTGACAGTTATTCAATTCTCAATGAGGCCGAGGCACTCAAAGTGGAGCCGATCCAAAAATGAGTACTAGGTACACAGACCAGAGCGTCGGAGTAGATGAATTAAACTTATCCTATCTTCCTGCAACATTAAGCAAGCGACTAAGTGATTGCCACGGCGGTATACAGTGGATATCTGGTATTCAGCGTACCAACCAAGATAGGGGAACCACTCGATTGCTATGAATCGCTAAGCACCTACAGCAGAACGCCTTCCCCGTGGACCTCGACAACTCCTCACGGAAGCGAATGAAAATGAAGTTAGTAACCAAAGCCAAATCGATTCGGAGTATCGAAACCTCGCCATTAACATTTAGCGAGCAGGTCCAGGCGTGCTGCACCATCGCCCGGGAAAAACTTGAGGCAGGCGACTACGATGCGGGATGTGCTGCCCTACGATCCTGGTGGAAGATTGGTGAATGGCCGCGCCAACAAGGGCTAAGCCAGCGCGCGGCCGCCGAACTTCTCTTAACCGCAGGCACTCTGAGTGACGCAGTCGCAAGGACAAGACAAGTCGCCGGCGGGCAAAGGCTGGCTGAAGCGCTGCTCAACGGCGCCATCGCCTTGTTCGAGCACTTGGGAGACGAAGCCCGAGCTGCCGAGGGTCGCATTGAGTTGGGATCTTGCTACTACCATCAGGGACTTTTTGATCTTGCCCACGCCACACTGGGCTCGAGCCTCGTTGCCCTTTCCGATAACGATCGCGAACTGAAAGCGGTAGCTTTGATTCGCCTGGCGATCATTGAGCGACACTCCGGTCGCTTGGGCGAAGCGCTTAATCTCCTGAACGAAGCTGCTCCTCTCTCCGACGAGGCAAGCCCCTGGACCAAAGCCCGCTTCCACACCGAGCTGGCCAACACCTTGAAGGATCTGGGTGCTGCCGAGAGTAGACAACCTTATTTCGACAGAGCACTGGGTCACTACCAGGAAGCCTTGCTGCAATTTGAACATATCGGCAACTTTCGCTACGCCGCGGCGGTGGAAAACAATCATGGTTACCTGCTCTTAACGTTGAAGAGGTTTGAGGAAGCGCAGCGTCATTTGCAACGCGCGCGTAAGCTCTTTGACGGCTTTGGCGATGGGGTTGGCTGCGCGCAAGTTGACGAGACTTTGGCACAACTCTATCTCGCCTCTGAACGGTACGAACTAGCGGAGCGCTCTATCAGACTTGCAGTTGATACTTTGGAAATGAGCGGGGAAGACGCATTGCTGGCGGAGGCGCTGAGTACACAGGGTCTGGTTCTGTGCAGGTTGGGGCGCCGGTATGAAGCCAAACCCACTCTTGAGCGTGCGCAACGAGTCGCCGAGCGATGCGGAGATCGTGAAGGCGCGGGCAAGTCTTTGTTAATTCTGATCGAGGAGATGTGTGAACACCTTGGCGATGACGAACGGCGCGAAATCGGCGCACGACTGAACCAGTTGTTGGCGAATTCGCAACAGGCCTCAACCCGCGAACGCCTTCACAATTGTCTCAGCAAGATTGCGGCGGCCCATGCCGAGCACGAACAGCAACGCGAAAAGGCGGCGCACGCTGAGAAAATGGCGGCCCTTGGTGAACTTTCTTTTGGCGTGGCCCACAACGTTAACAACACGCTAACCGGCATTCTTGGCCGCGCTCAGTTACTACTGCGCACGACAGATCGAGAAAAAATGGCCGCCGGAATACAGCTTATTGTCAAGAGTGCCGAGGATGGTGCGCAGATCATCAAGCGAATACAAAATTTTGCTCGTCAGCGTCCCAACCGCGATTTCGAAGTCGTCTCCGTGGCAGAGTTGTTGAAGGACGTCTGCGAGATGACTCGTCCGCGTTGGGAATCCCGACCTGAGAGAGCAGCCATACGTGTGGCGCATAATGCCGGCTGCAAGGCCTTGGTGCTGGGCGATCCAGTTGAACTACGCGAAGTTCTGGTGAACATAATCTACAACGCGCTTGACGCGATGCCAGGAGGTGGCGAGATTCGAATGAGCGCGCAGGAAACTAACGAGCGCGTGATCCTAACAGTTACAGACACAGGAACGGGAATGCCTCCGGAAGTAAAATCCCGCTTGTTCGATCCCTTCTTTACGACCAAAGGGAAGGCAGGAACCGGAATGGGTCTCGCTGTCAGCTTCGGCATTGTCAGAAGGCATAATGGTTCCATCGAAGTTGAGAGTGAGCTGGGTCGTGGTACTACGTTCAGTATTTCTTTGCCGCCCGCAACGACAGCCACGTCGAGATTGTCTGCGGGCAGCTCGTTCGGTGTAACAACAGCACGTCGAAAGGCGCGAGTGTTAGTCGTTGACGATGAAGCTGCCGTTCGCGAAGTCTTGGCTGAAGCCCTTAAGACTGAAGGCTGTGAGGTAGTGGCCGCGGAAAACGGCCAGATCGCATTGACTCTGTATGACGCACATAAGGGCGAATTCGATGCTGTGTTTACGGACATCGGGATGCCGGAGATGAATGGGTGGGAGCTGGCTACGGCAATCCGAAGGCGATCCGAAACCGTCTCGCTTGCGATTATTAGCGGCTGGGCGGATGCTATCAGTCGTGACACGCGGAACGCAATAAAAGCGGACTGGGTAGTCTCAAAACCTTTCGATATTAACCGCATCGCGGAGATCGCAAACGAGATTGTTGAACGGAAAAGGCTGGCCGCATTCCCTTAAGAACCGCACTTCAACTCCACAAAGATAGTAATCGGGGCTTTGAGATTTCTTGCCGCGGCGCCGGGGCTCACGCACTGGCGCTAAGGGAATGGCGTTCAAGCTTGAGGTAAAGGCCGCGACGCGTTAAGCCAAGCTCGCGCGCGGCGCGGGAAATGTTGCCGCCGTGTTTGCGCAACGCGTCAGCAATCATGCGGCGTTCTACTTCGGCAAGTGCGTCGGCCAGCGTTACGTTCTGCAGTGAAGTTGTCGGCATAGCCGCAAGACTCGCGCCCGAAGATGGCGGCGAAATAGGCGAGGAAGTTCGTTTGAGTTCAGGCGATAGCTGATCCGGCGTTAGAACGGCGCCATCTTCCGCGCGGGCAACAATTCGCTGTATCTCATTGCAGAGCTGGCGCACGTTGCCGGGCCAGTCGCAAACCATCAAAAGATCGACCGCTTGCGGAGTAATTTGAATATCCTTTCGTCCAAACTTTGCGGCGTAATGATTCAGGTAATAACTAACAATGCTTGGGATTTCAGAACGACGCTCGCGCAACGGAGGAACACGCAACCGGATCACGTTTAGCCGATAGTAAAGGTCCTCACGAAAACGCCCCGAAGCCACCATTTCTTCAAGGTCGGTGTTAGTGGCAGCTATGATTCGTACGTCCACTTTAGCCGGACGCTGTTCACCAAGTGGCTGAATCTCGCCCTCCTGCAGGAAGCGCAAGAGCTTGGGCTGTACGTCGAGCGGAAGATCGCCAATCTCGTCCAGAAAAAGTGTTCCACCGGCAGCTGTTCGAATCACCCCCGGCGAATCGTTGACCGCGCCTGTAAATGCTCCGCGACGGTAACCAAACAAGTACCCTTCGGAAAGTTCTTTTGGCACGGCCGTGCAGTTGAACGGCACAAACACTCTTGCCCGGCGCGACGACAGCGCGTGTATCGCCCGGGCGACCAGTTCTTTGCCTGTACCTGAGTCGCCCGTGACGAGGACGGTCACATCCGACGAACGAATCTTGTGAACTTCTTCGACCAGGCGGGTCATTGCCGGGCTTGAATGGATGAAGCCGGGCATCAGGCTCGCGCCGGCGAGCGTGTCCTGTTCCGGCGAGCTTGTGCCCTTCTGAGCGCCAGCTCTGAGGGCGCAAACGTCCATCCCCAGCTCAACGATACGCAGCAAAGGCTCAATCGAAAGACCCTTTGGCAAGTTTGCTCGCTCGCGCGGCGAAATATAAACGACCGCCGGAGGAGCATTCGAGGATTGCAACAAGATTATGCTGGCATCATGCTTCCGGCCGTAGCGCTCTCGCTCATCTTCCGTCTTCAGCTCGTTCAGTTCTTCCGCAATTCGTGTGCTCTCTGATTCATTACAGCCTTGGGCGATTACTACTCGCGGTCGCTTATCCTCACCGTGCTCGGTAATCAAAACCCGCTCTGCGGTCGTCTCCTGGCGCATGATGGCGGCAAACTCGCGCAAGAGAAGTTCACGAGAAGCCACGGCTTCCGCTAGTCGTATGGTCAACAACTGCGTCAGAGCTGGAGGCTCAGGTTGTTGTTGTGGCGGAATTGTTCGGTCGACCGTTGCCAGAGACTCTTCGGCACGAGCGAGATCAAGGCGGGCGCCGAGTTCGCGAAATGTATTGACGGCGCGTGATAGATGTTCAATCGCGCGAGTCGGCTGCGTGACCGCATATGCGCGCCCCAGCTCGTAGTGCGCACGAGCGCCGCGGTAGCGATCCCCAAGCATGTCGAAGATTGACACGCTGCGGCCGAAGTGTTGCGCGGCGGCGGCCGGATCGGATTGGGTCATTGCCAGCTTGCCGTAGAGCCGTTGCGCCTCGCCCGTGAGATTCAAGTCAGAATGGGAATCAGTGGCCTCAGTCACCTTCTGAAGCTGCGCGGAACACTCATCCAACTCTCCGCGCGCGAGATGCACCTCCGCGATGATCAGATGCGACTCGCAAATGGCCTGACGATCACCGATACCCTCGGCATGCGTCAACGCCTCTTCGCCTTTGGCCAATGCCTGCGACTCAATTCCCAGCGCGATATAGCAGCGAACCATTGTGCGAAGAGCCTGGCACACATACCATCTGTTGCTATTCTCCCTGGCGAGCGCGACGGCGCGTTCAATATAGTCCCGCGCTTCCTCCAAATCGCCGCGTAGCATGTGCAACTCGCCGAGCGAATCAAGAATCATCGGCACGTTGCGGGGTTGTTCGTCGAGTTCCGACGTCAGTGTCAGGGCACGCTCGAGTGCCTCTTGCGCGCGACCCCACTGACCGATGAGGATCAGATTTACTCCGAGGTTGTTGTAACCATTTGCGGCGCTGCCCTTATGGTCGGTGCGTTCGTAGTAATCGATCGCCTTTTCGAGATAGCGAATGCCTTCCTGAGGACGTTTAAGGTACCAGCAGGCGCCGGCCATGTTCGCGTAGATTTTGCCTAGCATGAAGCTGGCGGGATGATCGCCGATTAGCTTAAGTGCTTGCTCCAGGTTTTCGAGGGTCGATTCATAGTTGCCTTCATGCATGTCCGCCAGCGCGAGACCGAAATACGCATCCGCAAGTCCGCGCCAGTCGCCCGTGTTACGGAAGTGCTCCAGCGCTCGTTCTGAGTAGTCGCGTGCAATGGGAAACTCGCTAATGCTGCGATAGACCCGCGCTAGTGCGGAATAGATCGCGCCCAGTCTTGCCTCGTTACCTTCCCCTAACTCCCGCACTGCAGATTTCAGGAGCGAAATAGCCTTAGGATGATCGCCGTTGTAGTTGTACGCGAGGCTGATCTGTACGCGAAGAGCGCTGTCGGCTTGTTCATCGAGTTTGGTCCTCGACTCGGGCGATTCATACATAGCGACCGCCGCAAGCGACTCATGATAGTGACTCTGCATCTCCAGCGCAGTCGAAAGTGCGCATCGCGCCAGAGCCAGGATCGAAGGATTCTGGCGCGAAGCAGTGATGATCGAGGTTAGACGTGATCTGGCCTCAACGGTAAGGCCTTGGTCGAGGAGCGAGTGGATCTCGTCCAGATCCCGCCTGAGCGATTCCTGGGATGGACCGCCACGAGTATGTGATCGCAGGCGCACCCGCGCATCGGCGAGATCAACCACACCTCGTCCGGCGGAGGTCTTTTCGGTGCCTCGGGCCTCAGGCCCAGGTTCCACACTCTTACTCATTTAACTCTTAATAAATTCAGAATAAGCAGCGCTTTTCACTGCGTTCCGGCTGGGAGGTCTCGGCGCCGGCATACCGCTACCGCACACCGCTTTGCGTTAAGCGTGCTCAATTTAGCACATGCTGGAGGAGAGCGTCCACCTAAATTACTCTTCGCGAAGGCTAATCAAAGCACCAGCGGCGGCTTGCCAAATCTGAGCCGCAATCGATTGATTGTTTCCAGGACTCTTGGGCGCCTGACTAGCTTGTACTCTAACTGGCGCTTGCCCGGGAAATCGACGAGCATGACACCCAGCAGGATAGTCAAAATGCCTTGTCCCGGCACGCCGGGAATCGACATCAAAATTCCGAGCAGTACGAGCACAATACCCAACGTGTTCTTGCCAATCAGGCCCGCCCAGCGAATCGAGGGATGACGATCAACCCAGAAGTCTCGCGCATGCGACTCTTGAAAATAGGTCGAGGGCAGTTTGACGAGAATGAAGGAAACAATAGCAAGGCTAAAGAAAAACGTTATCAGAAATATCAAAACGCCCAGCGCCAGTTCACGAAAACTGAAAAATACGACTAACTCTATCGGATGGATCATGCGCTGGCGTTTTCTCTCAAGGAACGCTCGTGATTACGGATCGAAATCTCACTAGTCGATCTCTGCGTGCGCAGCCAGCAGCGACTGGAGTACTTCTTTGACCACCTCTTGCGCGATGCCTTGAAGCTCGAAGTTTCCTTCGTTGGCCACCTCCCAAAACTCATCGAGCCCTCTTGCGCCTCCACGCTCAAGAGCGAGAACCTGCACCAGCAGATCGATTACGTCGGCGGCTTTGACGAGTTGCGCCTCAAGGCTCGCACGTTGCTCGTAATCCTCGTATAACTGCCGATAGAGTGCCTTACCCGCGTCAAAGCCGCCGACAATGTCATCGAAGGCGACCAGCTCTGCCCGCTTGCGTGTGTCTGCTCCGATGTAATCCGTTGCCGTCTTTGGCAGGTCGCCAATGCGGGCCTCGGACCAGTCGTGGAGCAGAGCCATCCGCAGCAACCGCTCCATGTCAACCACGGTACCCCGCGCGGTTAGCTCGTCGGAGAGCATCATCGCCGTTACGGTGACGCCGAACGAATGCGCGGCGACAGATTCCGTGCCTGCGGGAAGGCCACGGAGCGTCCAACCGGTGCGGCCCAGATTCTTCAAACGCTGTAGCTCTATCAAAGTTGAAAGCATGTGGTTCTTGTGGTCAGTGTGTCGGCTAGTACTTTAACCCGCGATTCGCCAACTCATCAATCCGCTTCCACGCTCGTTGCTTTGCCGCAAGCTTCAGGTTAGAAAAAGAAAATGGCGGTTACCCGACTGTAATCGCGTAACTGCCAAGAGTTTGAACTGAGTATTTGTCTACTGGTTCTTTCCGGCGCCGGCGTTGGCCGACTGGCTGATTACCAGATTGAACGTAGTATCTTTCTCCAGTCGAAGATTTCCGCCCTGCAATGAAAGCATCGAACCACCCTGGGCCGATGTGCTGCTCGACTCGTTGATCTGTATTCCACCAAGAGGTCGTCCAACTCCTGCGGAGGTCCGCGCCGCCGCGCTGGTGGTTGAGTGGACGGTCGAGCCCACCGCACTGGTCGCACCACTAGCCACTCCGCCAACGGCGGACGTGGTAGTGTTCACGACACCGCCCGCGTTATTCGTGACGCCGCCGAGCAATCCACCGCCACTCTGCGGGCCGCCAGAACGCTGCGTCGTGGCAGTCGAACGACTCGAGGTCATGGTGCTGGTGCCGCTCCCAAACATATCATCCTGACTGGCTTGAGCGTGCGTTGCAGCCTGCGTGATTGAGCTGATCGTCGCAGTGATCGGCACCGCTAAAGAACCGCTTTCAAGCCGATCGAACAGTAGTCCAATCTGCGATTGTCCGCTCGAGCCCGTCTTCTGCTCGACCGATGTCACACGGCCCAGCGAACGCGCGCCCTTGTTTACTACAACGTGTCCGTCTGATTTGATCACCTGGGTCGTTTTGAGGACCACTTGATCACCCACCTTCGCTTTGCGTGCATCAAGCGTGTTTTGAAGTTGCCCGGCGACGTGGGTACCCGACTGTATATTGATTTGCCTGGCTGGTCGTCGCGGAGGTATCGTTGCTGCCTGCCGCGCGTGCGCGTGTGTCCTGCGTTTGCGCCAAAACCCCGCCGCCACAGACGAGAGTCAAAGCTATTAGCAGAATTGTTCTCCTCATTCCTTTCACCTCATAGTTTCGCGCCTGTCGGATCGGCTGATTGGGAAATCGATCTGGACCCGGGCGTGTCAAGAGATTCGAACGCCCGCGGGGAGAGTGCGAGTGATCGAGAGAACCGCGAGCCGCTGCGCCCGTTCGGAGTGCGAACTCGCGGAACTCTCGCCTCGCCTTCAAAGATGTTGAGAGTTTATTGTCCGTTGCCGTGATTCAGGCAGCGACAAGATTGCAAGTTTGTGCAAATGAGTGGGTAATACGACCCTCCGATGACGGGAATCGTCGGACTCTTCGTTCAGGTACGAAAAGGCTTGGCGCTAACCAGAGAACTAACGACATCCGTCGTGTTCACAGCCACAGCCAATCTCCATCACGCGCGACTTTTCGGCATTCTCGCAGTACTCGCTGCAATATTTGCTGCCTTGTTCGGGGGGACAATCACAAACCGGATGAGCGCAAGTCTTCTCCTGTTGTTCTTCTGCCATACTGCTACCCCTTCGATTCGACTAGCCTCTGGTGAATGACTAGATTTTATTGCTGACGGACGCGGTTGGCAAATGCAACGGCTATGTTTTATGGCGCGGCGCGCACCGTGATTGTCCGCTGCTTGTTTCCCAGATTGAGTACCATCGGTTTACCGATTTGGATCGGATGCTCTTCACCATCGATGTTGATCACCAGATTAGTAGTTGTACCTGAGGGTGTCTCGGCAGAAGCGGTGGTCTGTTCGCCGCTGCGCGTGAGCAAGTTCGTGGCGACTATGCGCCAGGTTGCGGGAGCGCAAGTGATGCGGAGACCGGGAGCGTCTGTTTCGGCGGATTCATTCTGCGCCAGCGCGTCAACCTTAAACACACCTTCGCCACAGCGCACACCTGCCGAATCGTAAAAAGTTGCCAGGCCGGAAACGTAGGTATAAAAACTCGCACTGACATTCTTGATGACGATTCTAATGTTGGTAACCGGCGCGTCCGGCGCTCCATTGAGCGCAGTCGTACGCAAAGTCGCTTCTAGCGCCGCGGCGCCCTTCGCGTCATGAGCGATCGCCGCCTGCGTCAGCGGCACGCGCTGTTCAGCCGCGCCCGCTGTCTCCTGCTGCGCCGAAGCAACTCCAACACTGAACGCAAACACGGCCGCCAACATCGTAACGATTCTGATTCTCACCGCTTGGGTCTCCTTCGATTCTGACATTCTTCACGCCTTCAGTTCATCGCGGCCTGCATTCTAGTGCCATCCGCCAAGCACAATCAATCTCTCAGAACCGGTAACGCGGCGCCATGAGCAAGGATCGCGAAACGCTTCTCGTCGAAGGAAAGGCGGAGCAAGCCGCGCCCGTAACCTAGTTCCATCTGCCTCATTCAGTTTCGCTGCGGGGAACGGACTTCAAAGTCCGTCGTCAATGCAGCGCCGCGGACACGAAGTCTGGAGTCGCTACTGCTCGACGCCGAATTTTACCAGCGCGCGCTCGATCAGCGGCGAAGCTGGCGCGCTTCATCGATAGAAGAGATCTTACAAGCACCGGTCAATGCGAGCGCGACCAGCGAGTCAGGCGCGCCGTGGGTCACAAGCGCCGCTTGCAGCGCGGCTTGTTCGCGGCGATCAAGAGTTAGCAGCAGGTTTAGTTCCATATAGCACTGACGGTCGTCGCTCACTCCTTTTCCGAACGAAAGCATGCCGTCCCTGCATGACAGAAGTGAAATGTATCGTCTTCGAAGTCAGGAGTCTCCATCTGAATCGTCAAATGGTCGACGCCAAAGCGATCATGAAGTTTCTCGCGCAGTCCCTGTAACAGCGCCGGCTGCGAAACGCTCTCGCCATGAATTACATGCGCGCTGAGTGCTTCGCGTCCGGACGTAATCGTCCAGACGTGCAGGTCGTGAACGTCGCTGACGCCCTCAGTTTGCAGAATCGATTCTTCGACCGCCGCCAGATTGATGTGCGCGGGCGTGCCTTCGAGCAGCACGTTGGTAGCTTCTCGAATCAAGTTCCACGAACTCCAAACGATCAGCAATCCAATGAAGACACTAAACAAAGGATCGGCTGCGTACCAACCGTAGAGCGCCATCAGCGCGCCTGCGACAATAGCCGCAATCGCGCCCAGCGCGTCGCTCATAACGTGCAGCCAAACGCCGCGAATGTTGAGATCGACTTCGTGCCGGCCATGAAGAATCCGCGCCGAGATCAGATTCACTATCAACCCGCCCCCGGCAACGAACACAACTACGCCGCCGCGAACCGGTGGTGGCGCAGCCCAGCGGCGGTATGCTTCGTAAAAAACCAGCAGCGAGATCACGATCAGGGCCACGCCGTTGGTGAGCGCTGCGAGAATCTCCAGACGATAGTAACCGAAAGTCTTTGTCGACGTGGCCGGGCGCGCGCTGAACCAAACCGCCATCAGCGCCAGCACGAGCGCCGCGACGTCAGTCAACATGTGTCCAGCGTCAGCAAACAGCGCCAGCGATCCGGTCCACCAACCACCCAACGCCTCGGCAACCGTGTAGATCGTCGTCAGAATCAATACAGTGCTTAGGCGGCGACTGCTTTCGGATGCGAGATGGTGGCGGTGCGCGTGGCCCGCGTGCAGCTCTCCCTGAATCTCGTGCGGCTTTTCTGATGCCATGGACCGGCTTCTGATCTCAAAATCGGACCGAGGCGAATCGCTGTTCGTCCTGTGTGCTGCGCGCAAGATTAGCAAATTATGCAAATCACGTGATAGTCCGATCTGAATCTTGAATCGGAATATAGTAGAAAGCGTCTGAAGATCCAAACCAGTGCCGTCGCGTTGGCCTTCATCAAAGATTCAAGGCTGATGCTACTGGCTAGAGATGCTTCAGGACCATTTGAGCGAGGGCCTTCGACTTCTTGATCTTGGTCGCCTGATCGCCGGCTCCGCCGACGCTGATCCGGATATAGCTGTTGCCCTTCAGGACATAGAGCGCGCCGCCGACGCGGTTTCCAGACCAAAAGGCTTCGTCTCCAAGACCTGCGATCTTTTCCGGAGGCGCCGACTTCTCCTCTTCCTCGCTTCCTTTGTTCTTGTCCTTGTCGCGCGCCTTCTCGGAATCCTTCTCACGATGGAACGTTTCTTTCCAGAACTGCTTCGGATCGCGCGCGCCCGCGCCGTCGCCTCTTTGCATCACTGTCAGGCTGATCGAATTGGTGAATGTTGGCAGCGTGAAGTAGCACTGTGAAACGGCAAACCCCCCTTCGGATTTCCCACTCAGTTTCGTCTCTTTCAACGGCTCGCTTTGAACCGACTGTATTTCTTTGCTGGTAAGCAAAGCGCAGGCATCGATCTTGCCCTTGTTCGCTTCAGCGTTTGCAATTGTTGCCGGTTGGCTGGGCTGAGTCGCCGGACCTGGCGCAGCGGTGTTTGCCTGTGGCGCTCCCGTGGGCGCTTGAGGCGTTTCGGATTTCGAACAGGCCGAAAGAGTAACAATGAGAGAAGACGCCAATAGTATAAAATGTTTACGCATAGGAGCACTCCCTCGGTTCGTTCCAAAGAACAGAGTTGCAAAGTCTCGCACGGAGGCTCGCGCCGCGCAAGCTAAAGTAGTGACAGGCTGCAGCCTTTCCTGGTACCGTAAGGCTCACCTCGACTTGAGAAATTCTTGAGCTATTCTTGAGGTAGCGAGCGAATAGTCGCAGGCAGATTCTCATCGGCCTGCTTTTCAGCGAGTCCGAACTCCAGAGCAAGTTAAAGCGGGGTTACATTGAGGGCGGTATTAAAGTGCTTGTACAACTCATTAAATTCCCGCATGGACTGATCGAGAATGTCGGGAAGGTCCACAAGCTCATTGAAGTTAACTGACAAATTCACATTTTGCAGGAATGCTGCATGCTTATCCATTGTCCGCTTCGAGGACGACAGCGAAACGAAGAAGAGCCGGCGCCGTTCGGCCGGCCGGAGCACATTGACTTCGCGTGTCACGAACGCGGCGCCTTGCTCCGCCGTGTCGAAGTCCGAGTCAAGGATCACAACATCCAAATGACTCTGGCGCATCCGCTCTATCGCCTGCTGTGTATCCTCGGCGACAAACGCTTCATAACCATTCTCACTGAGCCCGCGCGCAATCATTTCCCGGTGTACTGGCGCGGTGCACACCAACGCTCGGCGACGATTCCATGACGGCCTCATCTTCGACTTATGATCACTCTCATCTGTCTTCAGCAGACTAACGAGCGCCAGCGCCAGTTCATTTGTGCCCGGCGAAGATTTAGTCGGTTCAACAAAAAGTTCGTTATCAATCGCACGCGAAGACTCGGTGAACAGAGGCGCTGGCACCGACCGCTCGTATTTGCCCGACGACGTTGCGGGAGACTTGCCCGTCGACAAAGCACCCTTCTCATTGGCGATTGCCTCGGCATTGGAACTAACGGTCTCATTGCACTTCGGGCAGCGAACCGTGAAAGGGCCCGTAGGAACCTTGGCATCATCAACTTGAAAGCGGGACGTGCAATGTTGGCAGACAATAATCATATCGGTTTCTCAGCGACGGTTGATGTTCAGCTTATCCTTACTCGATCATGCTCAGCAGTGAATCAGATTGGGACAAAGGCCTTCGCGGTATGCCGTCGAGCTCCGCCCGGATGAAGTCTTCCGATGAGGCGAGTCCTTTCAGCTCAAGCAACAAATTATTCTGGTTTGTCGCGAAGCCGAGACCATCCTCGACGGTGATTACTTGTCGCTCGATGAGGTCCCGGATCACCGTGTCAAAATCCTGCATTCCGTCGAGCTTGCCGTCACGCATCGCGTCAATCAGAGATTTTCCTTCGGCCTCTCCCTCTTCGATGTATTCCCGAGTACGAGGACTCGACCTGAGAATTTCCACGGCTGCAATGCGACCACGGCCATCGGCCCGCGGGATTAGGCGCTGCGACATTATGTAACGGAACGTTTGTGACAGCCGCGTTCTGATCACAGCCTCCTCGCTTTTCGGATACAGACCGATAATGCGATCAACGGTCTTCGAAGCATCGATTGTATGCAAAGTCGAAAGCACAAGGTGACCTGTCTCAGCGGCCTCCAGCGCAATCTCCGTCGTTTCAAAGTCGCGCATCTCGCCGATGAGAATCACCTTTGGCGCTTGCCGCAACGCGGCCCGCAACGCCGACGGAAAATCCTTCGTGTCGTGGCCGACTTCACGTTGATTGATCGTTGAGTTCTTATGCGAGTGGAGATACTCGATCGGATCCTCGATCGTAACGATGTGGTAATGCTTCTGCTCGTTAATAATGTTGATGATCGCGGCCTGGGTGGAACTCTTACCGGAGCCTGTCGGCCCAGTCACCAAAACAAGACCGTTGCGGAGCTGCGCGATCTCTGCTAGCTGGGGAGGTAGTTCGAGCGAACTCAATGTGGGTATGTCGGTGGGAATGACGCGCATCACGATCGAATAGACTCCGCGTTGCTGAAAGATGTTGACGCGAAAGCGTGCTCGTGACGGAAGTGAGTAACTAAGATCAGCCGTGCCGTTGCGAGCAAGCCGTTCGGCGGCGTCAGGATTTGCCTGCAACAACGTCATTGCGATGATCTCCGTCTGATACGGAGTCAGCTTTTGCATGCCGAAAGGCTGCACAGGGGTCAGCTGTCCGCTGATTTCAATTTGTGGCAGCTGACCGACCGAGAAGTTTAGGTCGCTGATCTTGTCAGAGACGAGCAACATGCGCTCGATGATCGGTGGCAGGTCGAAGAAGCTCATGCCGGATGGCGCTCCACGTGTGGGTGATGTTCGAGAAAGACTGTAGGCGGGTAAACTGGAAATTGTCTCTTGACGGCTGCCTAAACGCCGCCAAATAGGATGATTGATTTTGGCTTATTACAACGATAAACGCAAGCAAAATCTGTTTTGCTTTGCGACAAAGAGCCTCTTAGAGGTGTGTTTGGAGCTCCAATGTGCGTTCTTGAATCTGCGTAGGGTCTTTAAGGAGGGCACTGATGACGGCAACAGCATCGGCGCCCGCGGATATGACCTTGGCAGCATTCTGCGCCGTGATTCCGCCGATTGCGACGAGTGGAATACCGCCAATCACATCGCGAACTCGGCGCACGCCATCCAAGCCCAGGACTGGATCGGGATCGGCTTTTGTGGCGGTGGAAAAGATCGGACCGATAGCGATGTAGTCGACCGGCATGTTTGCGGCGGCTTGTGCCTGCTCGACGTTGTGAGTAGAAAACCCGATCACTGCGCCTTCGCCAAGCAGACTGCGCGCAACTGAGGGAGAGAGGTCATCCTGACCCAAATGAACGCCGTCAGCTTGCAGTGCGAGAGCGATGTCGACGCGGTCGTTGATCATGAGTCGCGCGCGACGAGCATGCGCCACGCACAACGCTTCTTCAGCTTCTCTGTACAACTCGCGTGGCGACAAGTGCTTCTCGCGCAATTGAATCAGTGTCGCTCCGCCCGCGCTGAATCGCGCAACTTGCTCCGCGTGCGAAAGTCCTGAAATCCGCACATCAGTAACCGGATACAGCTTTGTCGTGAATGAAAACATTCTCCAGGCTACGCAATCACGCTTCTTTTCGCCGCGGACGGTCGTTGGCACGCAACACGCGCTTGCGCAGGCGGATGCTTTGCGGCGTGACTTCGACGAATTCGTCGGTGGCGATGAACTCCAGCGCCTGTTCAAGCGAAAGATCTTTGACGGGAACGAGTCGCATGGCTTCATCGGCTGACGCCGCGCGCATGTTCGTCAGCTTCTTTTCTTTCACCGCGTTCACATCGAGGTCGACAGCGCGGGCATTCTCGCCGATGATCATCCCTTCATAGACTTTCGTACCGGGCCGCACAAACAGTGACCCACGTTCTTGCAGATTATAGAGCGCGTAGGTTGTCGTCTCGCCCGTGCGATCCGCAACCAATGAACCGGTGGAACGACCGCGCAGCGGACCCTGCCATTCGCCCCAACGCAGGAATAGTGTGTTGAGTAGTCCTGTCCCTTTTGTCTCGGTCAAGAACTCGCTCCGAAAACCGATCAGGCCGCGCGACGGGATTTCGTACTCGAGCCGCACGCGACCGGTGCCATGATTTACCATTTTTGTCATCTGGCCTTTGCGGCGACCCATCGCTTCTGTAACTACGCCGATAAACTCTTCGGGAGAGTCGATGACCACCATTTCGATCGGCTCGTGGGTAGTGTCTTCGATCTGGCGCGTGATCACCTCTGGTTTTGACACCTGAAGCTCGTATCCCTCGCGGCGCATCATCTCGATCAGAATCGCTAACTGTAATTCCCCCCGACCTGAGACTTTGAACTGATCCGGAGATTCAGTCGGCTCAACCCTAATCGCGACGTTCCCGAGAACCTCTTTATCCAACCGTTCCATTAACTGCCGGGACGTCACGTACCGCCCATCTTTACCGGCAAATGGAGAATTGTTTACGCCGAATATCATTGAGATTGTCGGCTCGTCGATGGCGATCACTGGAAGAGGTTGCGGGTTATCACCGCTGGTGATGGTCTCGCCAATCTCGATGTTTTCAATGCCCGCCAACGCGACGATGTCGCCGCAGCGTGCACGGTCGACGGGCTGTCGTTTGAGTCCTTCAAAAACATAAAGCTGGGAGACTCGTGTTTTCTGAATCGAGTCGCCTGGTTTCACAATTGCAACCTGGTCACCCACCGCGATTTCGCCCGAAAAGATTCGACCAATCGCCAGCCGGCCAAGGTAATCACTGTAATCAAGGTTGGCCACTAACAATTGCAAACTGTCATCCCTTAGTTGCCGCGGAACTGGAACGGTCTCAATTATCTGATCAAACAGCGGGCGGAGATCGGACGAAGAATCAGTCAACTCCTTCTTCGCTATGCCATCACGCGAAACGGCATACAAAATGGGGAATTCGATTTGTTCCTCGGTGGCATCCAAATCAAGAAATAATTCGTAGATCTCGTTTACTACTTCGGCTGAGCGTGCATCTGGCCGATCGATCTTGTTGACTACGGCAATGGCTGGCAAGCGCGCTTCAAGCGCTTTGCGCAGCACGAAGCGCGTCTGGGGCAGACAACCTTCGGCGGCATCAACCAGCAGCATTACCCCATCGACCATTGTCAGAACGCGCTCGACTTCGCCGCCGAAGTCCGCGTGACCCGGAGTGTCGACGATGTTGATTTTCACGTCGCGATAGCGCACGGCTGTATTCTTCGCCATAATCGTGATGCCACGCTCGCGCTCCAGGTCCATCGAATCCATCACACGATCACGAACCTGTTCATTGTCTCTAAACGTGCCCGATTGACGCAGCATAGCATCAACCAGCGTCGTCTTTCCGTGGTCAACGTGCGCGATTATCGCAACGTTTCGGATGTCTTTTCTTTCCTCAGTCATGATCATTCCGCATAGTAGCCCAGGTCCTTTTCCGCCTGTTCTTGAGAAACTTTTTATCTTATCATTTGCGCAGCAATAACTCCCGTCGCGAATAGAAAGGTTCGCAGTGAAGGCCGCGCCGAAAATCAGAGTACCTCACTGCCAACCGATGATTCCTGGTGAAGACGGCGTCAGATTCTCTGCTATTGAGACATCGATTTGAAAACGCCTGTTTGTCGTAGGGCCTCGTAGAGAGCGATGCCGACTGCGGTAGCGAGGTTCAGGCTGCGAACATTTGGATTGAGCATTGGGATAGTTAAACAACGATCCCAATTTGCCCGCAGAACATCCTCGGGCAATCCGCGCGTCTCACGCCCGAACACGAGGCAGTCGCTATGCTCAAACAACCAGTCGGAATACAGCCTTTCGCCTTTGGTTGACAGATAGACGAATCTCGCTTCAGGCAGAGCAGAATACAAGGATTCAAGATCGGGGTGACGGTGAAGAAGGACTTCCGGCCAGTAGTCCAGACGCGGTTAGCGGCGCACAGTCGAGCGACGTTACCCGTGTTTGGCGGTATCTCAGGCTCAACGAGGGCCACGTTGATCATAAGAACCAGTAGGCAGTAAGCGGTGGGCAATCAAAAGCACGTCGCACCTTCTCGCCAAGTAACGTTGATGCAGAGCTTGATGCCAACGAAGTAACGCTTCGATCTGAAATCAGATCAGAAACAAAACAGAAGGAACGACGAGCTTCGCTTGAAATTCGTCGTTCCTCTTGAAAGGCCTTGCTGGCCTCAGAAGTTGATGTGCGCCAGTGGAAGGTTGCTGTACCCTGCTGGTTCGAACTATCTCTTCTTGGCGGCCTTCTTGGCGCCCTTCTTCTTTGCACCACCCTTTTTCGCTGCGGACTTCTTTCCACCTTTCTTAGTTGCCATAGCTATGTGCTCCTTTTTCTGGTTTTTAGTTTCCGTCGTCTGACCACAAGATACTGTGCTTACTTGTCTCTTGTGGGCTAGAGTAAACGGCGCACAACATCTTGCTATATAAACGTAATTCGATCAGATGTCAACAACTTATTACTGATCTGTGGAAAAAAGTTTTTCCCGACTGAAGGCCCACGCATGTGTTTAGTGTCGAATGTTTTGCCATCAAAGAGGCACATTCAGGATCAGTTTTCGCGATTACTTTAGGACGAAACGCGATCGCGAAAGCGACGCCATGAAATCTGAAACACGGGTTGTGATCAATTAACGCGTGATTGAAATTAGAAATCAACGATGAAGAATTATCTGAAGAGCGGTGTGAAGATCCATTGGCTGTGTCGATCGATGCCGTAATAAGTGATCACCGAATTGCGTTTGCTGCGACTGGCGACACCGATGAAAGGTCCCGTTGAATTATCCGACGTATTGTCTGTGCTGCTCGAAGTACCAGAACCAAGGTTCACAATCCCAGCCAGCTGAAGGGCAGCAACCCTTTGTAATGCATTTATTTGCGGGTCCCGTGCGTCTGGCAGGATATTCCCGGTGTAGAGCATTAACGACCGCTCAAAGTCTGCGAGTTCCGACGACAAAGGCTTGATTAATCGCCACTCGCCGGAAGTAGAAAGCGGATCGCGCGCCGCTGAGGCGCGGAGAATCTGACGCTTCTTCGTCCCACTCGGTACACCTTCGAGCAGCTGATCGATCGATGTTGGCAGCGCTGCTTGTGCGTTACCGCCGACAGTTCGTAGACGATAGGTGTAATAGACACGTATCGCGTCCGCGACCTGCTCACCGCGAAAGATCGCTTCCTTCTCTCGTTCGCGCTGTGCCTGCTGAACAATGCTTGGCGCCGCAGCGGCGGCGAACATCGCCATCAGCGTCATCAATGCAAGAAGGGCGACCAGCGTATAACCAGTCTCACCCGACCGAACCTCGGATCGCTGCTGACTCAAAAGCGACGTACGAGATGCTTGAGGCATACCGCATATCTTGTGGTGCGGTTTTTGGTTATGGGTCATCATCCTCGGCCGCTACTCTGGGCGTCGGGCGCCCTTGGGGGAACGCGCCTCTCTCACCTTCATTAGTGAGCGACAACGTGTGTTTGATCATTAGGTTTGTATCAACCAGCACCAACTCCCGTTCTGAGATGCTCGTGACGCGGAAACGTCCACTAAGAACATCGCCACGCTGCACATTGAGAATCTCTTTGCTGGACTTTTCTTGCAGTAGGGCAGTGTCGCCGATATGGCGTGTTTTGCCGATGATACCAATGTAGGTGTAATTCGGCTTCGGCGGCGCAGTCACAATTAGGGTCGCCGAGGTTGAATAGAGCTTGCCATCGCTTGTCTTGGCGATGACCTGGCGCTGACCGGCAGTCGCAATCATTGCGGCCGAAACGGTGGCAGAGAGCTGCTGCGGGCTCTTGTAGCGAGTAGGTAATTCACGACCATCAATAACAACGTGCACCGCTGGAGTAAACTTGTCCCCCGTGACGTCCAGCGAGAAGTCAGCCGTACCGGCGAAAACGTTCGAAGGAGAAATGGCTGCCAATAACACAGGAGGTGTTGGGGTTGGCGAAGGCGGCGGCGGTGTCGGTGTCGGTGTGGGTGTTGGCGGCACGTAGAAAGCGAAGACGTTGCGACGGGCTTCCGGTACAACCGGGGAGGACCCTGGGTAATTGATCGGCCGGAGGTCATCTGGCGTCAGACCCACGTCGCCGTCGGTTTTCGTCCGTTGGGATCTGTTATCTGGTGATGGCGAAGCCGACGGTACGCCGGCGACATTCGATTTGGGCCTTGAGCTTCCCCCAAACCCAAAGAGCGTCCACCAAAGCGCGAGAATCGCCGCAATGCCGAGCCCGATGGCCAGGATTAGTTTCTTCTGGTCGTTTGATATTTTTAGTTCAGCGGTTGCCATAACCAATTTCCTCAGTGCTCTCTGGAAGTCTGGTCGGGGCCGGTTTCACTTGCTCCGCCGGTGCGCTGGAAGTAGGTTGCCATATCCAACCGCAAGCTAACAAGGGCGCTACCCGATCCCGATTTCAAGGGGCTGCTCTCCGCTGTTGGCGAAGCATTCGATTCCGTTGCGCGTTCCAGCTCGACGGCATTGATAATGATGAACTGTTTGCTGCTTTCGATGTCCCGCACGAAGTGGCGCAGGTTTTGGTATTGGCCCTCGATGGTCACGTTGACAGCGATACCCGGGTAGATGCTCTGCCATTTGGCGGCGGCAGATTTGGCACCACCGGCGGTTGCCTGTTCCTGATTCTTCGATCCAAGCGGTTCGAGTGCTGTATACGTTGGGCCCGAAGTGTTGCGCAGCCCATTCTTGCGAATCAATTGGTTGAGCTCCTCGTAGAGAATCATGCGGCCTTCGTTGCGCTCAACGAGACCGTTGTCCTCGAATTTCGCGAGACTCTCCGTTATCTTCAGCACCGTTGCCTTCGTATCCAGTCCTCGATCAGCGTCATCGCGCGTGAAGCGCAACTGTTTTTGCAACCGATCTCGATCGAGCAAAAGCGACGCCACTCGCGATTTTGCGGGCACCAGGAAATAGAAGTAACCAATGATCACGACCAGCAGCATCAGAGCGCCGCCCGCGAGCCCGAGGATCTCGGCGATGCCGAACATGCCGCGGCGGTGCGACTTGCGAAACT
>WNGQ01003745.1_pt1 | contig 24618 bp, 21 predicted proteins | sample 5407661 | NCBI WGS metagenome assembly WNGQ01 (sample SAMN13153382, study PRJNA577476) | soil metagenome | isolation source: 60 cm soil or saprolite under Garry oak tree replicate 2 | place: USA:California | collected 2016-06-15 | reverse complement strand
ATCCCCTCTTTGGCAAATCTTCAGAAGTGGCTCGCAATGACAATGGCTGCAGCCTGACCGTCTCAGATCAGTGGTGGAATCTCAACTAGTTGTAGGTCAGCGAATTGAGGCCGCGCCGCGCCCACCGGCCACGCTGACCCGGCGGTAGATGATCGGTGCGAACAGCGCTGACGCGACGCACAGGCCGCCCGCTAGCGCAAACGGGAGCTCGAACCCGGCCACATCGGCAAGACCCGCCATCAACAGCGCACCGGCCGCGCCGCCCGCGGCCCAGGACGCGTTCATGGCCGCCACGCCGACCGCATGACCGCTCGGACCCGGATCAGCAGCATCCGTGATCATCGTGGCGGTGGGCGTCCAGAGGCCCGAGATCACTGCGCTGGCAATGATCGACGCGATCACGAGAGGCGGCAGCGATGCGAAGAGCGGGAGCAGCGGAAGCAGCGCGCCGGCGATAACCAGGCCGACCACGGTGGGCGCCAGGCGCCCGAAGCGATCCGAGATGCGGCCGACGCCGACGCTGAGGAGTGCGGCGATCAGGTAACTGGCGGCCAGGATCCAGGCGATCGTCGCCGCCGAGCCCTGAAGCCGCGCCACCAACAGGGGCATGAGGCTCCATGCCGTGCCGCCGACGATGCCGACAACGCACAGGACGCCGTTGCCTACCGCGGCTCTGCGGTTTCTGAGCAGGCGGAGTAGGGCTCGCGCGGATCCGCGGGTGCGACTCGACGCGGGCGAAGAGGCCGGGCCGGCGAGCGCGAGACCGGCCAGGAGAACCGCCAGCCCGGTGAAGACCGGGCCGCGGCCGGCCTGCGCGGCGACCGCACCCATGGCCGGGCCCACCACCATCCCGATCAAGGCCGCGCCGATGGCGGCGCCGATGACCGAACCTCGCCGTCCCGGAGCCGTGGTGCTGGTCAGCCACGCCAGGGCGCCGGACCATGCGACCGCGCCGCCGATGCCTTGCACGAATCGGGATGCGTCGAGGACGAGGCCCGCCGTTCCCCACCCAAAGCCCAGCGTGGCCGCGATGAGCAGCGCGAATCCGGCCAACGTCGTGGCGCGGACGCCTAACCGGTCGACCATCGCGATCGACGGCACGGCGCCCAGGAGCACGCCCGCGGGGTACGCGGCCACAAGTACTCCAACCTCGCCGGTGGTCAGGTGGACGTCGTGCACGAGCCGAGGGATGAGGGGCGGGACCACTGCGTAGAAGCCCGACTCCGCGGCGAAGACGGCGCCCGCGAATAGGACCAGCCGGCGCGAGGCGACAGCCGGCTCGATCACGGCGTCTCAAGTGGCGAAACCAACGCGGCGCGCATCATTGCTTACCCAATGCGCGCTGCAGTGTGCCATCGATTTGGAGATCCGCTGGTCGTCGAGGAGGTCGAGCTCGCCGCGCCGGCTTCCGGCGAGGTCACTGTTCGCGTCGCGGCGTGCGGCGTCTGCCACAGCGACATCAGCTTCATCGAGGGTGCATGGGGTGGCGACCTGCCCGCGGTCTACGGTCACGAGGTGGCGGGCGTCGTCACCGATGTCGGTCGCGGTGTCGAGTCGTTGAAGACGGGGGACCACGTGGTCGTGACCCTGGTGCGCAGCTGCGGGCGTTGCTTCTACTGCACGCGCAGCGAGCCGACCCAATGCATCGGTGCATTCGCCATCGATGACAGCGCACCGATTCGCCTGGGCGGCGGGGGGCGCCTCAAGCAGGCGATGCATGTCGGTGGCTTCGCGGAGTGCGTGACCGTGCACTCGTCCCAGGTGGTGGCGATCGCAGCCGGACTCCCGCCCGAGAGCGCCTGCCTCCTCGCGTGCGCGGTCGCAACCGGGGTCGGCGCCGTGCGCAACACCGCCCAGGTCGCGCCGGGAGCCAGCGTCGTTGTCATCGGCGCAGGCGGGGTCGGGCTGAACAGCCTGCAGGGCGCCGCGCTATCAGGTGCGCGACCAGTCATTGCGGTCGACGTGTCCGACTCACGACTCGAGGCTGCCCGGACGTTTGGCGCCACCGACATGATCAACTCGAGGCATAGCAACCCGACCGCGGTCATCCGCGACCTCACCGAGGGCCGCGGCGCCGACTACACGTTCATCACTGCCGGCAGCCCCGCCGCCATCGAGCTTGGTTTGACCACGTCACGCCGGGGCGGGACGGTCGTGATCGTGGGGATCACCGGCATCGGGGTGACGGTGCCGGTCGACCCCGGAGAGCTCGCGGACAGCGCGCGACGCGTGATGGGCTGCAAGATGGGCGCGATCCAACCCCAGCTCGACATCCCCTGGCTGGTCGAGGCCTACCGCGCCGGCCGGCTCAAGCTCGACGAGCTTGTCACCGCACGTTTTCCGCTCGAGGGCATCAACGAGGCGCTCGACACCGCGCGCCGCGGCGAAGGCCTGCGCACGGTGATCACGTTTTGAAGTTGTCAGGTGGTCAGCTGCCCAGCGCCTTCTTGTAGCGCTCGGCAGAGCGGCGGAGCGCGGCCTTCGCGTCCGATGCCACGTTCCGATCCCACCAGGCTCCGTAGATGCAATCGAAACGAAACGGCTCCACGGTGGCGACGATGCGGTCGATCTCGACCGCCGACAGCGGAATGTAATTCGGGAAGCTGTACATGAAGCTGAGCCAACGGCGATCCTGTGCCACCTGGAGAATGTCGCCGGCGAGAAGAGCGCCCAGGCCCGACGCTCCGCCTGCAACATGCATGACCGTGCCGCCATCGAAATGGCCGCCGGCCCGGATCAGCGTCATCCCATCCCAGAGCGATCGGGTGTCTCCGGTCCAGTGCTCGATTCGGGGATCGGGACGCAGCACCCAGCGGCGGTCCGCGGCGTGCAGGTAGACCGGCGCGTCGAAGCATCGGCTCCACTCGACCATCGACGAGTAGTAGTGCGGATGCGAGATCGCGATGGCGCGGATGCCGCCGACCTTTCGGATCGCCTCAACGGTCGCATCGTCGACGAGCGTGATGCAATCCCAGAGCACGTTGCCTTGCGGGGAGCGGACGAGCAAGGCACGTTGGCCGATCGCAAACGCCGGCTTGGTTCCGATCCCTGTGAGGCCGAGGTCGTCGCGAATGTCGTTGTGGTGGTCCCGGCGGAGGTCGTCGAGCGTCGTCCAGTGCTGACCCGACCAGCCGACGTACTGGCGCTCGTCTTCGCAAATGTCGCAACGCTCGGGTGGCTCCACGCTCGGTGGGTACTGAACGCCGCATGTGGCGCATACGTAGGCATGCACGTCAGGACCAGCGTAAGGGTCGATCAAGGGGAGACGTCTATCAGCCGGGAGAGATCGCGATGACATGGGCGATCGCGACGGCGCCGCTGACGACACCCACAGCCGGCAAAGCCACCGCCAACGAGAACGCGTCTTTTCTCCATGCAATCTTTCCCGCGCCGATCAGCCACAAGGCATCGAGGAGAGTGGCGGGAGACCGGAGCGCTTGCCTGAGATCGCCCTCGTTCACCGAATTGGTTAACGCTGTTAAGCGCTCGATACCGGGTGTCAGAATGCTCCCCACGACGAAATACGGGCCTAACGCGCTGGGATCGCTCGTTCGGTTTGGGCTTCTCGCCCTGGTGCCGGTGGTGGCCCTCGGCGCCGTGCTCGGCCACGTGTTGAATGCCGACGTCCAGCAGCGGTACCTGGAAACCGCGCGAAGCAGCGCAACTCTGATCGCACAGGTTGGGATCCAGCCGCTTCTCAACTCCCAACAGGTCGCGAATGGCCTGACCCCAACCGAGATCGCCTTGACCAACAACCGCTTGCAAGGCGCGGCGGTCAGCGAGGAAGTACAGCGGATCAAGGTGTGGAACCGCGCCGGTCTGATCGTCTTTTCGGACAATCCCGCGCTCATCGGCAGAACGTTTCCAATCGACGATGACCTGGGCAAGGCGCTGGCGGGCCAGTCGAGCGCGAGCATCACGGATGGTCACGATGAGGAAAACTCCGGCGACGACCTCAGCGGCCCGCTGATCCAGGTCTACGTGCCGTTGGTCTTCGCCGGCACGTCTTCGGCGAGCGGGGCTTTCGAGCTGTATCTCCCGTACGCGCCTGTTCAGGCTGCGATCGATCGCGAGTCGAATCAGCTCTACATCTTCCTGGCGATCGGCCTGGCCCTGTTCTATGCATCGATGTTTCCGGTGGTCCTGGTTGCCGACCGCTGGAGGCGGCGCCTGCTGCACGAGGCTCAGGCAACCGCACTTGCCAACCTCGCAGTGCTCGAACGCCTCAACAGATTGAAGACCGAATTCTTGACCCGAATCAGCCATCAGTTCCGCACGGCGCTGGTTGGCATCCAGGGCTTCAGCGAGGTCATCCGCGATTCCGAGCACCTCGACCTGCTCGAGGTGAAGGCGTTCGCAAAAGACATCTATCAGGACGCCGAGCGTCTGGACCGAGCCTTCAACCAGATGCTCGAGCTGGACCAGATCGAGGCGGGTCGGACGCCTCTCAAGCTTGGGCAGGTTTCCCTAGATCAACTCGTCAACGACGTCGTCGAAATGGCACGCGCGCAAAACCCCGAACGTGTGCTCAGGGTCAGCCTCGGCCCCGCGACACCGACAGTGTCATGCGACCGCGACAAGATTGCCCAGGTCCTCACGATTCTGCTTGGCAACGCGACGAAATACTCGCCTGCCGGGAGCGAGGTGGCGGTGACCACCAGGTCCGATCCCGATTTTGTCGAGGTCATGGTGAAAGACCACGGCCCCGGCATGCCGTCCGATTTCGATGATGGTTTGTTCGTCGGTTATCAGCGCCCACCAGCAAAGGCCACCAATGGTCTCAACACTGGGGTTAACGCGGGTCTGGGTTTGCCGATCGCTCGCCAGATCGTCGAAATGCACGGCGGACGCATCTGGTTCGAAAGCACCGCCGGAAATGGAACCGAGTTCCATTTCACATTGCCCATCCAGGTTTGGGCATCACGAGACGTGAAGGCCGTCCCGCGAGTCGCGTAACCGGCATGACCGGTTGAGCACGCTTTCACACACGCTGCGAAGCCCATCGGCCGGACAGGTGACGCCAGAAGATCGGCGCCACGCGACATGTCCGTCGGGCCTTACAAGCATTGCGCCAGTTGCTCCGATGCCGTAAGCCGTGGTCCACGTCTCATCGGGCGATTCCTGCCCGCGGGTGCCGGCCACAGGCCGTTCCACCAGCATCGGCACATGCATTTCATACGCAACCTTGCCGGCCGCCGCACGCCAACACTCAGCTCCAGACCCGGTCAGAAACGTGAAGGACGGACCGAACACATCGAGCATTGAGAACTGGCGATTTCGATCCAGCCACACGTGCGGAGCACGTGAACCTGCCTTCGCCAGCGGCCGGTGATCACCGCTGATCCTGTCGAGCAAATCAGCCTCGTCTGGAATGACGGCAGACGACGCGTACTTGAAGCCGATGTCGAAGTCGAGGGCGGGCCTGTCGTCGCCGCGACCGGTGACAAGGTCGACGGAACGCTCGACGTTTTGTTGCGCGACCGGGCGGCGCTCGGTCTCGTAGGTGTCAAGAAGGTCCGATCCCGCCCACCCCTGCAAGACCGCCGCCAGCTTCCAGCACAGATTGTGGACGTCCTGAATCGCGGTGTTCATTCCGAGGCCGCCTGCGGGCGTCATCCGATGTGCAGCGTCGCCGGCGAGAAACACGCTGCCCACGCGCCAACGCTCGGCCGAGTCGGCTTCCATCTTCCAGGGGACGATCCCCGCAATCTCGACATCCAGTCCAGGAACGCCCGCCCCGCGGCGCACGAGCTCCACTGCCCGTTCGCGGGTGATCGAATCCGACGACTCACCACGCTCGGGGTCATACGGGATGGCAAAGGCCCACTTCGACTCACCGTCGGTCGCCACGAACATGCCGGTGACGTCTTCGTTCTGTACGAAATGCAGAAAGTTCGGTCCGTGTGGCAGGTGCCGCCTCAACGCAGCAGAGAAATGAATGCTGATGTTGTGGTTCAAGACCCCCGGCCCCAGCATCCTCAGGCCCAATCGTTGGCGAATTGGGCTCTTGGACCCATCGGCGGCGATCAGGTACCGGCAGCGCACGTCGCGCAAGTGGCCAGTCGCCCGATCACCGATCTGCGCAGTGACTCCTTCGCTGCTCTCCTCGAAACCCAACAGCTGAGTCCCGAAAAGGACTTGCGCCTGCCGGTGTGAGGATGCTGCGCGCAGGAGGATCGGCTCGAGCTCCTTTTGCGAGCAGGAGGTCCATTCCTCGGGGCTGGCGTCGAGATGATCTGGTCGGAACGATGGTGAGACGTGCGGTTCCTCGTCGATGAGCACGCCGGAAAATGCGCGGCTCGGCTTTGAAGGACGCGCGGTGCACATCGTCTTGAAGGCCGAGGGAGCGGAAGATCTCCATCGACCTGACGTTGATTCCCGTGGCCCGCGGATAGATGGAGGTCCCGGGGTGCTTCTCCACCAGCAACGACTCGATGCCGTGCAAAGAGAGCAGGTTGGATGCGCACAGTCCCGCAGGCCCCGCGCCGACGATCAGGACAGGAACGTCGATCGCATGCCCGGAGCTCATGCCGAAACCTCCTTGCACGGTCGCGGCACTCCACCCATCGGCCGCAGCATCTCCTGGCGGCTTGGGGCGTGGTAGGGCCTGGCCTCGCCTCGGAGCTCGGCCTCCCGCTTCCAGTCCAGGTAGTGCATGTAACAGACCGGGTCCGACATCGCGAACGTTTCGAGCGCCGCACGCATGAGTGACTTCCACATCTCGCTGACTCCTCCAGTCTCCGCAAATTGACGATGAGCTCACTGTGCCCTTCGGCCGCGTGACTGCCATCGGGAGGAGTACGGAGGGCGGTACTGAAACCTTGGTACTGAAAAAATCGAAGGGGTCTACCGGGCCGTGTGTCTCCCGGCCACCCAGGCCGCCACCTGCGATCTCGAATTGAAGCCCAGCTTGTCGCAAGCGTTCTTGACGTGGCTCTCGACTGTCCGCTCGGACAGGTGGAGGCGCGCGGCAATGGCGCGATTGGACAGTCCTTCCGCGACCAGCGCCGCCACCTCCATCTCGCGCGCTGTCAGGGGGTGATCGGTCACGCCTCTCGCCTGCAGATCGGCTGCCAGGCGCGTCGCACGCGCGAGCCATGGCTTCATGCCAAGCGCCTTCGATGTGGCGACCGCGGCATCGAGGAGCTGGCGCGCCTGGCGCAGATCGCTATGTCGACCCCGTCGCAATAACATTTCTGCAAAAGCGATCTGGCTCCGCACGACAAGCGGTGGTGCGCCCATGCGTCGCTCAAAATCAAGGCCTCTGTCGTAGTGCTCACCCGCTTCGTCCCATCGCTCCAGCGTCCCGGCCAGCATGCCGAGATATCGCGAGACCGACCCGTAGAGACCGGCGCCGCCGGCGGCGATATTCAGCCGCGCATACGGCAGAAGCCGCACATAGACGCTTTCGGCCATGTCCCTTTCGTCAACCGCGGTGATGGCCTCCGTGAGAAGGGCCATTCCCGGCAGCCACGCCATGGGAGGCCCAATTGTGTCGAGCCCGGCGGCAGCAACCTGACGCAGCGCCAAACGGGCGTCGTCCAAGCGCCCCATCAGCGCCAGCGGGCCCGCTGCGAAAGCGGCTGCGTCCGGCCCTGGGCCGGCAAGCATCCCCATGAATCTCCCCATCTCCTGGTACGCAGCCTCCATCCCGCCGATGTAGGTCGCTTTGCCAAGGACATGAGTTAGGTGCGTGAACTCCGCCGGCGCATGATGGCCTTTCCGCCCCAGCTCTCGGGCCCCTTCCGCCAACTCTCCCGCCTCCTCGAATCTTCCTCGCAGCAGCGCCAGCCAGGACCGGATCTGGAGCGTGCGCCAGCGGGCGAGCGGCTCTCGCAGCTGATCGGCGTGGCTCGCCTGCACAGCAACCGCGACCTCGGCCTGATCGATCTGACCCAGCTGGATGAGGGCATCGATCCGCCATGCGTGACCCCACTGCGCGATCGACGAGCGGCCTGTTTCGTCCGCCAGACGGAGGGTCAGGTCCGCCAGCTGCAGCCTCTCGTCAACGCCATCCGGACCGGATGTGGCCATCTGGCGCGCATGGATTCCGGCGAAAACCACATCCGGGTCGACTGCGCCTTGAGAGAGCCGCACCGCCTCGCGACTGGACTCCTTGGCAGCTCGTTCATCGGCGGCATCACCTGTCTGCATCAGCGCCACCGTCAATTGGCTGAGAACCTGGACCCTCAGGGCTGCGTCCTGCGTGGGCCGCCGCATCGCGTTCGTGCACAGGCGCTTGATCTCGAGGCTGAGGCCGGGACCACCGACTCCTCGTACTACGAGTGCGGCACGCGCCAGAAGGTCGCTGTCATCCGACTTCTCGGCGAGGTGCGACACCTCTGAAGCGGCCGCCATTGCGCCCCCGATATCCCCGGCCAAGTAACGCGCTCGCCCAAGCTCGAGAAGCAGCCCTGCTCGTTCGGCGACATCTACCGAGGGAACTTTGGCGAGAGCGAGATCGAGTACGCGAACGGCCTCCTCATACGCCAGCTCAGACAATGCGCGCCTGCCCGCCGCCCGCGCGTATTCAAGGGCCCTGCCACGCAGTGACCTGTCCACCACCGAAGCCTCGACGAAGTGATACGCAAGCTGCGCCACAGGCGGATCTGTCCAGCCCGTGGTCAACTCCTCCAGAACACGTCCGATGCGGGCATGGAGCTTGCTTCGACGAGCGGTCGGCAGACTGCGGTAGACGGTGTCGCGAACGAGGCCATGCGCGAAGGCGTAGCCACCGTCGACGCGGGTCGCAACCCCTTTGGTGATCGCTTCATCGAAAAGGCCGAGGATTCTCGCGCGTACGGTTCCGGTGGCGGCCTCGAGCAGGTCCAACTGCAATTCCTGGCCGGCAACGGCCGCACATCGAGAATCCGGCGGCAATCGTCCGATAAACCTTCGACACTGCGCCGCAGCACGGCGTCGACTCCGCTCGGGATGCTGTCCGTGGAATCTGATGCGGTCCAGCGCGTCGAATCCAGGTCTTCCGTTGCGAACGCCTTGGCCAACTCGCTGAGGAAGAACGGATTGCCGGCAGTTTGCGAAAGCAGCCGATGCACCATGTCCGCGTCGAGATCGAATCCAGTGAGGGCGCGGAACAGCTGCACGACATCGGCGCGATTCAAACCCGTGATCGCGATCTGAGTCGATTCTCCAGCTCGAACGAAATCGGCCAGCTGAGCGCGCAGCGGGTTGTCGGCCGGAAGCTCGCGATCGCGATACGTGGCGATCACCATTACCGATGATTGGGCGAGGGAACCTGCGAGGAGCTTGAGCACAAGGAGCGTTGGAACGTCTGCCCAATGCATGTCGTCGAGGACGAGGACGATGGGCCGCTTGATGGCCGCGTCCAAAGCACTCAGCTCAGGGACGACCTGCAGGATCTGGACCAACGCAGGTCCGGCGAGGCGGCCGAACTCCTCCTCGCCGACATCGCGTATGAGCGAACGCAGGATCTGTACCCAGGGCCAGTAAGGTGGGGCGCCTTCTGCCTGGGTGGACCGCCCGGAGAAGACAGCCGCGCCGCGCCGGAGCGCTTCGACCGTCAGGGCTTCAGCCAGGCGTGTCTTCCCAATCCCGGGTTCACCGCTCAACAGGAACATTCCGCCTGTGCGTTCGAAAGCGCGGTCCAGGCCGGCAAGCAGCAGCTTGAGCTCTGCCTGGCGGCCGACGAACACCGCCGGGGTCAGGTCTCGTGCCCGGAGCTCTCCCATCCCAGAACTCTCTTTTGGGCTCATGGTAGGTGCGCCAAGGCGCGCAGGCACGGCTCCCTCATGCCCGTAGGTAGGTGAGCACAGCCAGGACACGCCGATGGTCGTCTTCGGCCGGCTCCAACTGAAGCTTCATGAAGATGTTGCGGATATGCGCTTCGACGGTCTTGGGACTCAGGTGCAACCGGGAGCCGATCGCCGAGTTGGTGCGGCCTTGAGCCATGAGATGAAGCACCTCACGTTCCCGCTCGGTGAGCTCGTCGATCACCTCCCTGTGGCGCCGTCGTCCCACGAGCTCGGCGACCACATCCGGATCGATCACCGAACCCCCGGCGGCAATCCGCCGGACTGCATCCCCGAATTCGGCAATGTCACCGACGTGGTCCTTCAACAAATAGCCGACACCGCCTCCGCTCGCGATGAGCTCCATCACGTGATGGGTGTCGACATACTGAGAAAGGACGAGCACGCCGATTGAAGGGAATGCCACACGCATCTCTCGTGCTGCGATGAGGCCCTCTGTCGTGAACGTGGGCGGCATCCGTATGTCGAGGACGGCGACGTCGGGTGGGTCCGCGCTTATGAGCTCCACGAGCGACTGGGCATCGCCGGCCTGGCCGATGACATCAAACCCAAGGTCGCGCGCAACGCGAACCAGACCCTCGCGAAAGAGGGTCGAGTCGTCGACGATCGTCAGTCGCAAGGGATTTCGGCCAGAAGACGCGTGCCGGCGCCGACAGGACTCTTGATGGAGATCCTGCCCCCGATCGCGGCGGTCCGGTCCTCGAGGCCCTGGAGTCCGCCGCCGGGAGCCGGCTCCGCTCCCCCGATTCCGTTGTCGCTCACCTCGATCAGCAACCAGCTCTCCTTCGCGGTCACGGACACACGGGCGGACGAAGCGTGCGCGTGCTTGGCGACGTTTGTCAGCGCCTCAGAGACTATGTAGTAAGCGGCAGCCTCGGCCGGCTCGGGCGGTCGCCCTGGCAGAGAGACGTCCATCTCAACGGGTACTGGAGATCGGTCGGCGAGAGACCGCAGCGCAGGCTCCAGCCCGCCGGTCACGAGGATCGTCGGATGAATGCCCTGGGCAAGCTCTCGCAACTCGCCCAGTGCAGTGCGGAGCTCGCCGTCCGCGGCTGCGAGGACGTCGTCGGGATTTGAGCTGGATCCATCGCCCGCGGCACGTGCGCGTCCAAGCGCCAGGGACAGAGCGACCAGCCGCTGTTGCGCTCCGTCGTGGAGATTGCGCTCGACCCGGCGGCGTTCCTCGTCCTGCGCCCGCACGATTCGCTCACGCGAAGAGCGGAGCTCCTCGACCAGCCTCAAATTGCGGAGCACGAGCGCCGTCTGGGAGGCCAGGTCGTCGAGCAGCTTGGTCTCAACAGGCGTCACTCGGTCTCCACGACGTTTGGTGATCGCGAGCGCCCCCAGCAATGTTTGCCCGTCACGTACCGGCACGCTGTGGTCCGTGTCCGGGAGCCGGGAGAGACGTTCATCTTTCACGGATATGACCGGGGTCGGTACCTTCACGGGGTCTGCCGCCTCGCGCCTGAGCTCGGCGCCGACGCGAAGCCAGACTTCGGCCCGCTCAGCCCCGGTCGCTTCTCGGAGCAGCCTGGCGAGTCGCGGCAGCACTTCGACTGTGGAGTAGGCCACGGCAGCCTGGCCGGCGAAGCGGGCCAGCACGTCATAGGGCGTACGCCGATCGCCGTACACAAGCCTGTTCGCTAGCCGGCTCATGCCTTCGCGCACGGGCTGGAACGCAACCGCGACGATCGCCGTCGCCAACAGTGCGAGTATCGGGTTGAGGCCGGCGCCGGCCCCAATCAAGGATCCGAGCCCGAAAACGATCCCGACGTAGGCGAGTGTGATGAAGGTGGCAAGCCCGCCAAACAAGATGGCTCGGCTGATAACGAGGTCGATGTCAAAGAGCCTGTACTTGAAGATCGCGACAGCAATCGCGGCCGGGACCACGAACGTGATCGTGAGGTTTGACCCGAGCTGGCCCCAGCGGGCGATGACCTGGGCGCCGGGATCAAAAGCCCACGGCGAAACGCTGACGTCATCTATGTTCCCCACCATCCAGAACACCGCGGTGATCGCAAGGGCGAACGCAAGCCAGCGGAGTTGGAACCGCTCGTCGCCCTGCGCCCGGCGTGTCCGCAACAGCACGAGACCGGCAGCGGCGGGGGCGACAAGAAGCCTGGCCCAACCGAGCACAGTCTGTGGATCGCCGGCCAACGCGAAGCCATAGGCCCAAAGCGAGGGTGGCATCGTTACCGGCAATGAGCCGTCGCGCCCAGGAAGGCGCAGGGGCCATGGGTCGCCGAGGGAGCTGACTATCAAGCCCCCCGTCAACAGCGCGGCCAGGCCCGCCACCGTCCACCAGGCGGGGCCGGGCAGCCGGCCGTCCGGGAATAGAAGGATGGCGAGGACCTGCGGGAAGATCGCGAGGCCGGTCCAGGTGCCGATCCAGGCTGCCACCTCGGCTGCGGGCAGCGAGCCCGGAGCTGCCACGAGGGCTCGCACCGCGTACTCCTGGCTAAGCATCGTCAAGGCGACGAGGAGGGCGATCGCGGCGAAGGCCCAGCCCAGCGGGCTGGCAGGACGCCGCGAGAGGATGAAGCCGGCCAACACCGAAAGGATCAACACAGCGAAGATCGGACCGATCACATCGACGAGAGCGGTTACCCAGATCGGTTCGATGCGGCCAGGCTTGAAGGTGGGCCAGTCGATCACCAACAGAGGCACGCTGGCAAGCGCCATCGACAATGCCAGCAGCGCCACGCCCCAGGGCCACACAACGCGAACCGGGGTGCGGAGTGACGGCATCATCCGGGTCGCCATTGGGGTTCGAGCTCGATGCTCGAATCGTCGATCAGCCGGGTCAGCCCCGAGCCGTCCGGGCGAACCGCATAGAGGTGCCAGGGACCGTTGCGACGGCCCACGAAAGCAATCCAGCGCCCATCCGGGGACCAGGTGGGCGAAAGGCCATCACCGCCTACGAGGCGCCGCTGGTGTGTTCCGTCTGCGTTCATCACGTAGATCGAGGATTCGTAGCCGCCGGGGAAGTCCCGCTCGCTGTGAAAGGCGATGCGGGCGCTGTCCGGCGACCAGCTCGGGCTCGCGTTTAGCGAAGGCCCAACGGTGAGCCGCCGCACGTCGCTCCCGTCTGCCGCCATCACCCAGATCTCGCCTGGCCCTCCTCGGTCGGAGAAGAAAGCGATCCTTGTCCCGTCCGGGGACCATTCGGGATCGACGTTCAAGCCACCTCCCGAGGTAAGCCGCCGCGCGGCGCTGCCATCAGAACGCGCCACGTAGATGTCGCCTGGCGCGTGGATGATGCCCAACGGGCCTGTGATGCCTGCCTCGCTGCTGGCGTAGGCGATCCGTGTGCCATCCGGCGACCAGTCGACACCGCCTTTGAACCCGCGCGAACGCGTGACCTGCACGACGCCGGTGCCGTCGGCGTTCATGATGTAAAGCTGCTCCACTCCGCTTCGCGTGCTCATGAACGCGATGCGTGTGCCGTCGGGCGACCACCTAGGGTCGCGGTTGCCACCCTCGCCATGCGTGAGCATGTGGGCCCGCTCGCCCAGGCGCACGGCCAGTATGTCGCCGTGGTAGAGGCTGCTCGGTTCCAGATCGCACACGAAGGCGATTTCGGCCGACTGGCCCGGTAGGGCTTCAGTCCTCTCCAGCCCGCACCCGTGCGCGGTCTTGTCAGCCAGGCCGCACGCTGCCAGCACCAGCACGGCAACCAGCCCCAGGGCCACACCGCGACGCGGCGTCATAACGGCCAGCATGTTGCCACCCCGGGAACCGCGTCGTCGACAGGGCCAACCCTTAAGAAATTCGAGCGCCTACCCTGATGTCCGCTGCCCCAGACCTGAATACCGTGTTGGCCATGGACCACGTGAGGGCTGGGCAGGTGTCGAAGATGATGGCCTGGACGATCCGGGCGCTGCTGCTCCCCGTGCTTGCAGTCCTGATGTTCTGGGCGTTTAGCTCGATGGCAATCTGGGCCACCGGGGGCGCGCCGCGGGCAGTGCACGCCGCGCCTGTCGTGGTCCCAAGTCCGGAGCGGCCGGGCGTCCCACCCGATTCGACGCCATGAGCATCAAACCGGCGTCAGGACGACAGACGCTCTTGACTCGCTGGTTGCAGAAGCATGTTGATGAGCGCGTCCCCCAGCCATTCCTCATAGCGGGATGGGGTCCAGCCTCTTTCGAAGACCAGTTGGGTGTACTGATCGGGACCGGTCAAGGCCCATATCACGGCCACCCCCTCTGATGGAGACATTCCGGCGCGGAGCCGAGCGCTTCGCTCCAACATCGCAGGCAGGCCGAACCGATTCATGGCGATTAATCGTTGCTCCTCCCTCTCCCGATAGTGCGCAAGCAGGTCTGGATCGCCAGACTCACGCATGAAGCGGAGGAGGTCCGCGCAAATTTCATATATGAGGCGGGAAACGCGGGCGCCAGTACGAAGCCCGAGCTCGGGGTCGTCCGATTGTCGCAACGAATCGAACAGCCTCACAGCGTCCGCTACATGAGGGAATCCCACGTCTATGAGGTCCTGCGCCAGCCGCAGCTTGGTACCGAAAATCGCATATAGCGTCTGGTAAGCGACGCCGGCTTCTTCGGCGATGTCCTCCATCGTGACGCTGCTATAGGTCCCGTTGACCAGCAGCCTTCTTGCCGCATCGAGGATGCGGGCCCGAGTCATCTGCGCCTGCTCCCGGCGCAATGCCCCGTTGTAGGTGCGGCTCGTCTTGACAGGCTTGCCCAAGATGAATATAGTAACAGACTATCGATATTAGGTTATCTCTAGTGAATAGAGAACTCCACTAAATCGATGGGGTGGCTGGCGTGAGCAGATTGGGCGAGATACGGGACTGGCTTTTGCCGGCGCTGATCCATGTGGATCCGATGGTGGCGATGGCGTACTACCACTCAGTCGCCGTGGATCGGGGTTCAACCAAAGCAGCCATCTCCACCCCACCCCGCAAACCGCTCAGGGGTGTGGCTGGTTTTGACGTGATTGAGGTTTCTTGGCGTCACCCGATGACAGGAGATGTCATATGACCGGTGGCGCGGTTGTCGTCGGGGGCGGGTTCGCCGCTCTCGAGATCGCCCTGGCGCTGAGGAGACAGAGCCCGACGATCCCGGTCACGGTCATCAGCCGCGAAACGCAGTTGACCTACCGGCCGTGGCTGATCCGCGTCCCGGCCGGTGGCGCGCCGCCGCCCATGATCCCCTTCGCTCGTCTCCTCACATCGGCGGGGGTCGACCTGATTGCAAGCTCAGCCGCCGGCGCTGACATCCAGGCCCGTCGCGTCGTCCTCGAATCGGGCGCAGAGATCGAATATCGCCAGCTGGTGGTTGCCACCGGGGCAGTCGCCGACCGCGGCCGCATCCCAGGCGCCGGTGACCATGCGCTCTTTCCTTGCGACGTCGCCGACGCGGCGGAGTTCGCGGCCCGGGTGCGATCGTCAAACATCCATGTCGCCGTCGTCTTCGGCTGGGAACGGCCGGGACCAGGGCTCGAATACGCGGCCTGGATAGCGGCCCATCGTCCCGGCGTCAAAGTGACCGCGGTCGATGGCGATGGCAGCATGGCACACCGCTTCGGTGACCGGGCCACAGCTCACGTCAGAAGCTTGTTCGAGCGGCGTGGAGCCCAGCTCATCACAGAAGGGGCAGTTCAGCGGATCGGGGAAGGAACCGTTGAAGTTGGAGGGCGAGTGATCGCTGCCGATCTGATCGCCGTGGCCGCGCCCCTTCGCGGTTCGACGGCTTGGCTGTCACCCGCCCTTGTCGACCAGCGCGCAATGTTGTGTATTGACAACACCATGGCCGCCACCGCGGGCGTTTTTGGCATCGGCGACGTGGTCTCGGTGCCGGGAGGCTATCGCCTCCCCCCCGCATTGCGGTCGATTCAAGCTACTGCCGGCGCGGTAGCCCGCAACGTTGCAGCTGCTTTCAGAGGCGACGCCCCAAAGCCGGTTCTCCGGCAAGGTAGGCCGGACGTCATGCTTCCTGACCTCGCAGGCACCGCGGTGCTCGTTCGTGAGCGGCGGCTGCTAATCAGCGGGCGCCTGCCGCTTCTCATGCGATCGTCTGGTGAACGTCGCTATCTGCGCTCGCGGAAGGCAGGGTGATGGACTGTCAGTTGAATGACGGGAAGTTCTAGCGCCATCGAGCGTTAGCAACGACGCCACCCAGGATGGGGCCGACCAGATGGCAGAGGCCAACCGGGGGCCAGTGCTCAAGGGCCTCAAGGAAAAAGCCGAGCGTCAACCCCGGAATTGCACGGTCATGAAGCCGGCGCTGATCGATACTGTGCGACGACCGCCGGACGATCACGGCCGGCTTCGAGTTAAGGGGGTAGCGAGATGATCAGCCCTTACACCGCGGTCGGACTCATACCTACCGTCAGGGGCATCCGCCGGCGGGAGGACATCAAGATCAACATCGAGCACCTGGCGCACCTGATCAAGGCCGCCTCATGGCTGTCGAGCCTCGACCTCCCGGTCCGCCTGATCGCGATCCCGGAAGGTGGCCTGCAAGGGTTCACCGACGAGGTGCTTGACCTCGACCACGTCGAGTTCGCTCGCAGCTGCGCAATCGATATCCCGGGCGAAGAGACCGAGGCGTTGGGCAAGCTGGCACGCCAGTACGACGCCTTCGTGATTGCGCAAGCCAAGGCCCGTCACCCTGAGGTGAAGGACCGCTTCTTCAACGTCGGCTTCATCATCAACCCGTCTGGCGAGGTAATCCTTCAGCACTACAAGGTCTCACCCTTGTTCCCCGTCGAGCACTCGGTCTGTCCGCACGACATCTACGACTGGTGGATAGAGAGATACGGACGCAATCTGGATGCGTTCTGGCCCGTGGTGGACACCGAGATCGGCCGGCTTGGGATCATGATGGCCAACGAGGGGTCATATCCCGAAAACGCGCGTGCGCTTGCAATGAACGGAGCCGAGGTCGTCTACCGCGCCTCCTATCCACATCCAGCCACCGGCAATGAGATGTTCGAGATCCAGAGTCGGGCGCGGGCGCTGGATAACAACATGTACGTGGTCGCCCCCAACATGGGGACCTACTACCTTTTTCCCGACGAGGCGACGCCAATCGACACTTTCGGCGGCCGCTCGTTCGTATTCGATTACAAGGGCAGGATCGTGGGCAAGCAGGAGTACGGCGCCGGTTCCACCTACGTGTCGGGCGTGATCGACATCGAAGCGCTCCGCGACCATCGCGCTCGGGCCCAATGGGACAACTGGCTGAAGGACCTGCGCACAGAGCTCTACCAGCTCCTTTACGACCAGCCGATCTATCCCAAGAACCTGTACCTGCACCGGGAGCCGATGAAACACGCCGAGTACAAGGAAAAGGTGATCGACTCTCAGATCAAGCTGCTGCAGGATCGCGGTGTCTGGGTCAAGCCGGGCCGCTGAAGGCGCAGCTCGTCAGCGACCCGCTTGTCCCGGTCGTTTCGGGTGTCCGACTGCGTGGAGGGCGGCCCACACCCGCTCCGGCGTGAGAGGCATGTCGATGTGCCGGACGCCAAGGTGGGAGAGTGCGTCCACGACGGCGTTCTGGATCGCCGGGGTCGAACCGATGGTGCCGGACTCGCCGATCCCCTTCGCGCCCAACGGATTGTTCGGGCTAAGGGTCTCGGTCGTGGCAGTGACCACCTCGGGGATCTCGCCAATGCTCGGGATCAGGTAGTCGAGCAGCGAGGCAGTACGGGGGCTGCCCTGGTCATCGAAGACGACTTCCTCGAGCATTGCCTGACCGATGCCTTGCGCGATGCCCCCATGCACCTGCCCCTCGGCGAGCAGCGGGTTGATGATCCGGCCGCAATCATCAACCGCGAAGAACCGCACCAGGCGCGCATCCCCGGTCTCGACATCGACCTCGACCACGGCGCAATGGGCCCCGAACGGATAGCTGCCGTCTCCGGCGAAGTCGGCATCCGCAGCGAGGCCCGGCTCCATTCCCTCAGGCAGGCTCTTGCGGTCGCCGGCGGCTGCGGCCAGTGCAGCCCACGAGAGCGCGCGCTCGGGGACGCCGGCCACGCCCACGGCCCCGCCCACAAAGACGATGTCCTCGGGACTGGCCTCGAGCAGGTGCGAAGCCAGGTCGCGCGCCTTATGACGCACCTCCCGAGCTGCTTGGTGCACAGCCGACCCGCCGTGCTGCATCGAGCGTGAGCCCACCGTGCCTGTGCCGCGCTCGACAGCATCGGTATCGGAATGGATGACGCGTACCGAGTCGAGCGGGAGGCCGAGCTGCTCAGCCGCGATCTGGGCCAGCGACGTCTCATGACCCTGACCGAAGGAAGTGGTCCCGCAGCGCACCGTTGCAGTCCCGTCGGTCTCGATCCGGACTGCTCCCCATTCCGGGCCTATGCCGACTGCGGTGACCTCCACGTAGACCGAAAGGCCGATCCCGAGCTGCAGGCGGTCGGCGCGCTCGCGACGCCGAGCCTGCTCGGCGCGCAGCCCTCGATAGTCGGAGACCTCGAGCACCTTGTCGAGTGCCCTCTCGTACTCGCCTGAGTCGTAGGTCGCCCCGCCGGCGGTCGTGTACGGAAAGCGATCGGGCGCGATCAGGTTGCGGCGTCTCAGGTCGGCAGGGTCGATGCCCAACTCCACGGCCAGCATGTCCATCGCTCGCTCCACCATCGCAGCCGCCTCGGGCCGGCCGGCGCCGCGGTAAGCCCCGAGCGGTGTTGTGTTGGTGACAACGCAGTGAGCCTCGTAGTCGATGGCGGGGATCGCGTACACGCCTGACGCCATCTGGCCGGTGAGGAACGGGAGCAGCGTCGCGATTCCCGGGTAGGCGCCGATATCGGCTACGACCCGGGCGCGCAGGCCCACCAGGCGGCCGTCGCGCGTGGCCCCCAGCTCTACCTCCTGCACCTGTCCACGTCCGTGCGTCATACCGATCAGGTTCTCGGATCGGGTTTCGATCCACTTCACCGGCCGTCCCAGCTTTCGCGCGGCCGCGGCCACGACGATCAGCTCGGGACGGGCTCCGGCCTTCGCCCCGAACCCGCCGCCCATGTCGCCGACGACCACGCGTATCTCACCAGAGGCCATGCCGAGCGACGACGCCAGCTCGGCGCGGAGCCCGAAGGGGGTCTGGCTGGTCGCCCAAACGAGGAGTCGCCCAGCCTCCGGCACCACGAGGATCGCCTCCGACTCCATCGGCACTGGCGCCAGCCGCTGGTTGACGAAGCGGCCTCGGATCGTCACCTCGGCCTCCGCCAGGACGTCATTGTCGCCGCGGGGAGCGATGTGGTTGGCTACGTTTGAGCCGTGGGCGGGAAACAGCAGGACCGAGCCGGCGTGTCGGGCGGCCTCCGACTCGACAACGACCTCGAGCGGGTCGAGGTCGAGCCCGACCAGCTGGGCTGCGTCCACCGCCCCCCCTTGACTCTCCGCGACCACGAGCGCTACCGGCTCGCCCACGAAACGGACGCGCCCAACGGCGAGCGGCGGCCGCGCGAAGACCTCCGGCACCATCTGAAAACCAACGCGAGCCGGAAGGCCCAGCTCGGCAGCGGTAAGCACGGCTACGACGCCTGGCGCCGCGGTCGCAGCCGCAACATCCACGGCGCGAATCGTCGCGTGGGCTAACGTCGATCTCACAAAGGCCACGTGGAGACACCGGTCCGGCTGGATGTCGTCGACGTAGCGGCCCGTTCCGGTGATGAGGCGGGGGTCCTCGCGCCGGCGCACGGCATGACCGAGAATCGAGCCTGGAGTCAATGTCTGCATCGCCAACCAGAGGTTAGCCTGTCCTGGGGCGGAGCAGCAGCGTCCACCACCCGCTGCACTGAGCCCGGAATACCGCCGCAGTTTGGTCGGCTCGCGGCGATGGAGCCGACCAAACGCTTCGGATCCCAGGACTTTTCTCTAATCGTGAGATTGTTCGTGCTCGACGGCCATCACAAACTTCTTGCCGCGGCGAACGAGGGTTGTGCGATACAGATTCTTACGTTCTTCCCCCGCTCAATCAAATGTCTCGCCGATCCCAGCGACGTTGATCACGCCATTGAGTTGCTGTCTCTGCGGGAGTCGTAACTAGCGGAGCAACCAGCAAATGCGATCAACGGCTTAGCGCGTCTGACGACCCTTAGCGCCGACCTGACGCCGCTCATCTGCTGAAAGGAGGTGGACCGAGAATCTCGATGCCTCCGTTCCGAGCCGCTGATGCACGCACGCGGTCGAAGTCGATCGGAGCGCTCGCCTCAAGACTCGGCGTCAGCGGCTCGCTCGCGCCGCGGTAGAAGGCCTCGCTGGAGCCTGGAGTCTCCAGAAACAGAATGCGTGCCCTCTGTGACGTGACCAAGAACGCGTGCGGAACGCCTCGTGGGACCATTGCCACGCCGCCGCTTCCGAGCGTCTGCTCGCGGCCGTCGATGTGGACGAGAATCTCGCCGTCCAGGACATACAGGGTCTCGTCCACTTCGGGGTGCGAGTGCAGCGGTGTGGTCTTGCCCCTGGTCATGATGTCGTCAAAGAGCAGAAACACACCTCCTGTCTCCGAACCGGTTGCGAGCCAGGTGTGTACACCACCGCCGTAGAACCACAGCTTTTCGCCCTCACCCTCGCCACGTACGACCGGAACAAGCTTGCTCATAGCCATCGCGAACCTCCTCGAATGCTTCATGGGACTTGAGTACCATGACGAGACTAGGGTACCCTGACGTGGATGTCAATCCCATATGAGCTGAGTGGGCGAACGCGCCAGAAGCTGCGGACACGCGGCGCTCTAGTCACGGCCGCCCGTGAGCTGGTAGCACAGGGACAGACGCCTACGGTCGACGAGGCCGCGACTAAGGCCTCCGTTTCACGGACGACGGCTTACCGGTACTTCCCTAACCAACGGGCGTTGCTGGTGGCCGCCCACCCGGAGATCGGGGCGCGGTCCCTACTTCCCGAGACGGCCCCAATCGATGCTTCTGCTCGACTAGATGCTGTCATTACGTCATTCCTGCACCTCATCGTCGACACGGAATCGCAACAGCGCACGATGCTGCGCCTTTCACTCGATCCCGACCCAGGCCATCGGGGCGACCTCCCGCTGCGCAAGGGCCGTGCGATCGGATGGATTGGGGAGGCTCTGGCCCCGCTCCACGGCCAGTTGACGGAACGCGATCTGCGGCGGCTCATTCTCGCGATCAGAAGCGCCGCGGGGATCGAGGCGCTGGTGTGGCTGACCGATATCGCAGGCCTCTCACGGAGAGAGGCAGTCCGGCTCATGCGCTGGTCGGCGAGCGCGCTCCTACGGTCTGCATTGGCCGAGAGCGGCACAGCCGGGCGCACAATCAAGCGTCGAAGACCGATTGAAGGGAGCGCGCGACGCAGGGGCTCCTCGGGGAAGGCAAGTTTGGCGCTGAACCTGCGGCGACGCGCCTGACTAACAGGTGTTGGCTGGGGAGGAAGGATTCGAACCTCCAACCTTCTGATCCAGAGCAATCCGCGTTATCGGCGGCGTACAAATTGAACTTAACCACCGCGTCTGATTGGTGAATTGCGCGCCAGCGCCGCGTCTGATGATCGGGCGCCAAAACGGCGCGAAGACGGCGTAAAGCGGGCGTTACAGCATCCGGCCGATATCGCGCCGTCTGAGTCCGCCCAGTCCGGCCAGGGTGAAGCCGGCAGCGACGGCGGAGATCACGACAAGCGGCAGAAGGGTCAGGCTTGCCGCGGGCAGCTGGGGCACCCGCTGGAACGGCGAGAGGTCCTGGACCCAACCAGGGATGTGGAGGGTCGTACCTAGAAACCCCACGACCACGAAGGCCGCCAGGATCGCCCATGACACGCCGGCCCAACGCGGCAGCAGCCCGACGAGGGCGATGGCCAGTCCGACCATGAGCCACATGGGTGGCGCGTAGACGAGAGCGCTGCCGACCAGGCGAGGAACGCTCTGAATGCTGCCGCCCGCGACGCCATAGGTCAGGCCGGTGGCGAGACCGGCGACGGCGAGCAGGATGACGCTGCCCGTGAAAGCCACCGTGAGGTGACTCGCCGCGAACCCCCAGCGCGAGACGGGCGTCGCCAGGACCGACTCGGCGCGCATGGACGTTTCCTCACTCCGCACACGAAGGGCAGATTGCAGAGCGAAGCCTGTCGCGAGGAGCGCCATGATGCGGAATGAAGCGGCGAAATAGGAATCCGTCAGACTCCCACCTCCGGCGCCGGCCAACACATCGGCGAGCGCTTTGTTCTGGCCGATGAAGGCATCGACTGTGGGGCCGATCCAGCCGTACGCAATGCCGGTGACCAGGATGCCGGCGCCCCACCCGAGAAGCGACGCGCGCTGCAGGCGGACGGCCAGGCCGAGGGGGTGCCCGAGACTCGGCGCAGCTGACGGCCGGCCTGGCCTGGACGCTACGAGCCCCGCGCCGAGGTCGCGCCGGGCGGCCAGGGCGGCGGCCGCGGCGACCAGGAGCAACGTCACCGCGACCAACATCAGGAAAGGCCACCATCGCTCACCTGCGAACGGCCGCGTCTTTTGCGCGACACCAATCGGCGAGAACCATGACGCGATTCCGTCGCCGATGTCTCCAAGGGCGCGCAGCACGAACGCCGCCCCGAGCCCCGCCCCGGTGACGCCGTAGACGACGCGGGCGTTCTCCGTGAGTTGGGCCACCATAAGGGCTACGCCTGCGAAGAAGAGCCCGACCAGCGTGAACGACAGCCCGAATATCACCGACCCAGCGGCAGGTAGGCCCTGGACGATCAGGAAGGCGGTGGTGAGCGAGCCTACTGCCACGTTCATCGCCGCCACCGTGAGCGCGGCGGCGAGGGTGTTCGCGTGTATGCCGACCGGAAGGGAGCGCACCAGCTCGAGCCGGCCGGCCTCCTCCTCGCCCCGCGTGAGTCGGCCGACCATGAAGAAGCTCATCAGGGCTACCAGCACCATGCCCCCTGCGCCGAACTGGAAGGCCACCTGGCCGCCGACGGAGTTCAGGCCCTGCGCGGGGCCATTAAAAGCGATGGCTGCTGAGTTGTGTTGGGTAGCGGCGGCCGTTTGATCAAGGGCGGCCTGGGTTGGAAACAGACCCTTGATGCCTGCCACGGTCAGTGCCGCCAGCACCACGATCGAACCGATCCAGATCAGGATCCGGATGCGGTCGCGGCGCAGGATGAAGCGGGTCAGTGCAAGGGTGCCGGTGAACGCAGTCATGCGCGAGGCAGCGGTGTCGCGCCGCGCTGGACGTCTATACGTTCGGGCTCCTTAGCCAGCGCGTCGCCGTAGTGCCTCAAGAACAGCTCCTCTAGCGTGGGCGGATGGCTGACTAGGCTGCGGACCCCGAGCTCGGCGAGCCGGCGCACGGCAGCGCCCAAGTGGTCGGTGTCGACCTCGAACCGAACATGGGTGCGGTCGATCTCGAGGTCATGAACACCGGCCAGGTCAGCCAGGCCATCCGCTGGACGCTCTAACTGAGCCGTGATCGACGTACGGGTGAGGTGCCTCAACTCGTCGAGCGTGCCTTTCTCCACCACCCTCCCCAACCTGATGATGCTCAGCCGGTCGCATAACGCCTCGACCTCGGCCAGGATATGGCTGGAAAGCAGCACCGTTCGCCCTTCTGTCTTCACTTCGCGGATGCAGTCCTGGAATACCGCCTCCATAAGAGGGTCTAGTCCCGACGTCGGTTCGTCGAGGAGGAGCAGCTCGGCGTCGGACGCCAATGCCGCCACCAATCCGACTTTCTGCCGGTTCCCTTTTGAGTAGGATCGGGTCTTCTTGGTCGGGTCGAGCTGAAAACGTTCGAGAAGCTCGTCGCGGCGCCGCGGATTCAGGTCGCCCCGCAGGCGGCCAAACAGATCGATCACCTCCCCGCCGGTCAGGTTCGGCCACAAACTGACCTCGCCGGGCACGTACGCCAACCGGCGATGCAAATCGACGGCGTCGCGCCACGGATCGCCTCCCAGCAATGCAACCTGGCCGGCATCGGCCCGCAATAGCCCGAGCAACACACGAATGGTCGTGGTCTTGCCCGAGCCGTTCGGCCCTAGAAACCCGTGGACCTCGCCGGGCTCGACCGACAGGTCGAGACCGTCGAGAGCGCGCGTCGACCCGAAGATCTTTACAAGGCCTGAAATTGAGATCGCGGCCGACACGCGCCCATCATCGCATCGGCCCTCGGACGGACTGCGTCGGAGTCCAAGAGCACGTCCGATTCATGGTCGCCCAATGGTTGCGAGGGCCATAGGTACTCGGCTAGGAGTTTGGGGCCACACAGAGATGGCTGGGGTGGTGGCTGGGGAGGAAGGATTCGAACCTTCAACCTTCTGATCCAGAGTCAGTCCGACTTCTCCGGTTGGCCGTAACCACAATGTTGATCTCACAGCGAGCGGGTTTGTCAGATCAGTCGCTCTCAACTGAGAAATCAGCCCTTGGTAGCGTACGCGGTTCACCTCCTCTTTCCGTACCGCTGCCGTCAGACTCACGGCTGGCACGCTACCACAGCGATGTTTGCGGATCAAGCGATTATCCGCCCTAATTCGCTGAGTCGTGGGCGTCAAGCGCCCGGTTGGCAACCCACGTTGACTCTGCGACAATCCCCGGCGACCGCGAGGGTGGAAGACGCAAGCCCTCACCTGGTCAGAGGGGATCGGGAAGTTTGGGTGGTGGCCGTGTCCTCGGTCAGAGAGAGCTTGCGCGCCTAGAAGCAGCCGCCCGAGATGAACGAGACCGGCTTGTCGTTCGCCTTCTAGCTGAGGGCGGCGTCAAGGTCAGCGAGCTCCTGCGAGTTACAGCGCGTGATTTCCACACCGAGCGGGGTTATTGGGTGCGGGTTACTGGGCGGAGTGGAAAGCGAGACATGCCCCTGTCCGAGAAGACGTTTCGGCGGCTGGCGCAATACAGAGATGTGG
>WNGQ01001449.1_pt1 | contig 24619 bp, 21 predicted proteins | sample 5407661 | NCBI WGS metagenome assembly WNGQ01 (sample SAMN13153382, study PRJNA577476) | soil metagenome | isolation source: 60 cm soil or saprolite under Garry oak tree replicate 2 | place: USA:California | collected 2016-06-15 | reverse complement strand
CCGCTATCCATCCCAATCGTCGTATCACCCTGGAGACCGGGGCGACGCCGATCTCTATGCGCTTGATGGATCTATTTGTGCCCCTGGGCTTCGGTCAGCGAGCTTTAGTAGTAGCGCCACCCAAGGCAGGCAAGACAACGATCCTGCGGCAAATTGCAGCTGCCGTACTCAAGAACTACCCTGATGCCAGCTTATTCTTATGCCTGGTGGATGAGCGGCCCGAAGAGGTGACAGAGTGGCGTATGGAAGTCCAGGGACCGGGGGTGCAGCTTTATTCTTCTAGTTTTGACCAGGAGCTGGCGCGACATGGACGTATCGTCGATCAGGCACTGAAAGATGCGAAACGGCAGGTTGAGCAAGGGAAAGATGTAATCATCCTGCTGGACTCCCTTACGCGCCTGGCTCGTGCTCACAACCTGAGCAGCGAAATGTGGGATGTACCGCGTAATTCGCGGGGTCAGCGTGGAGGCTACGGAAGCCGCACCCTCTCTGGCGGTATCGACGCTCACGCGTTAGAGGTTGGCCGGCGCGTTTTTGGGGCCGCTCGCACTCTTGAAGAAGGTGGAAGCCTGACTATCGTTGCCAGTTGTCTTGTTGAAACAGGCAGCCGGCTGGACGAGGTCGTCTACGAAGAGTTTAAGGGAACGGGCAACCTGGAGATCCGCCTCTCGCGTGAACTGGCTGATCGTCGCATCTTCCCTGCCATTGACGTGGCCGCTTCAAGTACGCGCCAGGAAGAGCGTCTTCTTTCACCTGAAGAACTGCGCACAATGGCCATTCTTCGTCGTAAATTGGCTGACTTGCCCCGCCGCGAGGTTACCGAGCAGGTCCTCCGCTTGTTTGAAAAGACGACATCAAATGCCCGGTTGGTAGAGGCTGTAACGAAACAAAGCTGATTTAAATCTGCTATCCTGATCCTTGCCACTACCCGCTAATCTGCATATGATATACTACAGCAAATAACGTCATGCTAGAGCTAACAGATGGGAGAGCAATGTATGCGCTGCCCCTATTGTGGAGGATTCAATTCAGAGCGAGCCAGCTTCTGTGTATACTGTGGCCGTGATTTGACATCAGGTAAACAACCTGCTCAACGTCAACAACCCCAACCGCCTCAACAACCACCATCTCAACAACCACGTCCGGCCCCACCGCCGCAAAGCTATCCTACCCGTCCTACACCTGCCACACAGCAGCCGGGCCAGGTACCAGCAGCGCAGAGACGTCGAGCGCCTGCGATGCCGCAGCAAATACCTGTACCTGCAGCACCACCAGCGCCACCCGCACCTGAGGCTCCTGCACCGTTTCCCCCACATACGGTGGCCCAGCTGCAGGCGCTTGAACAGGGCGCGCTTGCCTATACTGTAACAGATACTACGACGAATGGCCAACGGAAAAAGATTGTGCGCATCATCTACCCAAGGTGTGTTGCTTGGCAGCAGGTCGCGACACTGCTCAAGGCGCTCAAAGAGCAGCAGGATAGCCGCTTTGAAACCATCATCATCCAGGGCTACCTGTCACCAGACCCTGATGTGTATACATTCACTAACGGCCAGCTCACCTTTGACCGCAATGTGCGTTTGGGTAGCCAGACTCTGAACCGCTACCAGATTGAGACAGGCAACGGTTTTGAAAGTGATTCGGTCCGCATAGTGCTGTCAGAATAGTCAGGAAAACGTATGCAGGCAGTAGATCTCATTCGCAAGAAACGAGATGGGAACACGCTCACTACAGAAGAGATCGATTGGTTCATCACAGAGTACATGCGTGACCACATTCCAGACTACCAGGTGTCAGCATGGCTGATGGCCATCTACTGGCGCGGCATGGACGCACGCGAGACTGGCGACTTGACGCTGGCCATGGCTCGTTCGGGCGAGGAACTCCACGTGCGCGATACTATCTCACCTGTCGTAGATAAACATAGCACCGGCGGCGTCGGTGATAAGGTGACGCTGGCAGTTGCTCCTTTGGTGGCAGCCTGTGGTGTAGCTGTGGGTAAAATGACGGGGCGAGGACTGGGGCATACCGGCGGTACCCTTGATAAGCTGGAATCTATTTCAGGGTTCCGTGCCACCCTATCGCGCGCAGAGTTTATGCGTATCCTTACACAGCACCACATCGTTCTGGCCGGTCAATCAGATGATCTGGCACCTGCTGATGGCAGAATGTATGCACTTCGTGATGTAACCGGCACCATTGAGAGCATTCCTCTCATCGCCGCCAGTATTATGAGTAAAAAACTGGCAATTGGAGCCTCGCACCTCTTGCTGGATGTCAAGGTCGGCTCTGGCGCATTTATGAAAACGGTAGAAGAGGCGCGGGAGCTGGCCGGGACAATGGTGAATATTGGACGCCTGGCCGGTCTATATACTGTGGCAGCTATCACTTCAATGGATCAACCCCTGGGGCTTGCCATCGGCAATGCTTTGGAGTTGGCCGAGGCTATTGCTATTCTCCATGGCAAAGGGCCTCAGGACGTCTCTGATCTTTGCTGCCATGAAGCTGCGGAACTGCTGGTCATGACGGGAACGGCAGGCAGTATGTCTGAGGCTGAGCGACGGGTTGAACATGCTGTGCGCTCAGGAGCAGCCGTTGCAAAGTTGGCCGAGGTTATTGCCGCGCAAGGTGGCGATGCGCGGAAGGTCGAAGAGCCTCATCTGCTGCCTACCGCGCCGGTACGTTCGATGTTGGAAGCTCCACGTAGTGGCTATATCGCGAGCATTCAGTCCGAGCATATGGGGCTGGCAAGTATGCAATTGGGCGCCGGGCGATTTAAGAAAGGTGAGCAGATCGATCATCGCACCGGACTGGTTTTGCAGGCGAAGGTAGGAGACTACCGCTATGCTGGAGAACCATTAGTCGAGATTCATGCACGCAGCGAGGCTGAATCTGCTTCGCTCCGGCATTCCTTGCTGGCCTGTTATAGCTGGAGCGATGCTCCTGTGACGGTTGGGCCGCTGATCTATGATACTATCCGGCCTTGATGGTTAATTCCCAGAAATCAGGTGTTGGACGGCTAGGATCGTTGGCTCCACGCGTGAGAAAAACGTGTTCCGCTCCATCACAGGCTGCTGTTCCTAATAAAGAACCACCAGAGGGTAGAGAAGCCAGAGGTAGCCAGCGCAAAGTGTGGAGATCAAAGAGCCAGGTTCGACCCGATGTTTTGTTGGAAATTGGGTCGTAGCCGCCCACAATCACAAGTTGTTCCGGCCCGTTCAAGCAACTTGATGCACCACTGATTTGTGCCGGTGACATCGCCTGCTCAGTTGTCCAGGCATTGCGTGCGATGTCATAGTGATAGATTTGCCTGGTTGGCGAACTCTGCCCTGCATCCATAGACCCGCCCAATAAGAGTATGCCATTTGCATTATCAAGGGCCAGTACACCATATCCCAAACCTACAGGTAAAGGTGCCAGGACATGCCATTGTCCACTGGCGATGTCGTAAAGATACCAGCCTATACCGGCCTGGGTACGGGGATTGCCAGCGCTCATAAATCCCTGTGTGATGTAGAGATGTCCATGGTGATCTGCCACCATCGCCGCTCCAAATCCAATGGATACGTGGCTGGGTGGCACTATTTTCCGGAGTGTACCGGTACCAGGCTGATACATATACAGGAAAGAAGTGATGACAGAAATACCGGGTGAATATCCTGACGTAAAAAAAAGGTGATTTTGCTCATCTAGCGCAACCGCGTTATTGACCATGACCGGGAAATTCTGGTTCGACAGCTCTTCCCAGTGTGCGGCTGCTATATCATAGCGGTAAAGGTTAGCATCATAATGCGGGAAAATCTGGGGCCCACGAAAGCTCCCATTCATATAAATATATGCTCGCCCCTGGACCTGCACATAAATGGCCGTGTTATCCGCTTCGGGAGAAGGAAGTGAGGGCAATACCTGCCATGTCCCGTTTTCAATGGCAGTTCTCGTCAGGCCTGGAGTAATATGGGTGGACTGCCCTTGCGAAACAGCTGGTGTATGTTGCGTCCGCTGTGTCTGCTGCGTATGCTGTGTAGGATGAGAAAAGAAACCATAGATGTTTAACGAAGCGGTCAACATAAACACCAGCAGAGCCAGCCCAAAAATAGCCTGTATGATGCGACGAACTGTATAGGATGAGCGGGGAGTCAGTATTCCATCTTCTTGTTCATCATAGCCTGTAATGGGTAGAGGTCTTGGTGTAAAGCCTATGGATGTGCGTTGTTGCAAACTTTCATCTATGGAGGTCAAGTGAATTTCTGCTTTTTCTTGCTCCAGGCGCTCACGATGAACCTCTTGCAGTGCTTCACGCACCTGCTGCCGTTCGGTCATATGGACGGTAGATTGAAAGACATCTTGTGCTTTTCCTTCAAGTGACGGAGGCAATGTTGATAACCATTGTGGCGGTTCGTTTGCTCCTACGGCAAGTACGCTTTGCTGGTATGTTCTGCGTTCCTCTATTATGTATGCCCGCTCTAATGCCAGGTAAAAGTTGTGGGCTGACTGAAAGCGATTTGCCGGCCCGGACCGGGTGGCGACAGTTACCAGGCCGCTCAGAACCGGTGAAATAGCAGGATTGATAACATGAAGCGCTTCCAGTTTTCTACCCATCCCAACCGGATGTTGCCCGCTGAGCATTTCATGCAGGATAACCCCCAAACTGTACAGGTCGGACCGGCCATCGGTCTGAGCCTCACCTTTATATTGTTCTGGAGGAGCGTAGCCTGGCGAACCAAATTCAGCCGTATCGTTCATCTGGCCTGCCTTGAAATAGCGGGCAATGCCAAAGTCTACCAGCATGACTCGTCCATCGGGTGAGAGGATGATGTTTGACGGCTTGAGATCACGGAAGACCACGGGTGGTGTTTGCTTATGCAGGTATTCCAGGACGTCACACAACTGCATGGCATAGTTGAGCGCTTCAAGCGGCGGCAATGGCGCATGCCTGTGCATATAAGCGCTCAGCGTGGGCCCTGGAATATAGTCCATTACTAGGTACCAGTAGCCATCTTCTATGAAGTAGTCATAGATAACTGGTAGAGAGGCATGTTGTAGACGGGCCAGCAATAAAGCCTCGCGCAAGAAGCGATCAGTATGAACGCCTCCACTGAGTGGGAAGTCTTGTTCTGTAAGCTTGTTGGCGGTGGTGCGACGTAGGAGGTTATCAGTGTGAAGGAGGCGATCCAGTTCTGCAAGAACGATTTCGGGTATGGGTTGATCCGCCAGTCCCTGCTTAATAGCCACCGGTACAAACAGGGTTGTATGTGAGGCAAGCAATACCCGTCCCATCCCACCCTGGCCCAGTATCGCCTCAATGATATATTCTCCATTGCGCAGTGTACGCCCTACCAGGTTCTCGTACTGTGTCGCCCTTCCTCTACTTTGTGCTCCCGGTGTCCTCCATGATCCTGGTGTTCCAGACATGATTTACCATCCCTTCCACGTAACCCATTATTGTCCATGTCAGCATTGTGACCACCTTAGAAAGCTGAGTTTCCCTCTTATCATTATACTCGCATACTGCTAACTTCCAGGGACTTTTGTCGTACTTTAGACTTGCTCGACGACCTATTATTTTTCACCAGGCCAATTAAATCTTTTCACCAATAATAATATACACTTCCCAGCGGCGACTACGTACGCGTTCGGAACGGCGACGCAGGCCATGTTGTTCCAGGGGAATATGTTGCCCAAACCAGGCATCTTGCAGCACATCGGTAGTCAATCCTGTACCTGTATCGCGATTGGTATGCAATATCCCCTCTTCTGGGCGTCCCTTATCCTGATTACGGGCCATTTCCTCGTCTAGATTACTTTGTTTACGTGGGCCGAAGACAGCTGCAGGACCATACACAAGCACCTGCATCAATACCAGCAGGGGTTGGAAAAATCCGACCGGTAAAAGGTTTGCTCCCTCGATGACAATTAAGCGGCCAGCCGGGCGCAACACGCGCTCTACCTCTGCAATAGTGTCGGGATCATAAATGTACTCGGAAGGGAACGTGCTTACTACTGTATCAAAGGAGGCATTGGCGAAGGGCAGATGCTGGGCAGAACCCTGAAGAACCCAGTTTCTTTGTCCCACCTTGCGACGTTGCAGCGTATCGCGTGCTGCCTCCGCCATGGCGGGAGAGGGCTCAACTGCACGACAGGTATAACCAGCTTCAATCATATCGGCCAGCAGGTCGCCCAGTCCGCAGCCCAGTTCCAGCACATCATTGCCATAAATGCGTGGTAAGACCAGGCGTTGCCAGACGCGCCATTGACCAGCAAATGGAACCGTACTGGCAAAACGGTAGAGGTAGCGATTTTTATATAGTGTCTCAAATAACCACTTACGCAAAAGAGGCGTCACTGCTCTCCCACCTCGATGAAAACGTCCAGCAGGTCGCTCAAGTTCTCGATGATCAGGTCGGGTTTGATTTGGCCATGCAGATGCTGATCCCACTTGCCTGCACGGCTCTGTATATGTGCGAGTACGTAGTCGTCATCGGTGATATGCATGCCGGGAGGTAAATCGTCAGGAAGGTTTCCTGAAGCCGATTCTGCCGGAGTAAGAGCTTGATGCCCTATGCTTGCCACTCCAGAAGCAATCAATTGGGCCTGAGTGCGTACACTCGGTTTTGGTTTCCAGACGGTGAAAATGTCGAGCATCTTCCCACCTACAATATCTGATAGGAGTGAGTCACCTACCATGACTGCATGCTCAGGTGGCATGTTGAGAGCATTGAGCGCATGCAGGAAGATGGCGGGATCAGGTTTACGTACACCGAGATCAACAGAAATGGCCATGTGACGCGGATCAAAATAGTCTAGCAGGCCCAGCGTCTGCAGGTCTTCCTGGAAGAGTTTTCCGCCCCAGTGGCGATTGCTCACCACTCCCAATTGAAAGCCGCGTTGCCGTAAAGTTCCCAGTGTCGAGAGAACATCATCGAAAAGTGGGCGTGACTCTGGTATACGGACGCGCAATGCCTCAAAAATAGCCTCGCTGCTGCCAATGTCAACTCCCTCAATGCCCCATTGTTGCAGTACCTGCACAATAGCCAGGCCGCCATGCGGCTCAAGACCGGGCTCCTGGCGAATGAAGTTACGCAGGCGCTCGTCGACTGACTCACGTAGACGTTTGCCTAGTGTAACTTCATTCACATTTGCTAGAGACGGGGAAGTAACGCATTTCCGCAGTATGGCAACAGCACGCACGTTCGCTGCGTTTTCCACCCGCTCCCAGACAGCCATATCTTTACGCGACCAGAGTGTATCACCAAGATCGAAGAGTATACAGCGAACGTTGCGTCCGGCTAAAGCTGGTATCAGCTTCTCAGGCAAAGCTCCTCCCATATAGCAAATAAAGAGTAAAGAGGTAGCGTTACCTCTTTACTCTTTATTGACCGGTTAGCGTGTGTTGGCGTCCTCGTCACTTGTGAGCACATCATCTACGAGACCATACTCGACTGCCTGCTGCGCAGAGAGGTAGTAGTTGCGGTCCGAGTCCTGCATGATGCGCTCTACTGTCTGGCCGGTATGATTGGCCAGGATGTCGTAGATGCTACGGCGCAGGCGCAGAATTTCGCGTGCGGTAATTTCGATGTCAGCAGCTTGACCTTCCGCGCCACCTAACGGCTGGTGGATCAATACCGTCGAGTTTGGCAAGCAGAAGCGCTTGCCCTTTTCACCTGCGGTCAAGAGCACTGCACCCATACTCATAGCCATGCCCATACATACCGTTGAGACATCTGGTCTGAGCCACTGCATGGTATCATAGATGGCCAGACCTGCGTAGATGCTCCCACCAGGAGAGTTAATATACATATTGATGTCTTTGGTAGCATCCTCGCTCTGGAGGTACAGCAGCTGCGCTACTGTGACATTGGCAATCTGGTCATCAATTGGCGTACCAATAAAAATGATGCGTTCTTTTAACAGGCGTGAAAAAATGTCCCAGCCACGTTCACCACGCGGCGTTGACTCCACGACACTAGGAATAATACCACGCGGCTCTAAAATGTCGCGGGATTCTTTGATCCACTTGGGATCTCTTGGATCGAAAACGGTGCCCATCATAGCTCCTTCTAAATCTAAAACAACGAACGGTCTGTCTCTCCACTATACATTTCTTGGGCGAGGCGTACCGTCGGCAAAAACTAAACGTACAGAGGGATCCCGCACTAGCGGGAACTTGTATCTTACCGTAATGATAGCACTTGCAGCACACAAACGCAAGAATAGGAAGAGGTAAGGGTGCAAGCATCTTAAGGATAATTTGTGTCCTATGGTCGAGTTATACGTTTAGCCGCAATTTTCTACTCTCTACGGGGATTATGAGGTCGATAATCCTGCGCTCGATCCATCGTCACCTCAATCACCAAACTCCTATCCATTAAGCGTGAGCGAATGCGCTCATCAACCGTTTGCAGGCGCATACTATTGGTTGTGATGACAGTCGGGAAACGCGAGTTATAGCGGTAATTGAGCAGTTGGAAAAGCTTCTCACTGGCCCATGGCGAGTTCTGTTCAGATCCCAGGTCATCAAGAACGAGTAGTTCTGCCTCTCGCATACTCGAGAAGAGTTGGTCATAGACCACTGGCGAAGTAGGCGCAAAGGTGGCCCGCAGGTGATCGAGCAGGTCAGGCACGGTGGCAAAGAGCACAAGCGAACCCTGTACTAAGTGCTGGTTGGCGATAGCGGCTGCCAGGTGCGTCTTCCCGCAACCATTTCTACCAATCAAGACAAGCCAACCGTCCGGATTATAGGCATAGGCCTGAGCCACCTCGAATGCTTCTTGTACGCCAGGGACACGTGGATTGAAGTTCCTGAAGCTTTTGTCGGAGAACGCATCCAGATTAGACATAGTGCGTAATTGCAGACGCCTTTTCTCTGCTCGTTCGGCTTCTTTACATTCACAGGCAATAGGCTTGCCAAAATTGGGATGACCGTAGGGAACCTCGGCACGTAAATAGCCCGCGCCTTTGCAAATAGGGCAAGGACCATAAGACGATGGAGGTGCGGGATGCGTTGTTTGATTGCGCACATTGGCCTGGTGGGCCGGTTGCTGTGCAGGATGGGCGGAATGTGGCACGTCTTGCGGAATATGCTGATTCATTCCTGCCATCTTGCGTGGATTCAGCGGCTGCGTATTACGATGATAGCCTTGTACTTCCTGCGTTGGGGCCTGTGGTATTGGAGGTGCCTGTACCTGTGTTATGCGCGCCTCACGCAGATTGCGCGTCAAGGGCGAACGCAGCTCCGGTTCTCGAACTGCCCTCTCAGATAATTCCCGCACCGTCAGCGGGGAACTGACCTGTTGACGTGGGAGTACTCTTGCGGCTGACCAGCTGGTGTCCTGTGGGGCAACAGGAGCAGCATAAGTTACTCCCGCATCTGTAGGAGAAAAGCGATGTAAATCGTTACTTGCTTCGGTTTCCCAGTCGCCATAGCGCATACTCTCTGCATCATCTTCCCAATCCTCCTGTACATCTGCTGGAGGCATAACCGGGTAAGCAGTGTAGTAGTCGCTGGTTGTCTTTGCTTCCTCTTGCCCTTGCCCGCTGACAAAATATTGTGGCTCTTGTTCTTGTACACGACGCTGAGGGCGTTGATAATATACCGGGCTGCGCCGATCAATCTCTCTTTGACGCAGCGTCTGGCCATTGGCACGCTGCTGTGGATACCTGGCTCCTTGCTCACCACGATTTCCTGATCCTACCTGAGGATTATTTTGCATATGCCTGTTGTGTGGCTGTGGCTGCGGTTGCGGCTGAGGGGGAGCATATGAAGTCTGCTGTCCCAGGCGAGCCGTCTGTTCAGGCAAGGGAGGACGACGCGCTAGCTGCGGCTTAGATCGTTGAGGAGGTGAATCCTCACCTTGCTGGGTTGATCGTTGTTCCTGTATCCCCTGGCGGTGTTGCACCGTTCTCATCATAATATCATTCAGGCGTTCCATGCTTGCCTGCCTTCCGTTTCCCAGCGTCTCAGTATTGCGCTGATATAGCTCCATTTTCGCTTATTTTGCTGCACTGCTTCACGAAATGCTGCTTCGATCCACTCGGGTGGATACTGATCGGCAGCATCTCTCAGTTGATCTGCAATCAACGGTGAGAGTAATCCGATATTTTGTTCATATAATACAAAAATATTAGGACGTTCAATTTGAACCTGGATATTACGGGTAGCTTCAGTTCCCTTATTAGTATACGCCCCCGCAGGAACTGTAACTCCACTCTCCTCCTCAACTTGCTCATGTTCAACATTAAGAAGGCGTACCGGGACCATTGCCCCACCCTGCAGCTCGTCTACCACTTTACGACTGCGGGCCGTGTTAAAGAAATACCACTCAATAACCTCAGCTTGATCATCACCCTCACTCACTAAACGTAAGTGTATACGCAAAAGGGTGCCACGCGCAAGAGCTTGTTCTAATCCCTGGCGCAAGCGCTCCTCTGGAGGTCGCGGATCCCCCCTGCGCTTGAGGCTGTGCAGCAACACACGATCTGCCAGCAAATCACGGTCACTGACACAGCGTGGGTTGCCCTTTTTTTGCGCCAGTAGCCAGAAGAGGTGCAGTGTTACCTTCAATTCGCCACTGTCCTCGATCTCCGGCAACAATACCGTAAAGAACGCTTCCGGTACCGGCACATAAGGATTTTTCCCCGAAGGGAATCCAGTAAAGAGTGTCATACGAATAAGTCCAATGAGTTAAATTGTTTTACTCCGCAGGCGGAGTGAGTTCCAGGTCACGAAAGCGGGTCTGGCTGGCTTGAAAATAAAGACTAACTTCGCCAACCGGCCCATTACGATGTTTTGCCACTATAATGTCCGCAATATTTTTACGTTCCGATTCCGGGTTATAGATGTCGTCACGATAAATAAACATGACAATGTCTGCATCTTGCTCAAGGCTACCGCTTTCACGAAGGTCAGACAACTGTGGTACCTTCGACTGGCGGGTCTCCACAGCGCGTGATAACTGCGCCAGTGCCAGCACAGGCAAATTCAGTTCGCGGGCCAACGCTTTCAGGTTACGACTAACCTCTGAAATCTCCTGCACGCGGTTCTCGTTGCGTTTACCGCTGCCCAATACAGACTGCATCAACTGCAAATAGTCAACAATGATCAAATCGATGCCGTGTTCAGCTTGCAGGCGGCGGGCTTTGCTGCGCATCTCTACCGTAGTGATACCCGGCGTGTCATCAATCCAGATGTTGGCCTCTGACAGGGTACCCATAGCATAGATGATACGATCCCACTCGTCGTCCTCTATCCAGCCTGTGCGCAGGCGCTGCTGATCTACTCCTGCATCCATCGAAAGAAGACGCTGCACCAGCTGCTCTTTGCTCATCTCGAGGCTGAAGATGGCAACGGAATGCTGGTATTTAACCGTTGAGTTGTGGGCTAGACTTAAAGCCAGTGACGTTTTACCAATCGCCGGGCGAGCTGCCAGAATAATCAAATCGGAACGCTGCAACCCTCCCGTCAATCTATCAAGGTCGGTGAAGCCTGTGGGAACACCGACAATGGTGCCGCGACGTTCGTGCAACTGGTCCAGTTTGTTCATGTATTCGGAAAGGATATCACGCAGCAGGGAAAAGTCAGTACGTGCATGGCGCTGGCTGATGTTGAAGATCAGCTGTTCAGACCTATCCAGAGCGACATCTGCATCGCCCTCCTCGTAGGCAATGGCGGCAATCTGACCCGCCGCGTGGATCAGGCGGCGCAGGATCGATGTACGCTCAACGATGCGGCCATAATATTCAACGTTGCCACTCGTAGGTACCTGGTTAATTAGCGAAGTAATGTAGCTTGCTCCGCCTACCTCTTCCAGTTTGTTACGGCGTTCTAGCTCGTCACAGATCGTAATGAAATCGGCGGGTTCGCGCTGCTCGTACAATTGGAGAATAACTTCGTAAATGGTGCGGTGGGCGTCACGATAGAAATCATCGGAGTGCAGAAAATCTGCCACCTGGACAATGGCCTCTGGGTCGATAATAATGCTGCCAAGTACACCGCACTCAGCCTCAATGTTTTGAGGTAAAAGTTTCTCCACGTCCGTCCCCTGCAATTTTTTGATGGCAACTCGCATGTACTCTTAAATAGTAGCACATTGGTTCGACTTTTCGCGCTGCACAACATGACAAAGACTAAAGAATCCTATCGCTCTCCCAAATTTTTGTGTGCCTCATCAGTGTAACGAATCTTTCTTCTGAAATCAATTGGAGGGTAAAAATGGGCCTTGTGGATATGTGGATATCTCTCTTCCGTAAGCGTGCTTGATACAAATTTCAGCATGACATAATATGAGTTTATCCCCCAGTTATCCACAAAACCACCCATTTATTAGCACTTATCCACGACTTTATCCACAAACATATCCACAAAGTCATATTAGGACTTGACCCAATCAGGCAAGAGGGTTATTATATAGCACACAGAAAAACACAGGGTTCATCTTGGCCACCCACCGTATCCATATCGTACAATAAGATAGCAGCCAGTGGCTGGGGGCCTCAAAATTAGCTAAGAAGGAGTATTTGCAGAACCCCATGCCAAAGACAACAAAACGTGCTGCCAGCAAACGCGCAGCAAGAATAGCGAAAGCTCATGCAACTGAACTACCAAAATTAGATGTCAAAGAAGCGCCTGTTAGACGGCGTACACCTGGCTATAAACCACCTGCAAGGGGCATAGCTCGCTATCCCTGGGCAACTATATTCTTAACCATACTCGTCCTTGGATTGGGTACCTGGACGCTCTACTTCTATCACTTAGGCCCATTTGCGCTACCACCTGTCAAGGCTCCAGCTACAGCAGCCCCTTCACCTTGTTTGAAGCTTGTCAGCAAGCTGACAGATACCGCTCCACCCCCGAGTGCGGCAGCTTTTAAGCAAATCCAGCATACCTACAAGCAGCCTCCTGCCACGATCATTGATACACACAAGGTCTATTGTGCAGGAATCAATACCAATCGTGGCTTGATCGTCTTAGAACTTGACCCACAACTGGCACCGAAGACCGTCAATAACTTCGTGTTCCTGGCGCAGCATCATTTCTATGATGGCCTGAAATTTCACCGTGTCGTTGCTCATTTTATTATCCAGACCGGCGATCCTCTAGGCAACGGTACGGGCGGACCTGGCTATAAGTTCAACGACGAGCGTGTGCAGGGAAATTACACTCAAGGCTGTGTCGCTATGGCTAACTCTGGCGCCAACACCAATGGTAGCCAGTTCTTCATCTGTACTGCTGACGACACAAAGGCATTGCAGAAGTCGTATAATCTGTTTGGGCATGTCGTGAAGGGTATGGATATCGCTCTCAAGATTCAAGGCCCCGGCGACGATGCATCCACGAAGAATATTAAACCAGATGTCATAGACCATGTGATTGTGGTTGCGGCATAGTAGTAAGTAGAAGAAAGGACATTGTATTCATGGCACAGAAGCGCTATAGCGGTCCACCGCCTATGGTAATTGATCCCTCGAAGAAGTACTTTGCAACATTCCACACGGAAGTCGGAGATTTTCAGGTGGAGTTATTTGCACCCCAGGCTCCCCAAACCGTCAACAACTTCGTGTTTTTGGCACGCGAAGGCTATTACAACGGAACAACTTTCCATCGCGTCATTCGCGATTTCATGGCCCAGGGCGGCGACCCCACGGGAACAGGAATGGGTGGACCGGGATATAAGTTTGCGGATGAGCCCGGCGCTCTTGCCCTCAAACACGACCAGCCTGGTATTCTGTCGATGGCAAACGCCGGTCCCAACACTAATGGCTCCCAGTTTTTCATCACCTTCGGCCCCACGCCCCACCTGAACGGTAAGCACGGTGTCTTTGGCGTAGTGATTTCGGGCATGGATGTCGTCCGGTCGATTCGCGAGCGCGACCCGCAGCGAGCCCGCGAACCCGGCATAAGAATCATTTCACTAGATATTTCCGAAGGCTAAACGGGAGTAATCAAGGATGAGCGCGACAGAGATTGTTAAAACCTTTATAACGGCATTGCAGTCAGGAGACATGGAGGTAGCTGCGAACTACATGTCCGACGACTTTGTAGTTCGGGGCTGGACGCCTTATCCTCTAGACAAAGCGAAATTTCTTGCCACACAAAGCGCGCTGCTCGACGCCATGCCAGACTTCTCTTATAACCTGAGCGATGTGCATAAAGCAGGAAATGAGGTGGAGGCTCTCATCCAGGTCACCGGCACCCAGACCGGTGACCTCGCTTTACCCATGCATGGTATGCCACCGTTCCCCGCTGCCGGCCTCGCCGTCGATCTCCCCCAGGTACAAACAAGGTTTGTCCTCAAAGATAACAAAGTCTCGGAGATGAACATCGAAAGCGTCCCGGGCGGTGGTCTGGCCGGCCTACTTCAACAAATAAGTACCGAATTGCCGGTAGCCCCGCGCCTGGACGAGCAATTTCAAACGGGCTTCTAAGGTCGATTTATCATAACAAACTCAGACTCAATTTTAATGCCACATCAACGCGGCTGAGCTCCTCAGAGTTGATAGAGCCACGACGACGAATCAGGCGCGACTTCTCAATTGTCATAATTTGTTCGCACTTCACGTCGGTGAAGTCGCTCAAACCGTTCTCCTCGGAGGGCGCGATACGCACATGCAGGGGGAGTTCGCGTTCTGTACGGCTCATCGAGGCAACAATAGTCAGGGGATACGAGAGAGAAGCATTGCCGCGATCATTTTGAATGATCAAAGCGGGACGGGTACCTTTTTGTTCGGCTCCACGGCCTGGGGACCAATTAACATCCCAAATCTCGCCACGCCTGGGGCTCGGAGGAGACGATGGGGGAGTATTTGTTTCTATTTGTTTAGATTGTTGAGGGCCGGGCGGTGAGCGCCTCGCCTCACTACTCATGTAAACGTACCTTACTAATTACGCAATCACGCAACCATACCTTCATGGGCCACCTCAAAAAAGAAGCGAGCATCATCGAGTGTTTCTGGGAGGGAACCGAGGTAGTCGTAGGCTTCATCGAGTGAGTAGGTGAGGGAGGAGAGTTCTCGTTCGCGTTTCTGAAGGATTGCTGTCTTTACCTGTTGATAATTATCTTGCTGCATTAGTTCCATAATGGTCTCCACAACGTCTCCTAACGAAGATTCTAATTCAACGGCCAGAGCCTTCAACTCTTTATGCTGCGTCGAAGGAATTTGTATAGATTTGCGGATGAGGTTCTCATGACGATAAATGTCAGGATTCACAACAGCCATGAAACTGCCTCCTAAATCATATGCGTGTGCGTGAAGCCTCCGAGTCTTTTCTAATTGTAGTCTCTCCCTCCAAATTTGTCAATAAAATGAATGGGTGTTAGATTAGAAAAATTGAAAAATGTAAAAATCTAAAAAACCAGTTTCCCAAAATCATCCCAATCCGCCTTTTACCGTCACTTTAGGTCATACCTTTTTCTCGATTATGACGCTTTGACAGCTATTTTGACAGCTATTGGCCTGTAAGTGCTATATTGACCAAAAGATACGATGTGCCATATAACTACGATTGAGCTAATGTATGAAGTGCCTCTAGAGGCTCTCGTACATATCTTGAAGATCTTTAGTTCGCTACACGAGACACGGCATTCAATGTGAGGCGTTCTGAACGGCAAATCCCTTCTACCAATGAAGAACAACCTGCTTTTACATGCACGAAAGCTGAAAAAGAGCAAGCTCATCCTCAGTTATATGGCACGTCGTACTTTCTCGTCAGAAAGACACCGACAGGCCTAAAGTGGCGAGAGATCCGCAATCCGTTATAATTGCTGTCTAAAAAAGCTATCCATTTTATCCATTGCCTCTTGTTGCATGGAAGGAAGCACATGAGAATAGTTATTCATCGTTGTGCCGAAGTTGCTATGGCCTAGAATTTCCTGAACAACCTTAGCAGGTACTCCCAAACTGAGCAAGAGTGTTGCGGCACTATGCCTCAAGTCGTGAAAACGTATGTGAGGTAGACCTGCCTCTTCAAGCAACTGAAAAAAATGATTGGAAAGCGTCATAGGAACAATAAACCCTCCGCGCTTGTTGGAAAACACAAGGTCATTGTCAACCCATGCCGCGCCAGCTTGCAACCGCATTTCCAGTTGCGTCATGCGATGCCGTTTGAACGTCTCAACCACAAACTGAGGTAGCACGATTTTGCGCTTACTCTTCTCTGTTTTCGGATCACCTTCGATAAATCTACCACGGCCCCTATAATTGACGGTGCGACGTATTTGCAGATCGCCTTTTTGCAGGTCAATATCTTGCCAGCGTAGAGCAAGTATTTCGCCTTTTCTCATTCCCGTCGTAAGTGCCAACGTGAGCAACGCCTCTAGACGATGCTCACGTACCTTCTGCAAAAGCACCTGAGCTTGCTCAGGTGTCAGCGGCTGCATCTCTTGTTGTGCCTGCCGTGGTAGCTCCTCCACATCATCACAAACGTTGCTGCCAACTAGCCTTATACGCTTTGCATGGCTTAATGCCTTATGAAGCACCGCATGAATGGTTCTTACTCTCTCAGATGAAAACCCTTCTTTCAGTTTCTTCATATAGAAGGATTGCACTTGTTGCGTTGTAAGCCTCTGTAACTTAATATGCCCAAGTTCAGGAATAAGATGATTGTCAAGGATAATACGGTACACCTCATATGTTCCTGCACGAATACTGACCTTATGTACATCCTCCAGCCAGTATTCTAGGAACTGCTTTACTGTCTGCTGCGGTCCCGTTGCAAGTATGCCTTGCTTTTGCTCAAGTTGCGCCTGCTGAAGCTTGGCATAGGCTTCTTTTTCTGTCTTCGCATACAGTTCTTTCCACTTGCCTGTCTCTTCCACTTTGAATTTTGCGACCCATCGCCCGTCACTCTTACGCTGATAGACGGAGCCGCTACCGTGTATGCTTCGTTTTCGTTTTGCCATGATTGTACCCTCTTCACACAAAAAGCCTCGATGCAGGTCCGCTACACCGAGGCAGAAAACAATCTACGCCTATGCACTTTGTTGCTCACACTGCTTGAGCCATTCTTGCAGTGAAGCAGGATGCACACGGCGTACACCCCCGAGCAGCACGGATGGCAAGCCACTATGATAGATCAAGTTGTACACCGTGTTCCGACACACTCCTAGCTGGATTGCCACATCAGGAATAGTCAGCAACAATGGTTGTGCTACCGGTTGTCTCTTCCGTCGCGCCATCTCTTTTACCCTTCTTTCCACATGCTCCCTACCAGCAGAACCAGGAAACTCACTCCTCCCCAACACTGCTACGAACCCTGTTTCCTCTAGTTGCGCTAATAGCTTAACCATTAAAAACCTGCACATGCTACAAGCATGTCATTAAAACAAAAATGATACTCAAAGCATAGTTTTGCGCTGAGGAGTATGTACCACAGCAGCTATGCTATCTATTTCGTCCCCTCCTAGAAAACAAAAAAGCCAGGAGCAAACCTATTTGCTCCTGACTTTTTTCAAAAGAGCCGAGTCTATGCTCAATCAACTCAATACCCAGGTTGAAACGCTCTTGCTTCATGTTCCCAATTGATGACCTCATACGCACTCTGGAGAAGGTTATTGACCACCGCCGAGATCGTCGCATTGCGCAGGCGACGAACCGCAGAGGCATCTATCTGTAAATTTTGGAATTCCGTGAGCGGAAATACAATAAATCGGTGAGCGGCAAAACGAGCAGAAACGGATAGACTGTTTTCTGAGCAATGCCGTATGTGATCTCTTTCCGCTCTGCTCGCTGTTTCTGACGGCTTTCTTTTCCGCCCACATCGTTTCACTTTTTTCACAATTCGCCCATCTAGGCCCAAAACTTACAGTTTGAGGATGCGAAGGCCCTCCTCGCATTAGCGAACGAAAAAGACTATAGGTACTCAATTTGGATGATCTACCCGGAGCAGTTTTGGGATGAAACATTCTCATAAATATGAGAAAAATTAAAAACAGTATTTTACGATATGAAATCATTTTATGCAAATTATGCAAAAGATGATAAAGTGTAATATCCGGCACCCGAAAATGAATGGTCTCACACCTGGAAGCCCGCTATCCAGAGAGATCGCCCTGACTGCTGTGGGAAATGAACTGCGCGAACGGTCCATGGATGTTCACGAGCAGTCGCTCCCACAGCGTTTTTGAGAAGGAAAGCGGTTATAGACGGATCAGGTGTGAAGCAAAGGTACTTCCACCAACAACCATGCCTGCTCTTTCCTGTACAATTGATAAACTGGTATCAGCCGTACCATCCTCTTGTGGAGGAATCAGTGGAGGAATCAGCCGTACCATCACCTGGAGAGCCTGCGCAACGTCTGCTATGTGTGCGTCCCTGTCATGATTATCGACGAGATAGAAGGGAGATGAGCCGTCATAGAGTGCCCTGTCCGGGTCTATCCCGAACTTGCTGTCAAGGCTTTTCTGATCATTTGCGGATAGCGAGATGCGAGTCATCCCCTGCGTCTGTAGATTGTCCGGTGTCCCCTTCGGGAACAGCAGGGCCAGAGTCCAGCCGTTCCCTTGTGATTTGGGAATAGTAATGGTATAGGGCGAGCCAGAATCGCCAGAGAAGCGCAAAGGGGTCCAGTAGATCGTTCCCAGTTTGCCAGGAGAGAGATTGACGGGATGGACGTTTTTCAGACCAACACGGTTTGTATTGGCAATCAAGGTCGCCACCTGCAAGACTTTCTTTTCATCTGGAATGGGATCGGATGGATGATCTATCACGACCAGGTAACAGAAATGATCTGTGAGTGTGACAGGTGTGTGCCATCCCCACTCCAGAACAGCGGGCTTTGCTGGCGAAAGCAATGGGATCGTCTGCGCGCTGCCAACTGGCTTCCAGGAGGCATGCGGGGCAAAGTCAGCAGGGAACGCAGTCCAGAAATCCTCTGGCAGATCGGGCAGCCCGGCGGCAGCTTCCGTGTAGAACACTTTGACCCTGACATCATGGGCGGGCTGAACACCACGATTGTGAACCTGCACATAGAGGCGGTTGATGCGTCCAGGGTAAGGACTGCGATGTTCAAGCCCGCGTTCAAAGACGACATAATCTACCTCACCAACCTTCGCCTGCAAATCACCCAGGAGAAGACCCTCCGGGGTGAGATACTTGGGAGCGTCGATTTTGATATCGGCGCAGTGCCACCACTGCATGGAATCGCTGAGTGCGACATGTTGAAGCCGATCTGCAAACGCGGCGACCTCAGCGGAGAATGACGACGATCTACCTGTTTGCATCAGGTGATCCCGTACAAAGATGTCTACGTCAGGTCTGGCCGTGTCCAGTTGCCGTTCCCAGACACCACGACCATGTGTCGCCACGCGTAAGAGGCGCTTACTTTGATGAACGCGCATATCATAGACCGCGCAATTGGGAAGGCCCTGGCTGTAGTTGGTCCAGCTTATTCCACCATCAGTCGTGTAGAAGACTCCTGCATCGGTTCCAATATACATGGCATCTCGATCAACAACGAGTGCATTCACAGGAATGTCAGGCAAGCGTCCGCTGCTGGTTCCACTGATAGCCTTCCACCCCCATGCCGCAGCCCCACTCACAGCAACATCTCCCTGCCAGACATGGGCAGTCCCAAAGCCCGACAGAACCACAATGACTCTGTTATCGTTATCCGGGAACGGAGCGATATCCCAGATCCAGCGTAGAGGCAGTGGTTTGGCGGAAATGAGAGCTGGAACCCAGTTGTTTCCACTCCTTGTCAGACGATAGACTTTTCCCTTGGTCGTGCCAACATAAATGAGATCGGAGTGCGTATAATTGATCGCTGAAACGAACTCGTTCGCCTCCAGAAAGGGGAGGGGTACAGATTGTAGCCATCCCCCCTTGCCTTGCTGATCATCCAGGAAAACTTGAGTGCCTCCCATCGCGCTGTTATTCGGATGCGACTGGTCAAGAGCCAGAGGTGAGTAGAAAAGTGAAGACCCGGACGGTACCCTGGCTAACTTCCCCCACACGATTTCCCAACTGGAAAAAGCGCCCCCCTGGGTAGAGAGTCGCGGAGTCAGCCTGACGTATGTGCCCAAAATATTCTCCGGGTGGTCTTGATCAATAGCGACAAAGCCAGCATCACCATCAAGGGCATGGTAAAACACCGGGCTGTTGCGATACTGCTCGACGCCGTTATCCTGTGTCCCAATGAAGATCACCGCATCTGAAGTGGGGTGCTGGTCCATGAACTCACATTGAGTAATACAGAGACCCTGGTTCAGGGAGTCACTCCAGCTGATACCCCCATCATTGGAAGTATAAATGCCTCCATCGCAGCCTGTATAGATTTGCAGGTTATCCACTGGATCAAATGCAAAGGCATGGTGGTCTGGATGGATCGTTTGACCAATATCACTAAATGTCCAGACCCCGCTTTTCGCATGGTAGATGGCTTTCCATAAGGAGACCGCGCTGAGGTACACAATATCTGGAGTTGTTGGATCTACCGCAACATTGAGGTTGTAGTTTCCCTGCCCCCACAGCCTGGACGAGTCATCATCAGCAATTGGCAAGTCAATAGATTGCCATGTCTTCCCTCCGTCCTTTGAGCGATAAAACCCAATAATAAGGGAATCACTATCATTGGCTAGTAGCGCATAGAGTATTTGCGGATCTGAGGGGGCCAGGCCGAGGGCAATACGCGAGAAACCACCAGGTGGCAGTCCATGAGCTAGGCGCGTCCACTCTGGATTAGCAGCGCGAGCATTGTCTGTGCGATAAATACCTTTTCCCATAATTGCGGCATACACTGTTTGTGGGAACTGGGGATTTATCATCACATCCGTCGCTCCACCCTGCGTTCCTGGCAAAAGAGAAGGCAAACCATTCGTCATCGGCGACCAGCTTGCTCCCCCATCTATGCTGCGGTACACTCCTCCTTCGAACACAGGGTCTGACCCTGATACTGTTGCAGCAAAGAGGGTGGTGGAAGTGGTAGGGTCGAGGATAGGGGGAGTGGTAGGGTCGATGACAATGCGGCAGAGACGTGCGCGTGTGAATGGTTCTGCGCCTAATCGAGTCCACGAATTTCCGCCATCGATGGTTTTGAGGATACCGAGGCCATAATAGCTGTCCCCAGAAAAGTTTCCTTCGCCGGTGCCTGCATAGAGTGTCTGGGGATTGCCAGGATCGATGGCTAACGCGCCAATCGCCAGAGAAGCTTCGTTGTCTGATAGCGGCCTCCAGGTTTTGCCTCGATCGGTTGTTTTCCAGACCCCGCCCTGAGCAGCGCCTGCGTAGATCGTGTTGGAGTTGGTTGGATCTACCACAATACTGGTAATTCTCCCCGTTACCAGAACTCTTGTCCCGCCGTAGGTCTGCCCTCCGGGAATAGCCGTAGGTCCGAGTTGGACCCACTGGCCTTCCCCGGAAGTTGGCATCGCACGAGCATGTTCCAGGGCAGCCAATCGCAAATGGGCCAGAGACTGCCCCTCGCTGCCAAACTCGCGATCAACTTTAAGTCCTTCATGGCGCCCCAGCGGATCATCTGGAAAAGAGAATGGTTCTGATACCTTCCTGGCTTCTTTGTATGCTTCCATTTCTTTCTCCTGAAAAGGATAACTGGTATCTCCAGACTTCCTGGCTCTACTGCACACCAGAAATCTCTGGCGAATTCAGGCAACGACAGCTCTGGTTCGGCGCCACTCATAGCCTGCCAGAGCGAAAAGGGTGATGGTCACTCCCAGCAAAATTCCGACAATCAGCCACTCAAGAGTTCCATTCCCCTGATCTGGATCGACACCGAAGACAGTCTCGATCCAATCTTTCCAGACAAACGTGATCACCAACACCATACTGGTCACAATTGCGATGCTCGTTTCAAGCCAAAAGCGCCTTCTCAATGGATTTCTCATTGATTCAATCTCGTCTTTCGCAAAGCAGCACTATTTTTATCCACTATCAGAAATAGAACGGCCATTGAAAGTATACTCTATTTAAATCTGATTATCAAGAATAAACATAGAACCAGACTCCTACTCTTTTGCTCGTAGTTTTGGCAGGCATCTCCTATGTCCAGTCTCCAGAATCCTAGACATCAAAACAGGGTAATCGAAGGAACAGCAGGCAACCCGTGAGCCTTCGCAAATTGGTCGGGCGAACGATAGTCCAGGCTTTCATGAGGCCGGGTCGTATGGTAGAACTGCACCCAGTCTTGAGCCGCGCGCAGAAACTCTCCCAAGGTCTGGTAAGAACATCGCTCAGCGACAGCCAGCTTGAAGAGACCGACGAAGCGCTCCGCATACCCATTGTCTGTTGGTTAACCTAAGCGAAGAAGTCGCCTTCTCCACTCGGCTTCAAAACCGTGCTTGAGACATTAGCCTCACACGACGCCTCAGTCAGATAGCTCCTGTCATGAGTATCAGGTGATGAATCACCTGCCTCGAAAGTTGTTCGTTTGGTGCCGTAGCCAGTCACTCGCCTACTGTTGCTTCCTTGCGGACCGATCTGCTCAATGACGATTGGATGACACCTCAGCGGTTGCACGCTTTTCCGTAAAGCAACCCTGGGTTTTGGTTAGAACCAATATCGAATAGCGAGAAATGCTCAGGCAGTGAAGATCAATTGGGGCCGTCCGCATCGCGGAAGCGCATCACGCAGCGAGTCCCAACGTTCAGCAGGAAAGTCTGATCCACCACCGCTTTTTCGCGTGGGGTGAACGACAGTGGTTGAGGAGCCGATTCACGCCAAGGAGCAACCTCGTTGCGCAACCCGTGGGACAGAGGTTGCCCCACACCAAAAGACAAGCCATACACACCCGAAACTCCGATCCACGAAAGTTACTGCTACAGCTAGGGCAAAACCAGCCACCACAACCCGCACACTGATACCGCTCATCGTTGATGCACACTCCGCATTCCTCGTTTTCGCAGTACCACCTCTGCACTGGTTCCACTTCTACCTGCTCCTCATCAGGAGGTTGGGGATTACACCCAGAACACAGACACACATGGTCATGGGAGTTACTGCCATGAGGAGCAGACTTGCATGTCGTCATCCATCGTCACCTTTCGCGTACGCTCATCCGGTTGAGCGTGTGGATTTCTGCCATTTATCTATACTGACCCTCGCATTCTTCCCGCTCAAGTACACGCCAACATCGACTACAACTCACATAGTTCTTTGGCAGTTCGCGCAACTCCCAACCTCGATCAGATGTACCCCGATGAAGACCAGGAGCATCAGAACGATAGCCACAAAGCGTTTGCCTACCTACGGCGACGTGATAGACTACCCCATCGGAAGTGTTCCAATCACCACTCATGTAACCAAGTTTCCGTGTATAATGTGCTAAAACTTGCACTTTACTCTCCTCTCCATTTAGTCAAGGGGCTTTCCACGCACTCCTCCGGATAGCCTCGAGTCCTTGTGTGATGTATCCTTCTCGAGAGTCGAGGTAACGATACATGATATGGATCAGCAAGGCAGATAAAGCCACACCTTCTCTACGTCCACCTATGAGGCTTGCAAGCCAAGCTTGATGCGCTTGCGTCTCACTTCCGCGCCAAAATCCATGTCCTTGTTGAGCATATGCTGGCTAGCAGCCTCAGCAAACCAGTGCAGAAACAGCGTGATATCGGCATCAGGATCAGCCAAATCACCACCGACCCAGGCAGACAGGGACGTTCCATACCCGAGCGCCGCCTCCACACCCTTTTGAATATGGTGTTGTTCCTTGCGCTGGCGAATAATTTTGCCAAAGTGTTCAGGCCGTTCAGGGTCAACGAGATACGCCCGCTGTACTTCCACCCAAGCCGGATGTGGCGGCCAGCGCGAGCGCGTCTTATCCTCATCTGAAGGAAGCACCAAGCGCAGCCAGCCATCAGGAGAGCCATCCTCACCACCTTCCACATGCCCAGCCGCATAGGCCCACAGGACTTTCAGGCGTTCGGGCAATGCGTAAGCATCTTCAACACCATGGAACAGCCCTTCGGCCTTCAATTCATGGAGCGCTTCTCGCTTGAAACGAAACTCGACCCGCCACACGGTTTGCCCATCTTCCCATCCGTTCTGTGCCCATAAGTCCTCAAACCAGATCTTGCCCGATCTTTTGAGTTCACGAGTCTTGTCATAGATGCAGCACGACATCGGCCCACGTGCCGAGAAGTCGAGACCCGAGCGCTGCAAGCCATAGGAATAGCTACGCACATCGAGATCCGTTTCTTCATGACCACCCCGCTTACGCGAGCGCGACACAAACTCGTGCAGATAGTCCACCTGAGCGACATCCCATCCCATCACATCAGCACACAGATGCACTTCGGACACTTGCAGGTACATGTCACAGCCGAAGAGCTCATAGAGAAAGGCATTGACCTTCACGATGGCCACTTCCAGGTTCTGGCATGACCACAGGTATTCTGAAGAGCAGCGCACCATGGCCACACAGTTGAGCCGGCCACGCGAGACGCAGAGGTTGATGAGATCAGACGTGAGCAGCCAGCGCCATTGCCCACGACCGGCACCATGCGGATACATCTGCAAATTGGCTCCCTCGAAGACCCAGGGCACCACAATCGGCCCTTCTGCCTCAATGGCACCTTGTTTCCAGACGTCCAGCCGTTCTACGAGTCCAGTGGGGAGATCGCGCTTGATCGATTTGCCTTGCTCATCCATGTAATACACATTGAGCAAGAGGGTA
>WNGQ01001444.1_pt1 | contig 24637 bp, 22 predicted proteins | sample 5407661 | NCBI WGS metagenome assembly WNGQ01 (sample SAMN13153382, study PRJNA577476) | soil metagenome | isolation source: 60 cm soil or saprolite under Garry oak tree replicate 2 | place: USA:California | collected 2016-06-15 | reverse complement strand
CAGGCTTTCCTCGTGCAGTTCTTCAAGCAACGCGGCTGTCGCTTCGATTTTTGGCCGATGCCTCTGGAGCAGCGCCGCATCGCGCGTGTAGTTGTAATACCGCGCGAGCAAGGAGAGCGTCATGCCGAATTGCGCGGTCTCCGGGCCGCGCATGTTGATCATTCCTTTTTCATCAACGAAATCGCTGAAGTAGTTGTCAATGATCTGCTTTGCAGCCGTGAACCTGCCCCACTCCAGATTGGTGTAGACGGCGCTGGTGAAAATATCTTGAAAGCCGTCGTACTCCGAACCGTAGTAATCGCGATCAACGGCTCCATATTTTGGATAGACGCCCCCGGGACGCACCATCAGTTCGCGCGCGATGGCGTGCCGGGACATGTTCACATACGTTTCGTCAGGAAATGAGACGGGCGAAGCATCGTGCAATTGCCGCTGCCAGTATTCCGCGAAAATGAGCAGCGCGCGATAAAACGCCTCGGGAGCTGGGTCCTTACGGCGCGGCGGAAACGCTGGGTAGCTATATCCGTAAGCGACCTTGGTGGTCTTTCCGTTTTCAACGCGGGACGTGCGATGCCAAGTTTGGACAATGAACTTGTCTTTGGCCTCCACATCGCCGAACACAATGATTTCCAAGTAGGCGGCGTCGGAGAGCGGCAGGACCTTACGAACGGCCGGCATCCAACCACCGATAAGACCTTCGAATCGTTTAGGCGCAAGTTCTTGGGTAATTTCGGAGAAGTATTGTTCCGGGTGGTACGTCCGCGTCCTGCCGGTCGCAAATACCGGCATGGTGTCAAAACATTCCCTGGTTCCCACAAAAGTGTTCCAGGGCAAACGGAATCCTCCGTCTCGTTCCTTGATGTTGGAGCCTTGGGGAGGAGCCGCCGCTTTGACTTTGGCGGGATCGGGATCAACTTCTCCCTGCAAGAGCTTGTCCGCAAGGAGATCTGCTCCCGACAGACCGATTTCATCCAGACTCAGGCCGAGGTAGGGCGGATTAGTTTCCGCGAAGACCGCTTCCGCAGATTTTGGCAGGACGCGCTTGGTCCCCTGATTCGAAAGAAAAACGATGGCGCCGTCCCGCGTCCGCAGGTCCTCATAGACTTTCCAGTTCTTGCCCGAGAATTGAAACTCGCACAGGAGCGTGTGCCCATCCACGTCTGCTAAAGAACCAGAATCCTCAGTCAGTGGCGCAATGTTCGAGCTCTCTTCAAGCGAAGCCGCATCGTTGTGTAAAGCCGATGGCAGATAAGATATGCCCGCAGTGCCAGCGGCAAGATTTTGCAGAAAACGACGGCGTCTCATGTCAGCTCCTCGCACCTGAACGAACACACGGCTGCGCAGGCTCCGTATTGTATTCGCATCAAGCCGTGGTAGGCACGCAGTTCAGCACAAGGCGCAAAGAATCTTTGTCGATCACTGACGTGTGATGAGCAGGTCGCCCAAGACCAGCGCGTCCATTTTTGTGCGCTGAAAGCAGTCAATGGCTTCCTCGGGGCGGCAAACAATGGGCTCGTTATCGTTGAAGGAAGTGTTCAGGACGACGGGTACGCCCGCGAGATCGCGAAACGCGGAAATGAGCGCGTGGTAGCGAGGATTGGCTTCTCGCGTAACAGTTTGCAAACGTCCAGTGCCGTCTACGTGCGTGGGTGCTGGGATTTTGTCGCGCTTTTCCGGACGAACGGCATAGGCCAGCGTCATGAACGGCGAAGGGTGCGATTTTTCAAAATACTCGGCCGTAGCTTCGGCAAGAATCGAAGGAGCAAAGGGGCGAAAGATTTCGCGGTGCTTGATGCGCTGGTTAAGAATTTCTTTCATTTCGGAACGGCGCGGGTCGGCCACGATGCTACGGTTGCCGAGCGCGCGCGGGCCCCATTCGGCACGGCCCTGAAACCAGCCGAGAATTTTGCCATCAGCGATAATGGCCGCAGCGCGACGCGTCAATTCCTCTTCTCCGAACTCGGAGATTGCGCAACCCTTTTGCGCCAAGTCTCCCGACTCAACTGCACGGCAAATTTCTTCATGCGAATATTCCGGCCCCCAATAGGCATGATCCATCACAAACGACCGGGGCTGGCCAAGAATCTGATGCCACACGAAGAACGCGGCTCCGACGGAAAGTCCACCATCCCCTGCCGCGGGATGAACGTAAACCTGCTCGAATGCAGTGGCATCAAAGATTTTTCCGTTGGCCACACAATTGAACGCCACACCTCCTGCCAGGCAAGCGGCTTTCAATCTTGTCCGGCTCGCAAGTTTTCTGAGCATGCCTAGATAGACTTCCTCCAGACGCAGTTGGAGCGAAGCGGCAAGGTTACGATGGCGCTGCTCCAATGTCTGGTCCGCCGAGCGCGCCGGACCGAGCCGCCTTTCCATCCCTTCTGAAAACAATTTGCCAAGCGTGGGCGTTTTGTCCGCCTCCGCCCAGGACATCTCCGGCCCCGTGCGATGGTGAGAGAAGTAATCCAGCCCCAGCCGGAAACCGTTTCGACTAGAACCATTCTCGAAGCGCACGATGTCGCGGAATGATTCCAATTGTTCGGGCTGCCCGTAGGCCGCCAGACCCATGACTTTGTATTCGTCGCCGAATCTCAAAAAGCCCAGATATTGCGTGACAGCGCTGTAAAAGAGTCCCAAGGAATGAGGAAACGCGATGGCGCCCTCGATTTTCATGCGACTGCCCATGCCCGTTCCCCACATGGTGCTGGCGAAATCTCCGAGGCCATCGGCAGAGAGCAGCGCCGCGTTGTCGAAGGGCGAACAATAGAAGCTACTGGCCAGATGCGCCTGGTGATGCTCAATGCGGTGAAACTTTGCGCGGATTTTCTTGGGGTCAGTGTCGAACGCCTGCGCCAAGGCTTCAGGAATGCCCTGGAATTTCACAAGGACTTTGGCGCGTTCGCGCGCAAACGAAGGCATGCGCAGCGCATAGAATATTTTCGTAGCCAGGCGCGCGTAAGGATTTCGCGGCACTGCGACGTGGTCAACTTCATTTAGCGTCAGACCAGCCGCTTTCAGAGAATAGCGAATTGCTTGCCATGGGAAGCCCGCCGCGTATTTGACGCGGTTGAAGCGCTCTTCTTCGACAGCAGCAATCAGCTTCCCATCACATACAATCGCCGCGGAAGCGTTTCCGTGGTACGCGTTAATCCCCAGGATGTTCATCGCGCGATGAGTCAGTGTACCGCAGCCAGCAAGTCATGCGGTGAGATGCTTGTGGCACCACTCGTTCATAGCGTACAGAGACCACGGGCGGGACCAGGTGGTCTTCCCCGCGAGGAAATCGTTCCAAACGCTTTGCACTCCGCCAGACCGTAACACGGGCGTCAGTGCGGCTGCAGGATTCGCGAAGCTTGCCTCTACCTTTTTTCGAAGCGGGCCGCGCAACCATTCTTCCCACGGCAGCGTAAATGTGTGCTTTTTCTTCCCGAGGATTTCTCCTGGCAACAAGTCACGAATTGCCTCCACCAGCAATGCCTTCTGTATACCGGGCCGCCGGCGCGCCGCGTCAGGCAAAGCGCTCACAAATTCCATCAGCGGTGTATCCAGCATCGGCACGCGCACTTCGAGCGACTGCGCCATACTCACGGAATCCGTGTCCCGCAGCAGCGTGCTCGCCATGTAACTGCGCATCTCCAACCAGGAAATCCCCGCCACTGGTTCCAGCTTGCGCGCTTCGTCGGCGGCCCTTTGCAGCCAGCCGAGCCACGTCGGCTCGAGCGTTACGCCATCCGGCCCGATCGTGCTGGGCCGGAATCGCGGCTCGATAATCTGTTCCAGCTTTCCTGGCGGGAAAAGCACGCGCGTGAAGAAATACGGATGCGGTAGAGCGTCGGGAGAGACCCAGGCGGCAACTGCCTTGCGCCCTGCATCGGGTGAACCGCCGCTTCCTGCGAGTGTGGCAACAAACAGCTTTGTCAATCGCCTTGCGACTGCGGGCACAAACCAGGCAGTGCGAATCAGTCTGGCCATTCGTGGAGTGTCCGCAAACGTCCGGTATCCGGCAAAAAGCTCATCTCCTCCCAGCCCGGAAAGCGCCACCTTTAGCCCAACTGTCCTCGCCGCCCACGAAACAAAATAGGTGTTCACGGCATCCATGGTGGGCTGGTCCAGCGCTGCAATGGCCTCATCGAGGCGCGTCACTACAGCTTCGCCATCCAGCGGCACTTCGGTGTGTTTAGTCCCGCAATGTTGCGCGATCGCGCGCGCTGCTGCTGCCTCATCAAATTCCGTACCTGGAAACGTGAGCGTGAAACTCTGAATTCCCGATTGCGCTTTTGCGGCCAGAGCGGCGATGGCGCCTGAATCCAGCCCGCTAGAAAGGAATAGTCCCACCGGAACGTCCGCGATCAGATGCGTTTTTACGGCATCTTCGAGCATGGGGCGCAGTTTCTTGGCCGCGGAGGCAAGGTCGCGGGGTTTTCTCGTGTCTCGCGCCGCGGGAGACAGAGCCGGATCCCACCATTGCCGCGCGCGTGGCACTCGGCGGCGCTCCGGAACGTGCAGCAGCATGCGGTGCCCTGGAGGCAGGCTGAACACGCCTTCGACAAGCGTCACCGGTTCGCTCACGCTGCCGAATAAAAGGTAAGAGGTCAACGCATCCCGAGACAGGTTCCTTGGAGTTACGCGTGCCGCCAACAGCGCTCGCACTTCTGATGCAAAAGCGAATCCTTGCGGTGTCTGCGTGTAATAGAGCGGCTTAATTCCCAGCGGATCCCGCGCCAGAAAAAGGATTGGCGCCGTGGCGTAACGCTCGCGCAAATCGAGGAGCGCAAACGCAAACATCCCGCGCAGCTCGTTGAGCGCGTCTTCGCCCCACTCTTCCCAGGCGTGGACGAGAATTTCCGTATCGGACTCCGTCGCAAAGCGGTGACCGCACAAGATCAGCCGCTCGCGCAAATCGCGGTAGCCATACAACTCGCCATTGAACACCACCGCGACGTCCTTGGTTTCGTTCCAGATGGGTTGGTTGCCGCCAGCCACGTCGATAATGCTCAGGCGGCGCATGCCTAGGGCGAGCCCTGGCGCGCGAGATTCGCTGAAGAGGAACCCTTCTTCATCCGGGCCGCGGTGGCGCATCGCCGCGCACATCACTTTCACACGCGATTCCGCTTCGGCCTTACGCGAAGTGAAGGCGACTCCGCAAATCCCGCACACGCTATTCTTTGATCTCCGGCATGGAGAAGAACGCCGCGCTCGCCCGGATCAGGTTTTCCCGAAAGTGGAAGCGGGGAATTCGCAGCATGCTGTCGGCGTACCACGCAAGCGCTTGCCGCACCAATAGAAGGAAGATTGTGGCCACAGACGCAAGCACAAGATAGAAGTACGACACGCGTTCCAGCAGCAGGCTCCAATCCACCGCTTCTTCCCATCCCGGATAAATGGCATCGAAGACTCGCCGCAAATGGAATCCCTGGAAAGGTAGCCGCGAAAGGCGCACATGCGCAACACTTTCATAGCTGTACTCGCGCGGGTATCCAGGAATTTTGCCTATAGCTTGATTGAAGATCGCGGGATCTTGCAATTCTTTCCGTGTTAGAAGGTGTCCCTGCGCATCCTGCATGATTACGCGGTACGTCGGATCAACAACGATCCAACGCTGGTTGATCAAAACTTCGGCCACCACATGCTTTGCCGCGTGATCAGGCGACAACAAAAGCAGCCTGCGTACTTGAACGTCGGAAGCTCGCGCAAGATTCAGGAAAGCATTCGTTGCTGTGCCACAGACTTTCAACAACTGCGCGTAATTGAGAGTGGTTTCCGGATCACGAGTCGCCAATGTTGCGGGATTGTCGGCGATTCCGCGCGATGGCTCCGCGCGCATCCAATCCAGAATCGCTTGCACCTTGCTCTCGGCAGGCAGGAAATTGGGAACAATGGCGTCTGAATATCCGTCGAGATAACGCCGGACCGAGAACTCCCGGACTCCCGTGCAAGCTACAGCGAAGAACGCCGCAGCCAAGAGCAGGTTGCAACTCCACCATACAGCGCGAAAGAGAGGATGTTTTGGTTTGGGCACCGGAAACCTATTCTACTTGTTGGTCTTCTCCCGATGTTCCCTTGCGAGAGACACACTTAACGTACAAAGACTCCATTTCGCGAACAGGACCTTCCCATCCCAGTTCCTTGGTGACTTTAGCGCATCCGGACTGGAGATGTCCACGGAGTTTGTCGTCAGTCAAAATACGGGCGAGAGCCTCAGCCAGTTCGCCGACCTCGTGTCTTACTACCAGTCCGGCTTCGTTAGCCAGCAGCGGGGCGATTCCACATAGTTCAGTCACAATGACGGGCGTGCCAGCCGCAACCGCTTCCGCAGCGGTATTTCCAAAATTTTCATTCTGTGATGGAAGCACAAAAACGTCGGCATCCCGGTACGCCGCCCACTTATCCTGGCCAAACAGCGGCCCAGCAAACTGAATGTCCCCTCTCACGCCCAGTTGCTCCATCATTTGCTCCAGTTGCCGCTTCATCCCGCCCTCGTCAGGTCCAGCAAAAACCAGTTTCATTCCTTCCAATCGCTGTTTCGCTTGTGCAAAGGCCCGTAGCAGCAACTCTGGACTCTTTTTCACAGATAGACGTCCCAGGAAGAGCACAAGTTTCGCGTCCTGTGGAATCTCGAGTCTGCTGCGAAACGTTCCGCGGTCCGGCCAGGATTCGGGCGCATCCACCCCGTTTCTGCGCATGACGATCTTCGCTCGCGGGATTCCTCCGGACGCTTGCTCTGCGATCTCCTGCTCCGAGGTGGCCACAATGGCGCTTGCCTCTTGAAGCATCCGTCTCCCCCATACACGGTGGTAAATGCGTTTCAGCCACAGGTTTCGCACAATCGGGATAAACATTCCAATCGGTTCGACAACGTAAGGAATCGCGAGCTTCCGGCAGGCCTGCGCCACCGCGGGACCTAGCAGATCGTACAAACCAAAGATATGCGCGACGTCGAAAACTTCCAATTGCGCCCTGCAATATCGGTTCACTGCGGGGTTCCAGCTCACTTGCCGGTAATGGAGCCAGTTTGGCAAGTAAATCGTCTCAAGCTTGCTTTCTTTGCGTCGCCAGCCGAACGGCGACCGTTCCGCGGCGTTTTTTTCTCCCGTGCCCGCCGCGCGCTTTTCCAACCCCGAGTCTGCCGTCAACACGGTTACTTGATGTCCTTTTTGTACCAGGCCTTCGGCAAGCGCGCGCACCTTTACGGGCGGCCCTCCAAATTCCAGAAATGGCGCGTAAGTCTCCGTGACGTTCAGGATTCGCATTGATCGCGCAGGATCTTTTTCAGAGCTTTCGCAAAATTCTGGAAGCGGTATTCGTGGTCGACGGTTTGGCGGCCGCGTGCGCCCATTTCTCTGGCGTGTTGCGGGTCCGCGAGCAGCGTTTGAAGGGCCGTGGCCAACTGGATGGGATCCCCGTGCGGCACCAAATAGCCGGTAACGCCATCCTGAATCAGCTCCGGCGCTCCTCCATGCGCCCCTCCAATCACGGGCTTGCCGCACGCCATGGCCTCCAAATACACCAGCCCAAATCCCTCCCCTCGGCTGGGCAAAGCAAAAATTTCACAGGCAGCGTAGCACGCCGCCAATTCCGCGTTCGTCAGCCCGCTGAGAAAGTGCACGTGGCGCTCCACACCATTTTTCTCTGCAAAGTCTTCGAGCCACGCCCGGTCATCTCCAGAGCCCGCGAGGACCAACTGCAGATCCGGCCACGTTGTCAGAAGCCGCGGCAGCGCCGTAATCAGCGTGTCCATGCCCTTATAGCGTTCCGCCGCCACCCAGCGCCCCGTCGCTAAGATGACCCGCCCGTTTGGGAAATCTCTCGGCGGTTTTGACGATGGATTTGCGAGCAGCGCCTCGAATTGCGGATCGAGCGCCCAGGGCAGCACGCGAATTCGCTCGCGCGCGGCTTCTTGCTGCGTAGCGACTTGCTCTGCGGTGTCGCGGCTAGGCGCCAGCACGAGATTGGCGCGCCGCAGTGCGGCCCGCCGCAAGCGTCCCAGCGGTTCCCACACCTCCACGCCATGCGTACAAACAATGGTCTTTATTTTCGGGGCAACCAGGCGCATTGCCTGCACGACTGGCGCGAGATTCGGATGTCCTGCCAGGACTAACTTCGCGCCCCGCTTCGCCGCGCGAAGCGCTGTCACCGCGAAGCGCGCCTTGGCCTTCTCGCAGCCGGTAAACACAAATTCCCGTCCGCCCACGCTGACGCGGTGCAATTCTGGGGAATCGTTCAAGCTGAGCAGTCGGCAGTCCCACCCGCGGCTGGAAGCAAACTCGGTCAGCACCGCCGCTAAATGGCGCCCCACACGCTGCACCCCCCCGGGTGCATCGAGTTCTGGGAACAGTCCAATGACCACGCGCTGAGTCTGCCAACTAGCGCGCCTATTGGCAAGCCAAGTCTTACGGTTCGTGCTTGATGATTAGCGCGGGCTACCTATGAATTTCATCATTTGTGATTCTCAAGCAAAGTAATCAGGTCCGTTAACCGGTCCAGGTAAATATCCGCGGGATAGGCCGCGCGGTCGTGCGTCCCAAACCCATAATTTACCGCGGCCGCCAGCGTCCCGGCGTTTCGAGCTGTTTGTACATCCACTTCCGAATCTCCAACCATGACCGCTTCGCCGGGAGCAGTGCCGAGCTCTTCAAGAATTTTCCTCGCGCCCAGCGGGTCCGGCTTCTTCGTTTCAAAACTGTTCCCGCCGTACACAGCCCGAAAGTATTTCGCCAGCCCTAACCCTTCTAGAATCCTCTTGCTCACGCGCACCGGCTTGTTGGTCAGCACGGCCATAGGGAACTCGCGCAGTTCTTCCAGCGCCTCCACAACTCCTGGATAGGCGTGTGTCGAATCCAGCTTGTGCTCGTCATAGTGCGCCAGAAAAAACTTCAGGGCCCTCTCGCACTCCTCTTCTGTGGCCCCATTTCCCAGCGCGCGGGCCACCAGTCGGGGCGCTCCGTGTCCGATATAGCTGGAAACGGTGTCTTCGTGGAGCGGCTCGCGGCCCATCTCCACCAGCATCGCGTTGACGGAGCGAATTAAATCTTGCTTCGAATCAATCAGCGTACCGTCCAAGTCGAAGATCAGGGCATGAACAGAAGAAAGTTTGGTGGCCGCCATAGACCTCTATCTTAATATGCCCATGTGCGCGCCACTTGTTGCCCCCTCTGGCGCAACTCGGGAAGAAGTTCCCGCATCCAATACGCGCCCCGGAAGCGGACGGATACACACGCAAGGTGGTTTCCTTGACTTCATTCCAAAGCCATTCTAAACTACGGAGTTTTTAGATGGCCCCAAATAGTATGCAGAGGGGCGGGACTTACATGGACAAGAAACGACTCGATTACTACAAGAAGAAACTGCTGGCGCGGCGGGAAGAGGTAACCAAGACCATCGCGCGCACCCAAGAAGAGGGAAGAACCGCGGACGAAGACCCCACAGTGGACCTGGCGGACAAAGCGGCCAACTCCTACACCAAGGAGTTTCTCTTCGGCATGACCAGCACCGACCGTTCCCTCTTAAACCTTATTGATGCCGCACTCAAGCGCATCCAGGAAGACGAATACGGGGTCTGCGCCAACTGCCAGGAAGAGATGCAACAGAAGCGGCTGGAAGCCGTGCCCTGGGCCAAGCATTGCATCGCGTGCCAGGAGAAAATGGAGCAGGGCTTGCTATAAGCGCCCTCGTCCAACCTTCCGCAGCGGCCTCAAAACTGTCTTCTTACTGTACCGTAATTTCTCCCTTTAATAATCAAGTTGAAAGATGTATATTCCACTGCCGTGGCGGAAGCAGGCCCATCCAGCACAATCTCATCATCCAACCCAAGCCTTTCAAGCAAAAAGCGAGGCCTTCGCGAGGGTCTGCGAACCCTGTTCACAGCTGCTGGCGACGCGCTGGTCAGCGTCATCTTTCCCGCCGATTGTCGTATTTGCGGCGAACTGCTCGTGGATTCCCGGCGCGTGCCGATCTGCCCGAAATGTCTCGCTTCTTTCGAACGCATCCCCTCAGCCATTTGCCAAATCTGTGGCTGCCCTCTTTTTGGCTTGCGGCAGAAAGAAGAGCAGCCGCGGCTCTGTCCCGCCTGCCAGAACAAAACGTATGGATTTGATTGCGCCCGCAGCTTCGCGATCTATCAGGGACCGCTGGTCCGGGCGATCCTCTTGCTGAAGTTTGAGCAAATTGAGCCTCTAGGCGCCTGGTTTGCGGAAAGGCTTGTTGAAGTCCTGAGCGGCGAGCGCGACAGATTCGCAGCGGATGTCGTCGTTCCGGTGCCGCTCCACCGACAGCGCGAGCGGGAGCGCGGATACAATCAGGCGGCCCTGATCTCCAGGCCTCTCGCGAAGCGTCTGCGGCTGCCTCACAGAGCCCTTCTCCTCATGCGCACAAAAGCGCGGCCTGACAAGCGTATTCTCACTCTCGAAGAACGCTGGGAGTCTGTACGTGGCGCTTTTGCCAAGCGCCCGGGCAGCCAAGTTGACAATCTTCGCGTCCTACTGGTAGATGATGTATTGACGACCGGAGCGACCTTGGATGCGTGCGCGCGAGCCTTACGCGACGCAGGCGCAAAGTCCGTAGTTGGCCTTACCGTGGCACGCGCAGTAAGAAATCCACTGCCAAGCTCCGTAGAATGGTAGAATAGTTCTTAGGAAGCTCTATGGGATCCAACCGGCATATGGCGGCCGATTCCCGGGGGGCTCATACCCCCGATGTGGCTCGCGCGGCTGCGCCCGGTTCCGAAGCTCCCTCTGGCAGTAGAATCCACAACTCGATTTCGCGCCGGGCATCGTTGATGCAGGAACCCGTGCTGGTCCTGAATGCCACCTACGAACCCATCAACGTAACAGCCGTACGCCGCGCGATGGTGCTGATGCTGAAAGGCGTGGCGCAGGCCGAGGAATTGCACAGCGCGGAAGTCCACTCTGCTGCCCACGCTCACCAGGTCCCTTCAGTAATCCGCCTGCTGGCCTATAGGCATATTCCTCAACAGAGCCGCGCGCTTTCACGCAAGAATATTTTGCTGCGCGACCGGAACACTTGCCAGTTTTGCGGGCGGGTATTTCCCAGTTCCGAGTTAACTCTGGACCACGTATTGCCCCGTTCTCGCGGGGGCCGTTCTTCCTGGGAAAATTTGGTGGCCTGCTGCTACCGATGCAATAACACCAAGGGGGACCGAACCCCGGAGGAGGCTGGGCTGAAGCTGGCTCGCAAGCCCCGGCCCTTCACTTTGCATACTTCCCGCCAACTCATGCGCCTGATCGGCCATCGCGACGATAGGTGGCGCAAGTACTTGTTTTACTGAGATTTGGGCCACTAAATCGATTTTGCTAAGAATTATTTTGTAGTCCCAGGAAACCTTTTTCGCTCCCGTACATCTAATATTACAAAACCACTTCGAGGACACACCCCGGGAAGCGGTTAGGGCTTGCCCCTAACCGCTTCTCTCCTTTTACCGGTGAATTTCTCTCCTTTATGTCTTCCCCTCATACGCCGGATGCCGGAAAACTATCTACGGCCTCTTCTTCGCTCGGGAATTCAGGGAAAACCCTGAATAGCTGCGTAATCTTCAAAACCTCTTCCACCTTCGCCGACAAACCTACCACTTTCATCGCGCCGCCTTTTTTCACCACCGAAACGTAGCTTCGCGCCAATTCCCCGATTCCTGAGCTGTCCAGATAATCCAGGGCCCCTAGGTTCAGCACGATGTTCTTGCGGCCTTCTTTCAAGAGCCGCGAGATGGCATCTCGAAGAGCGCTAACTTCGAACGAGGTCAGGCGTCCTGCAACATCCAGGACCGAGACTGCACCTTTCTTTCGAATGGAAATTGTGAATGTGCCGTTCTGCAACGCGTGTCCTCTCCGGCGGGGGCAAAAATTGTACTGCGAGATGAGGACAGTGGTGAGAGAAACTTCTTCCGACAAGTAAGTTCGCGGCTTCTTGGATATCGAGCAACGATGCTACTGCCGCATGACCACGCGCAATCCGCGCCTCCAACTCTCCGCCAGCCCCACGCGCACGACTTCAAGTTCAGGCGACAGGAATTTCAAAAGTTCATCCGTCGAAGGATGGAAGCGCAAGGCTGGCGCTACAAGATAGACAATCGGAGGAATCTGCTGCAGTTCGACGCCGGGAAAATAGCCATAGCGAGAAATCTCTCCCCGTTCCAGGTGCTTCCTCACGCGCAGCCAGTAATCCGCGGCTTGCAGCGGCAGATGAATGTGCTCGCTGGCCTTCAACTCGATGATCGCCAACCTGCCGGAGCGCGTCACCGTCAGTAAATCAAGGATCCCATGCTCGCCTGCGATGCTTGCGAAAACTTGCGAGTAGACAAATCGCTCGTCGAGAGCAGCATCCACGCGCGTTACGTCCTCCCGTACCAAGCTCTCCAGCCAACGCTCCGGCTGCGCACGATAGAGAGCATGGCGAGTGTCGGTTGCCAGTGGGTGACGGTACCGAGCTAAGTCCTGCACCAGTTGCTTCAAGTCCTGTTGTGAGATTGTTGTTAGTTCCCGGCGGCATTCGCCGATTCCAAAGTACACTCGCCCGTCGTCGTCCCAACGAGCAAAGCGCAACCCCCTGAACCGGAGCCACACTTCCTTCGTTTGGACTGCCGGATGCAGGCTGATGGAGTTAGGCTCCGCGGCGATAATGCAGTCCAGCGCCTGCCGGGCGCGTTGCAGAAGGGATTTCCATTCGCGAATGGGAACCAGCCAGGTATCCACATTGCCCGCGCTCTTGGGATCGATTTTTGCCAAAACGTTGAGCATTGGTTCGTGCTCGTACAAATCTAGAGGCAGCCGGGAATCGAGCGCGCCGAAACGATGAGCCACCGTTCGTGCGGTGTTCTTGGGAAGAATGACTCGAAGCCCCGCTATCGTTCCGCCCGTATGGGAATGGCGTACGCGGCTCAACCAGAGCAGCGCAAACGTCAGACAGTTGTCTATGGTGTCCGAGGATTCACCGGCAGGCACCGCCAGAACTGCAAACCGCAAAGAACCCCGGCGAAGCAGACCACGTGCGTAATTTCCGGAGAGAGAATGCTCCAGGTCCGCGGAAATTGTAAGCGACTCGACGGTATCGTCAGGAAACTGCTCGGCAAGGAGGGCGCGGAGGTGCTCGCAAAATTCTTCGCGTGACAACTGCCGGGCTCCGCGCTCGAACTCCCGGCGCACAAATTCCATCCGATCCGGCTTGGCGCGCCCGAACCGCTCCACCGCCAGCACAAGGTGCTGTTCGGAATAATCCGTAATGGCCAGCACTCGCCGCGTCAGGTTGAATCGCTCTGCCCAAAGATGCAGGAGCGGCTTTTCGCCGTCTCCCCGCACTTCCCATGACAAACCGCACTCGAACGACGTGCGGCCGCCATTCTCATGCAAATCCACAAGGCCGGCAGCCAGAAACTCTTTCAGGCTCGCTTCGAGTTCCGCCGCGAGGTTCACCACCCTATTATAACTAAATGACGTACCCCAAGAATACCTAGCTGTGGGCCAGAACTTTCGTGAGGTTTACCGGCCTACCACCAACCGCTGGACCAGCGGCTCGGGCAAATGGGCCGAACGCATGCGTTTTTGCACGGTTTGGATGTCGTAGGGCACGCGCCAGAATTGCACCACGTTGTGCTCAAGATCGGCGATGGCAAAAGCTGCACGCGAATCTCCGTCGCGCGGCTGCCCAATCGAACCGGGATTCAATAAATACCGCCGTGCTGGCTCGACGCGCAGCGCGGCATAGGATTCCGTCGTGCGTGGCCGAATTTGCAGCACCTCGAGCTGCGAATCTCGATACGAAAAACCCCCTTGATGATGCGTGTGGCCAAAAAACGTGACCAGGGCGTTCGAATCGAGTAGACCATCGAGGGCTTGTTCCGGCGTGAATACATATTCATCTTCGTCCTGAAGCGCGCCGTGGACCAGGACGACGCCGTCCGTCTCCAGTGGTCCTTTCGGCAATGCGGAGAGCCACGCCATGTGCTCCGCTTTGAGTTCCGCTCGCGTCCAATCCACTGCCGCTTTCGCTACCGGATTGAAATCTTCGGTGGCCATCAAGCCTGTCACCGCTTTGTCGTGATTGCCTCGAATCGTCTTTGTGCCCAATTCGCGCAATTTCGCCGTCACGTAATTCGGGTCCGGGCCGTAGCCGACCACGTCGCCCAGGCACACGGACGAGTCCCAGTGGTCCTTCGCGGCATCAAGAACCGCATCCAGCGCCGTGCCATTGGAGTGCAAATCGCTGAGAATCAGAATTCGCATCATGGTTCCTGAAAAAATGACCTAGAGTATAGATGAACAAGCTAGCCAATGCACGAAGCCGATGGAGGTTTCGCGAAAAAAAACACCAAAACTTCATCTGGCAAGCGACCCACAGTTCTTTTCCTGTATTTTTAGGCGAAGTTTATTTCTCGAAATCGCAAAAGCATTCTTTTTTGAGGGAAAACCAATCTCTCCGCCGCAATTTTCTGCATCTTTACAAGATTTTATGGAAGCCCGGCGAAACATTCCTCTTCGCCATTTCGTCTATACAGGCGCAGCTCCTTACCGGGCTGCTCAAGGTGAGATTCAGAAAAAACCCCACGGTGGCAGCCGCGGGGTTATGACACGCAGTTTTTCCGGCCGTTAGTCCAGGAAGAAGAGGTGTCTTCACGGGGGAGACTACCCGTCCAGCGCTTGCGTGTCAACTCCATCTTGCCTAGGCAGCTTGCTATCGGCTGACTCGAATCCTGTCCGAAAGGAATTTGACACGCATGAGAAACAGCTCATTTTTCCGCTGCATCGCTCTGCTCGCCGCCATCGCGCTGGCAGTGCCCGTTTTTGCCAAGCCTTTTTCCAAAAACATCAACCTCGCGCAGACCGCCAAGCTCGGTAAGGCCGAGCTGCAGGCCGGCGAGTATCGCCTGCTGATCGACGGCAACAAGGCCACTGTGCAGAAGGGCGGCAAAGTGGTTGCGGAATCCGAGGGACGCTGGGAAGACCGCAGCGCCAAATCCAGCTACGATTCCCTGCTCATCAGCGAAAATGGCCAGGTCAAGGAAGTTCGTTTTTCCGGCCAGTCTCGCGTTTTTGTCTTCAGTGAGTAAGAGTCCTTTAACCTTTTCCCAGGGACGAGAGGGAGGCTGCAGCCCGCTGCGGCCTCCTCACTCGCCCAGATAGTTTCAAGATTCGTCTTTGCCAGTTTCTTTTCCGGCGAAACACCGTGCTAAGTATTTCCTCGTCTGCTGATGTTCCCTCGGTCGTGCACACTTTCGTTCGAATTTCTTTCTGTTTCATCACCGAATCAGCATGCAATCCCCGTAACTATAGAACCGGTAGCCGACTTCCACCGCGTGCCGGTAAGCGGCGAGAACATTTTCGCGGCCAGCAAAGGCGCAAACCAACGCAAGCAACGTGGACCGAGGCAAATGAAAGTTGGTAAGTAGTCCGGTGACGGCCCGAAAATGAAATCCGGGCGTAATAAATAGTTTTGCTTCGGCCTTTCCCGGGGCCACGACCTCTGAAGAGCCCGCTCCCTCCGAGCGCAGCGCCGAGTCTTCCAATGCCCGCACGACGGTCGTTCCAATGGCGAGTATGGGGCGTTCGGCCGCTTTGGCGGCATTGATCCGCTCCGCCACTTCACGGGGAATTTCGTAAGACTCGGAATGCATTACGTGACCTTCCAGCGTTTCTCCATGAATCGGTTGAAACGTTCCCAGGCCCACGTCCAGCGTTAGCTCACAGATCTCCGCTCCCCGCGCGCGGATTAGTTTCAGTATCTCCTCGGAAAAATGCAGGCCCGCCGTGGGAGCCGCAATCGCGCCCGCCTTTTTCGCAAACACCGTTTGATAGCGTTCGCGATCCGCGGTTTCGTCGGCGCGTTCAATGTACGGCGGCAACGGCACGTGGCCAAGCCGCTCCAGGTGTTCATCCATAGTCCTCTGGTCATGAGAGATGAAGCGCAGCGTGCGCAAGCCGAATTCCCCTCGCGCGGTTATTTCGGCTTTCAATTCTCCTTCGCCAAAAAGAATGCGCTCCCCGAGATGCATCTTTCGCCCCGGCCGAACCAGCGCTTCCCACGTGTCGCCATCGACTCGGCGCGTGAGCAGGACCTCGACCTTTCCGGTTAGGTGTTCTGCTCGAGTGGACCGGGAAGGCTTCTGCGAACCTACGCCGGCCCTCCGTCCAAAGAGCCTCGCTGGAATTACGCGCGCATTGTTCAGGACGAGTAGCTCGTTGCCAGCAAGAGGGTCCGGGAACTCCGCAAAATGACGATCCTCGAACTTACCCGAGGAACGATTCAAGAGCAGGAGGCGTGAGGCGTCACGGCGGTCCAGCGGCCGCTGCGCGATTTGCTCCGGTGGCAAGTGGTAGTCAAGCTCGTCCAAGCGCATGAGCAGCCGTAGTCTAGCAGGAACCTTCCGAGTACTCCTTCCCCAATCGAGATTGGTCATGACTTGCGACGGTGGTAAAAAGCTCGGAATCCATAAGCAACTTTGTGCTACAGAGTGGTTTGTGTGGACAACTAGCTTGCAGTGCAAGCTAGCTTGCGGGTTTGGCTCGCGTTGCCCATCGGCAAGGCTGAGCTCAGTCACGCCCGCCAACGATCTCGATGACTGTTTGGGCATGTCGTTCCTTTATCGTATTGATATTACATGGGTTAATCAGACATCAGCCTCAGCCAGGATTTGACTTGACAATAATACGCTCATGTTTTATGATTCCTATGCAATCATCTTTGGAGGTGCTTACAACTATGAGAACGATAGCCCGATGGGAACCCTTTCGCGGCGTCACTACCCTGCAGGACCAGATCAATCGCCTGTTCAACGATGCTTTCGAGCGAACCGGCGAGCAGTCCAACCTCAGTGCCTGGGCGCCAGCCGTCGACATCTACGAGACCGAGCACGAACTCGTGGTGAAGGCGGATCTCCCCGATGTCGATCCCAAGGATTTGGACATCCGCGTGGAGAACAACATCCTCACCATTCGCGGTGAGCGCAAGTTCGAGAAGAAAGTAAACGAAGAAAACTACCTGCGCGTCGAGCGCGCCTATGGATCCTTCGCTCGCAGCTTCACGCTTGCGAACACCGTGAATACCGACGCGATCAAGGCCGATTATCAAAACGGTGTGCTGACGCTTACGATCCCCAAGCGCGAGGAAGCGAAGCCGAAGCAGGTCAAGGTGAACGTGAACGCTCCGGCCGTGGCCGCGGCTGCCTCCGGCAGGTAAGGAGACGCAGCGAAAAGGCTGTAAGCGAAGTAAGTAAGCTGCAAGAATAGGGGCTGGCCGACGCGCCAGCCCCTTTTTGCCAACGCAATAGAAATTGAGGGTCCCATGTTGCGATTTGAAAAAATGACCGTGAAGGCGCAGGAGGCCGTGCAAAGCGCCCAGGAAGTGGCTGCGCAGCACGAGAATCAGCAGATTGAGCCGATTCACCTGCTTGCCGCGCTGGTGGCGCAGGCCGATGGAGTGGTGCCTCCCCTGCTCGCCCGTCTTGGTATTCACACCGAGGCCCTCATTCAGGAGATTGAACGTGAGATAGGACGTTTGCCGAAGGTGCAGGGGTTCGCCCAGCAGCACATGGGGCGCTCGCTCAACGACGTCCTCGAACAAGCACTCAAAGAGGCGGATAGTTTCAAGGATGAATTTGTCTCTACCGAACACCTGTTTCTGGCGATTGCCAAACGCGACCGCGATCCTGCTGGACAATTGTTGAAGCGCCAGGGGGCTTCGCACGAAGCGATTCTGCAGGCGCTGGCCGGAGTGCGAGGCAACCAGCGCGTGATCTCCCAGAACCCGGAGGCCACCTACGCGGCTCTCGAGAAATACGCTCGCGACCTGACGGAGCTCGCCCGCAAACAGAAACTCGATCCGGTCATTGGCCGCGATGAAGAGATTCGCCGAGTGATGCAAATCCTGGCGCGTCGCACAAAAAACAATCCGGTGTTGATCGGCGAACCTGGCGTCGGAAAAACGGCCATCGTCGAAGGCTTGGCACAGCGCATCATTTCGGGCGACGTACCGGACGTGCTCAAAACAAAACGCATTGTGGCACTGGACCTTGCCGCGCTCGTGGCGGGAGCGAAATTTCGCGGCGAGTTTGAAGACCGCTTGAAAGCCGTTCTCAAGGAAATCACTGAGGCCGAAGGGCAAATCATTCTCTTCATCGATGAATTGCATACGCTGGTCGGCGCCGGGGCGGCGGAAGGCACGATGGACGCCTCCAACATGCTGAAGCCAGCGCTAGCTCGCGGCGAATTGCGCGCCATCGGCGCTACCACGCTCAATGAGTACAAAAAGTACATCGAAAAGGATCCGGCGCTCGAACGGCGCTTCCAGCCCGTGCTTGTTGCAGAACCCACAGTAGAAGACACCATTGCGATTCTGCGTGGCTTGAAAGAACGCTATGAAGTGCACCATGGCGTCCGCATCAAGGATTCGGCCATCATCGCCGCAGCGACGCTTTCCAACCGTTACATTTCGGACCGCTTCCTGCCGGACAAAGCCATCGACTTGATTGACGAATCTGCAGCCAGCCTGCGTATGCAAATTGATTCCTTGCCCGTCGAGATTGACGAAATCGAGCGGCGGGTTCTGCAGCTCGAGATAGAGCGCCAGGCGCTGCTGAAAGAGTCCGACGCGCATTCCAAGGAGCGGCGCGCGCAGATTGAGAAGGAACTTGCCAAACTGAAAGAAGAAGCAAGCGCGAAGAAGGCGCGCTGGCAAAACGAAAAGGAAGCCATCGGCAAAATCCGCAAGCTGAAGGAACAAATCGAACAGCTCAAAGCGGAGGCGGAGCGGTACGAGCGGGCCGGCGAACTCGCCAAGGTCGCGGAAATCCGCTATGGCAAAATCGCAGCAGCGGAGCGCGAGTTGAAGCAAGCCCAGGAACGCTTTGCCTCCGTGCAAAAAGACGCTCCCATGTTGAAGGAAGAGGTCGACGAAGAAGATATTGCAAAGCTCGTAAGCAAGTGGACGAGGATACCAGCCGGCCGCTTGCTTGAGGGCGAAGCGCAAAAGCTCGTGCACATGGAAGAGCGTCTGCGGCAGCGCGTTATCGGCCAGGATGATGCTCTGGCACGTGTCGCGAATGCCGTGCGTCGCAGCCGCGCGGGACTTTCCGACGCCAAGAGACCCATCGGCTCGTTCATTTTTCTGGGACCCACGGGCGTGGGTAAAACCGAACTGGCGCGCGCCTTGGCAGAATTCCTCTTCGATGACGAAAAGCTGATGATTCGCATTGATATGAGCGAGTACATGGAGAAGCACAGCGTTTCGCGGCTTATCGGCGCGCCGCCGGGCTACGTCGGCTACGAAGAGGGCGGACAGCTAACCGAACAAGTCCGGCGACATTTGTATTCCGTCATTCTCTTTGACGAAATAGAGAAAGCACATCCGGACGTGTTCAACGTCTTGTTGCAGATTCTCGAGGACGGGCGCCTCACGGACGGCAAAGGCCGTACGGTGGACTTCCGCAACACCGTTTTGGTGATGACCAGCAACGTAGGCTCGACGGCCATTTCGGAGCTGACGGGTAAGGATCCAGAGCGCGCGCGAAAAGAGGCGATGGAAGCATTGCGCGCGGCGTTCCGGCCGGAATTTATCAACCGCATTGATGAGATCGTGATCTTCAATCCACTTGGAAAAGAGCAGCTGGCGAAAATCGTTGGCCTGCTTTTGAAGAGTGTGGAAAAGCTGCTCGCGGAGCGGCAGATTACTCTGGAACTGCAGCCCGCAGCGCAAGAACTGCTTTTGCGCGAAGGCTACGACCCGGCTTACGGTGCGCGACCGCTTCGCCGCACGATTCAACGGTTGATCCAGGATCCGCTGGCGTTGCAGATTCTCGAAGGCAAGGTGTTGCCGGGCGATCATGTTATCGCGGATCGCGATGGCCAAAGGGATGTTATGCGCTTCGAGAGGAAGCCTGCGAAACAACCCGCGGCCGCGGCGCGTATCTAATCTAAAGAGGTGTAGTGTCGTAGAACGAGTTCAAAATGGCCCATTCGCAATGGCTGATGAGCATTTTGCGCGCGCACAGCGCACGCCTGGAATAGAAGGAAATTATGAGAGTCTTTCGCACAACGTTCTTGCTGGTAGCCCTTACGCTTTTGTTGATGCTGATCGGCCGGCGTTTCGGCGGCCCCAACGGCATGACGCTTGCACTCGGATTCGCGGTGGTCATGAACGTTTTTTGCTTACTTCTTTTCGGACAAGATCGCGTTGATGTCCAGCGGCGCTAAACCTGTAACGCGCGAGCAGTTGCCGCGCCTATATGCGGTGATGGAACGCCTCGCGGCGAAAGCGAATTTGCCGGTCCCGAAACTTTATGTCGTTCCGGAGGCCGCGCCAAATGCGTTTGCAACCGGAAGGAATCCGCATCACGCCTCCGTAGCGGTGACTCAGGGTTTGCTTGAACTGATGAATGACGACGAGCTCGAAGGCGTTATCGCTCACGAGCTTTCGCATGTCCGCAACTACGACATCCTGATCAGCTCGATTGCCGCAACCCTAGCAGGGGCGATTTTCTCGTTAAGCCGCTGGGGGTTTTTCTTCGGGGGAGGGGACCGCGACGACCGTGACGGCGGCGGAATGGGGGCTATCCTGATGCTCATTCTTGCGCCCATCGCCGCCATGCTGTTGCAGCTAGGTCTCTCGCGCCAGCGGGAGTATTCGGCCGACGCAACAGGCGCGCGGATGGTGGGCAATCCCTACGGATTGATTAACGCTCTCGAAAACCTGGGCGCGTACAACAAGCGCATCCCAACAACCGCCATTACGCCTACAACCTCTTCTCTTTGCATCGTGAAGCCGCTCTTTGGCGGCGGCTCGCTGGCGACCCTGCTTAGCACACACCCAGCGCTCCCGGACAGAATTGCCAAGCTTCGCGAGATGACCATCGTTCCACAAAGGTAAGCTTGCACGCCTTGTCGAATCGGTGCTCATTTTGTCCATTTGGGGTGTAATCTTTTCAAAACTGAACTGTCACCTGCGGTTTATCCTGAGGCGACAAAGGGACCGTAAGCCTTGTTTTTCCAACAACTTCACGCTGCATAATTCGGAAGGCGAGCTTTTGGTGGTGCAAGTGCACAGCTAAGTAGTGCCCAGCTGTCGCTTTGGGGGAAATGCTGAGGGCCGGGTAATGAGCTGTCGCGACACAATCCACTTGATTTGCTGGTACTTAGAAGGGCGTTTGTCTTCGGTGGTCGAGAGCGAGATCAAGCGTCATCTTGAAGGCTGCTCCGACTGCCGCCTTGTGCTCGAAGCTGCTGTAAATACGCTCGACTGCTATTTCAACCCGGAGCGGGCTGAAGCAACAGCGGATGCCTTCCGGGCCGCTTGATTCTCTCACCTGTAAACTCCTCAATTCTAAGCTGTTGCGACGTTCCTTATGCTGTCACCTTCCTTGTAAATACGGGGGGCCATTCTCAAGAGTCCACTGAATTTGAAGCATTTGAGTGCCTTCTACGTGCTTGCGTAAGCTTTACACGTACTAGTACTTCTAGAATTTAGGCTTACGCGCCCTCGATCAGGTTTATCCCCTTGATTTCGCTTACTTTAGCTAGTACTAGTAGCATGCGGTTCTTTTGGTGCCAGGGGTGCTCATTTCCCATACACAGGGCAAAGTCGCCTACCTAAAGGAGACACGAACGTTTATGAGCGAATTTCAGGAATTTTCACACTCGACTACCTCGGGAACACCTCGTTGGGTCGGATTGGCGCTGGGCATTTTGAGTGGCCTTTCCCTCATAGGTTTGGGACTGGGCTGGAGCGCCCTTAATCAGGCCAAGAACCTGGAGCAGACGACAGTGGCCTCGAAGCAGGCCAGCGAAGCGCTGAGCCAGCGCCTGGCCAAAGAAGACGACATCAATCAGCAACTCCAAAGCGACCTGAGGGTCATTGCGGACAAGCTGAACGTCACGCAGGGAGAACTGATCACTGCGCGCAAACAGACCAAGAACGCTACGAGCGCGGTGGACAAGAAGGTTGACACTCTCGCTACTTCCATGAAGGCCGAACTGGCCACCAAAGCGAGTGCGGATGACCTGACCAAGCTGAACGGCGACGTCACTGGAGTCAAAGGTGACCTCGACGCTACCAAGAACAGCATCCAGATGGCCCGCAGCGAGATGGGCACGCTAATCGCCCGCAACCATGACGAAATCGATCAGCTTCGCCGCACTGGCCAGCGCGACTATTTTGAATTCACCGTACAGCGCAAGGGCGGCGCGACAAAAGTGGGCGGCATTCAGCTGGTGCTGAAAGACACCAATACCAAGAAGAACCAGTACACGATCAACGTTCTTGCGGATGACAACAGCTTCGAGAAAAAGAACCGCTCGGTCAACGAGCCCATCTTTTTCTACACGGGGGGCAGCCGCTCGGCGCTCGAGCTTGTGGTGAACAAAGTCACCAAGAGCAGCGCTACGGGCTACTTGAGCATGCCGAAGGGCGCTACGACAGCCTCGGCAAGCAATACCACTTCCGGCCAATAAGCTTGGAACTAGCGTAAGCAACCGCAGATCCTTAGGATTGCGAGGCAAGCAGGGGAGGATTCCAGAAGAATCCTCCCCCTTTCTTTTTGGGCTCATCCGGGAATAAAGTTAGGGTGTAGAACGGTTTAGGAAGTAGCTGGACACCGGAGCCGCGGCTATGCGAAGCTTACAGGGGCGGCCCGGCAACTCAACCACCACAAATGGACTTCTGGAGGGGGAAAAAATGAAACTAAGACTCACAACGGCGCTTGCAGCAACGCTGTTTACCGGGACACTTCTAATGGCGGCAGATAGCTCCATGACCGGCTGGATTTCCGACAGCCAGTGCGGAGTGAAGGGCGCCAATGAAAAGGCCGGCGAGTGCACGACCAAATGCGTCAAGGAACATGGCGCGAAGTACGTGTTCGTGAACGACGCCGACAAGAAAGTGTACGTGGTCGATGCGCAGGACAAGGTAGCGGACCACGCCGGCCATCACGTGACCGTCAAGGGCACGGTGGAAGGCGACACGCTGAAACTAGCCAGCATTGATATGGCCGGCAAGTAAACGGAAGCATTCCGAATTCGGAACAGGCGGGCAGACTGAAATACCAGGTCTGCCCGTTTTGTTTTGTCCCGCCACGCATTTCCGTTACGATGTTGAACGGCCATGCCGACCACTTTGATCCATGCCGGGCGTGCTTTAACTCCCACTTCTGAAATCAACGACGCGGGGATATTGATTCGCGACGACGTTATCGAGGCGATTGGGCCGCGCAGCGGCGTAAGCCTGCCCGCAGGCGCGACGGAGCTCAACGCGACCGAGAAGACGGCGATTCCGGGATTCATTGACATTCATATTCACGGCGCGGGCGGGCGCGACATGATGGAAGGCGACGAGGATGCGCTGGCTGTTGTCACCCGGAAGGTGGCGGAGTTCGGCACCACCTCGCTGCTGGCTACGACGGTCACCGCCGCGCCAGACGCCACTATCCGTGCGACGGCGGGGATTTCGTTGTACATCACGCAGCAGCATGCGGCGAAGGAATCCCGGGCGGAAGTTCTGGGTATTCACTTCGAGGGGCCGTTTATCAGCAAAGAGCGGCGTGGCGTGCATCCCGTGGAATGGATTCAGGCTCCGTCGGCGGACTTACTCAACCGTTTCCTGCAAGCCGCGAAAGGAAAGGCGCGGCTGATTACCATTGCTCCCGAAGTGTTGGGAGCGACGCCGTGCATCGAAGCGGCGCGCAAGGCAGGCCTGGTCGTTTCCGTGGGGCATACCGATGCGAACTATGAGCAAACCCGTTTTGCCATCGCTCAAGGCGCGCGCAGCGCGACGCACACGTATAACGCCATGCGGCCGTTCACGCACCGCGATCCGGGCGTGATCGGCGCCGTGCTGACTTCCCCGGAGATCAATGCGGAGCTGATCGCCGACGGAGTCCACGTCGAGGAGGGCGCGATGAAGTTGCTCTTGAGAGCGAAGGGTTATGAGCGGGTCACTCTCGTGAGCGACGGGCTATCCGCCACCGGCATGCCGGACGGTAAGTACATGCTGGGCGGTTTTGAGGTGACGGTGACCAATGGGGTTTGCCGCAACGCTGCAGGAATTCTTGCGGGTAGCACCCTGACGCTTGACCGCGCGCTCCGGAACATCGTCAACCTGGGTGTTCCCCTGACGGACGCGGTTCGCATGCTGACGCTGAATCCCGCCTCGTTGCTGGGGATCGAATTCAAGAAGGGGTCCTTACGGGTTGGAGCGGATGCGGACGTCCTGCTGCTAGACGAATCTCTGCGCGTGACCCATGTGTGGGCGCGCGGGATATCAGTGCATTAGACCTAGTTGCGCTTTCTCTAGGAATCACGGATTCAGCGGGATATTGAGTTCGTCTGCAAGCTCCTCGGGATCGAAAGGGCTGCAAGCGAAGTAGCGCCCGGCCACTTCCAGCGTCGGCACCTTGCGCAAGCCGTTATTGGCTTTGAGCACGATTTCTTCGGCGGCTTCATCCTCTTCGATGTTCACTTCGCGGTAGGCAACGCCTCTTTCGCGCAGGAAAGCCTTCGTGTAGCGGCAATCCGGGCACCAAGCTGTGGTGTAAATCGTTATGGGCTCCATTGCTTTGTCTACAATTAGATTAAATGTATTGCCCTCTGTCGCGTCACAAAATTGACCAGAGGCGGCGCGGATCGCAAGCTCACTGGGAATGGGCAGG
>WNGQ01003425.1_pt1 | contig 24638 bp, 21 predicted proteins | sample 5407661 | NCBI WGS metagenome assembly WNGQ01 (sample SAMN13153382, study PRJNA577476) | soil metagenome | isolation source: 60 cm soil or saprolite under Garry oak tree replicate 2 | place: USA:California | collected 2016-06-15 | reverse complement strand
TGGCCATGGTCAGCGGTCGTGAGCCGGCACGGATGAAGGCGATCACCTTGGCGACGAGCGGGTCGCCGCCGCTTTGTGCCGCGACCTGATCGAGTCGCTCGCGAAACGTTCCGGCGCCGAAAAACATCGCCTCATAGGCCCGCCGCAGCCGATGGATATCAGCCTTGCTTGAGCCGCGCCGACGCATACCGACGACATTGAGGCCGATCAGATCGGCAAGTGGACCCTGGACGAGGCCAAACGGGATGACATCGGCGCGCACGCCGCTCAGGCCCACCACCATCGCGCTTTCGCCGACGCGCACGAACTGACGCACGGCGGCCTGGCCGCCGAACACGGCGAAGTCGCCGACCGTCACATGGCCGCCCAGCACCACGTTGTTGGCAAAGATCACATCGCTCCCGACCTTGCAATCATGGCCGATATGGGACCCCACCATCAACCAGCAGCGGTCTCCGACTTCGGTGACGCCGCGATCGTCCTCCGTCCCGGTATTTACGGTGACACCTTCGCGGACGTCGCAATCGGCGCCGATCACGAGTCGGGTTGGACCGCCGCGGTACTTGACGGATTGCGGCGGAGTGCCGAGCGAGGCGAATGGGTAAAGCACGGTGCGCGGGCCGATCGTGGTGTGGCCGGCGACGTGAACGTGGGCCAAAAGCCTGCAACCGTCACCGATTTTAACGTGGGGGCCGACGACGCAATACGGCCCGATCGACACGTCTTGCCCGATCACCGCGCCTGGTTCGATCCGGGCGGTTGGATCGATTGCGGCCATCGCCGACCTCACGCAACCATGGCGCCGACTTCGGCCTCGGCGACCGTGTGTCCGGCGACCTTCGCCTCGCCGCGAAACCACCACATATTCTTTTTCCGGGCGATCTTTCTGACGTGGTATTCGATCGTGTCGCCCGGCACCACCGGCTTGCGGAACTTCGCCTTGTCGATGGTGAGGAAATAGACCTGCTTTGGATGGTCGCCGCCCATTTGCGACAGCACGCAGATCGCACCGGCCGTCTGCGCCATGCCCTCGATCAGCAGCACGCCGGGAAACACCGGATTGCCAGGGAAATGCCCGACGAACTGCGGCTCGTTGACGGTGACGTTCTTGATTCCAATGGCGGCTTCGTCACCCCGCATGTCGATGATGCGATCGACCATCAAAAACGGATAGCGATGCGGTAGCGCTTTGAGGATGGCTGCGATATCGACTGCCTCGAGGGTGGTGGTCGCCGCCTTGTTCATCGGCTCCGCCTTCGCCGATCATCGGGGCCGCGTCGCTCAGATCCGTCGTGAGGGTCGCCGTTGCCAGCAGCATCGTTTTCGCTCACCCAATGGCGCAGCGTCATCATGCTGCGAAGAAACTCGCGGCCGCGCATCGCTGGATAACCGAACCACTTTTCGCCCGCCGGCACGTCGGACATGACCCCGCTTCTCGCTCCGATAATGGCGCCCTCCCCGATCGTCACGTTGTCCGCAAGCCCAACCTGTCCGGCCAGGATGACGCGATCCTCAATGACGACGCTGCCGGAGATGCCGCATTGCGAGACGATGATGCAGTGGCGGCCGATCCTCACATTGTGGCCGATCTGCACCAGGTTGTCGATCTTGGTGCCTTCGCCGATCACGGTGTCGCGGTTGGCGCCGCGATCGATGGTGGTCCCGGCGCCGATCTCCACATCGTCCTGAATGATGACCCGGCCCATCTGCAGGACTTTGCGGTGACCGGTTGCTCCCATCACAAAGCCGAATCCGTCCTGTCCGATGGCACAGCCGGGATGCACGACCACACGATCGCCGATCAAGCTATTGGTGATTGAGGCGTTGGCACCGATGCTGCATTGGCGGCCGATGCGCACGTTGGGTCCGATCGCGGCGCCGGCGTTGATCACCGTGCCCATTCCGATCTCGGCGCGCGGACCGATCACGGCCCCGGGATCCACGGTCACGCCGCTTTCCATGCGTGCGGTTGGATGGACTAAAGCTCCCACCGCCACGCCGCTCGCCTCGAACAAGGAGGACGGCCGCAGCGCATCCGGAAACAGCGTCCGCGTCACCTCGACGAAAGCGCGATAAGGCTCGGCGACGCAAAGCACGCTGATATGTACGGGAGCGCGGCCAGCGTAGCGTTCCGTCGTCAAGCAGGCGCCGGCACCGCTGGCCGACAGTTGGGATGCATATTTCGCCTTGTCCAGGAATGCGAGATCGCTGGGGGCGGCCTGATCGAGCGCTGCAATCCCGGTGATGCGGCGGTCAAGGTCGGCGCCCGGCCGCGGTGTGGCACCCGTGAGGGCCGCGATCTCGCGCACGCTGAGCCCGCGTCCCCGATTGAAGAAAAAGGGCTCGGTCATGCCCGTGCCGATCATGGCCCCGCAGGCGGGGTCAGAATTTCGTCCCGCCGCCGAAGCGGAATTGCTGCACCCGATCGTAGGGTTCCTTGCTGAGCGGGAACGAATAATCGAACCGCAGCGGCCCGAACGGTGATTCCCAAATCACTCCCACCCCGACCGAGCTGCGAACATGCATGGCGTTGTCAACCGGGCACGGCACCGCGTTGGGGATGCCCGGACCGAAGGTCGGACAGAAATTACCCGAGATGATCTCACCGGTCGCGGGGAATGTCGTCGGGCCGTTGTAATTCCAGAGCGAGCCCGCGTCGGCGAAAGCGGCAACCTTGATCCCGGCATCCTTGGGCAGGAAGTAGAGCGGCGTCTGCAACTCGAAACTGGCGCCCCAATAGTACGAGCCGCCGAGCGCATCCCCTAAAACGCCGGTAAACGGAAACTGCGTCAGATCGCGTGGTCCAATTCCCGCCGGTGCAAATCCGCGCACCAGATTGGGCCCCATCTGAAACTCGTCGAGCATCCGAAGCGTGCTGCCGCCCAGCGCCGCGACCTGCCCCCCTTGCAGATGCAGCATGCCGACAATGTCGGGAAACACCTCGCGATAGTTGTAGAGGTCGGCCGTCGTGCGCACGAACCTGACGTCGCCGCCGAGGCCGGCAAAATCCTGTCTGAACTCCGCCAACAGTCCCGCGGTCGGATTCTTGTTGTTGTCGAGCGTATTGTGCGTCAGCGTGTAACCCACCAACGAGGTGAGAACCGGGCCGTTCGCCAAGGTGCTTTTCACGGCGAGTGACGCCTCGCCGTCCGCGTAGCAGTTGGCGGCGAGATTTCCGTCCGGAGGAGTGAGAGCCGGCGTGCTACCCAGCTTGTCCGGGGTCGGGAAGGTGGTCACGAAATCCGGATTGATGTTGTTACAATTCGTCAAATTGGGCGCCAGCACAATTTTCTGTTGATAGAGCGAATAGCGCAGCTGCAGACCGAGATCCTCGCGCAGCGTAAAGCCGAGTCGGGTGCTGAAGCCGACCGAGTCGGTCTCGTACGAGACATAGCTCGTCGGCAGCTGCTGCTTGTAGAACACGTCGACGCCCCACGCCACCCGATAACCTAGGAAGTAAGGATCCACGTACGACACGGTCGCACCCTTCGTATACTGGCCGTATTGTACCGCGATCCTTCCGTACAGACCGCGCCCCAGCAGATTGCGCTCCGCGACGCTAACCTCTCCCAGGAATCCGTCGGCGGTCGAATAACCGCCGGAGACGGAGAACTCGCCGGTCGACTGCTCCTCGACGTCGACGTTGACAATGACTCGATCGGGAGCCGAGCCGGGTTCGGTGGTTATTTTCACGGTCTTGAAATACGAGAGATTCTTCAAACGCCGCTCGGCCCGATTGATGAGCGAGCGATTGTAGGCATCACCTTCCGCAAGGTCGAATTCACGCCGAATCACATAATCGCGCGTGCGTGTATTCCCGCGGATATTGAGCCGTTCGATGTAGGCGCGCTGTCCTTCCGAGACGGTGAAGACGAGATTGACCGTTCGCGTTTGCGCGTCGCGCGTCGCGCTTGGGCGCACCGTCGCGAAGGCAAAGCCCTGCCTCGAGGCTTCGATGGTCATGTCCTCGATGGTCTTCTCGACCGCCTCGGCATTGTAGACGTCGCCGGGATAGGTCCGCAGTTTCACTCTCAGCCAAGACGGATCGAGCGACCGGATTGTCGACTGAACGTCGACCGTTCCGACGCGGTACTGCTCGCCCTCCTCGATGGTAAAGGTGATCACGAAACCTCTCCGATTCGGATCGTATTCGCCGACCGCGGAGACGATGCGCACGTCGATGTAGCCGTGCTTGAGATAAAACCGGCGCAACAACTCGCGATCCGCTTCGATCCGGTCCGGATCGTAGATGTCTCCTGTCTGCAGAAACGCGAGCAATAGTCCCGTCTCGGATGTCTTGATCACCTCCTTGAGGCGGTAGGACGAATAGGCGCGATTGCCGACGAAGTCGATCGCTTTGACGCCGGTCTTTACGCCCTCGGTGATTTCGAAGACGAGGTCGACGCGGTTGCTGGGGAGCTCGATGATTTTGGGCTCGACGCGGACGTCAAAGCGGCCGCTGCGGCGGTAAAGCTCGACGATGCGCGCAGTGTCGGCCTGCACGACGGGACGAGAGAGCGTGCCGCGCTCCTTCGATTGGATTTCGGACTTGAGCTGATCATCCTTGACCTTCTTGTTGCCCTCGAAGGCGATGCGGTTGATCACCGGATTTTCGATGACCGTGATGGTCAGCCGTCCGCCCTGGATCGTCGGACGAACTTCCTGGAACAGACCGGTGGAAATAAGCGCCTTGACGCCCTCATCGATTTGGAAGGCGTCGAGGTGGCCGGTCGGTCCCGGCCGGAAGTAGGAGCGGATGGTGTCGGCCTCGACCCGCTGGTTGCCTTGGACGACGATCGAGCTAACCGTAGGCGCTTGAGCATAGGCGGAGCGTGCCGTGAGCGACACGACGCCACCACTCAATAAAATCCCTCCAAGGACGAGGCAGGCAAGGCCCAGCCCTTGAACAAGCCACCTACGAAGTTTCATTCCCCACGCGCCCTTTGTCGTCCCCTTTGGGCACCTCAGAAAGTCGGGTACCCACGAGAAAGGTCGTCGCTATCCCCAGAACGCCTGTACCAACACTGCCGCTTGTACAGGCTTTTTCCTGTTGTGCAACCAAGTCCTTTCCCAGCCTTGCCCTTTTACACCCCGAAAGTTGCAGCCTCCCTACGACGCCGTCCATTGGGCGGCGAGGTGAAGGAGGTCATTATAGGTTGCAAAGATCATCAGCATTACAACTATAGCGAGCCCAATCCGAAACCCCACCTCCTGCGCACGATCCGACAGTGGTTTTCCCCTCACCGCTTCGATTGCGTAGTACAGCAGGTGACCGCCATCGAGCAGCGGCACGGGGAACAGATTGAGCAAACCGATTGAGACCGACAGCACCGCCGTGAGGCTGAACAACGAGGGCAATCCCTCGGTTGCTACCTGCCCCGACACCTGGGCGATGCGAATCGGGCCCCCGAGTTGATCGGCGGCCTCGCGACCGGAAATCACGCCGCCGATATAGGACAACGTGCGCTCGACCACGAACCACGTTCTTTGCACGCCAAGCTCGAGCGCTTTGAGCGGCCCGACCGGCTGGAAGTGGGTATCGTCCGGCGATGGCGAGCGGGTGATTCCGAGGACACCGATGCGATGCACGTTGCCGAAGCGGTCCTTGGACTCTTTAAGCGTGGGAATCGCCTTGAGCGTGACCTTTACACCGCCGCGGTCGACCTTGAACACCAGCGTCTCGCCCGCGCTGGTGCTGACGATCTGCTGCATGTCTGGGAAGCTCTCGACCGGTCGCCCGTCGATGGTGAGAACCAGGTCGCCCGGCTGAAATCCGGCCGCCTCCGCGGCGCTGCCGGGCTGGACCGCGTCGACGCGGGGCGATGTGCTCGGCTTGCCAAAAACCATGAAGAGAGCGGCAAAAATCACGATGGCGAGTAGGAAATTGGCCACCGGCCCCGCCACCACGACTGCGGCCCTGCGGGCCACCGACTGATGAACAAAGCTGTGTCGGCGCTCCTCATCGGTCATGGCGGCAAGCGCGGCCGCATCCGGGACACTGGCCGCGTTCTCGTCACCGAAGAATTTCACATAGCCGCCGAGTGGAACGGCGCAGAGTTTCCAGCGGGTGCCGTGACGGTCGTTGAAGCCAAAAAGCTCAGGGCCGAATCCGATGGAGAAAACCAGCACCCTCACCCCGCACCTGCGGGCGACCAGGAAATGGCCGAGCTCGTGGAAGAATACCACCAGCGTCAAGACGAATAAGAAGGGGATGAGGTAGCCCAGCACGCCGCCCCCCAGCGCGTTGATTCCAGATAGAAAATCGAAATTCATGAGGCCTTGTCCCCGCCCGTCCCGAACCAGCGCCCGAACCCCAACTTTCTAGGGTGCCTTTGCGGCAATTTCGGGCAAGAGAGTGCGCGCCAACAATCTTGTATTATGGTCAACAGAAAGTGCCTCGTCGACGCTTTCCGGCTCGGCGGTCCAATTTCGGGATAGCGCGGCCTCGAGGGTGGCCTCGACCAGGGCCGATATCCCGGCAAAATTCAGCCGCCGCGCGAGAAATTCCCCAACTGCTACCTCGTTGGCAGCGTTGAGCACGGTGGGCGCCGCCCCGCCCGCCTCGAGCGCACGCCGGGCCAGCCCCAAAGCCGGAAAACGCCCGAGATCGGGCTCCTCGAAGGTCAAGGTCGCAGCGCGCGCGAGATCGAGCCGCGGAGCCGGCCCCGCGATGCGCTCGGGCCAAGCGAGGCAATAGGCGATGGGGATGCGCATGTCCGGGCTCCCCAGTTGCGCAATGAGCGAGCCATCGCGAAATTCGACCAGGCTGTGCACGATGGATTGGGGGTGGACCAGGACGTCGATCTGCTCCGACGCAAGCGCGAAGAGATGATGCGCTTCAATGAGTTCCAGCCCTTTGTTCATCAAGGTTGCCGAATCGATTGTGATCTTCGCCCCCATGGACCAATTGGGATGCTTGAGCGCCTGCTCGACGGTCGCGGTCTTCACCGCCTCGGCAGGAGCGGCGCGAAACGGACCTCCGGAGGCGGTCAGGATCACCCGGCGCACGTCCTCGCGGCGGCTCCCGCTCATGGCCTGAAACAAGGCGTTGTGCTCGGAATCGACCGGTAGCACGGTCGCACCTGACGCCGCGGCCCGGCGCATGAACAGACCGCCGGCGCACACCAGCGTTTCCTTATTGGCGAGCGCGACGATCGCGCCGCGCTCGGCCGCGGCGAGTGTCGGCTTGAGGCCGGCGGCGCCGGTAATCGCTCCGATCACCCACTCGGCCGGTCGCTCGGCCGCTTCGATCAAACCGCTTTCGCCGGCAGCCGCCTCAATCCCGCTTCCGGCGAGCGCGGCCTTGAGATCGCCGTAGGCTGCCGGATCAGCGACTGCAGCAAAGCGCGCACCAAGTTCGCGCGCGAGCGCACCGAGGGCAGCCGCGCTTTTGTTGGCGCACACCGCCTCCACGCGAAAACGTTTGCGCTCGCGCTTGAGCAGGTCGACGGTACTCGCGCCGATCGAACCGGTAGCGCCCAGCAGCGTCACGGTGCGTTCCGCCGTCGACGATCGCTTCCACGCAGCACGCGGTGGGTTGGACTTCATCGACTCACCACACCAACAGACCGCGACCTGGCGCCTCGAAGCCCCCGCGCGCCAATCCGATCAGCACAGCCGCCACGCTGGCGGTCACGAAGCCGTCGAGGCGGTCCATCAGCCCGCCGTGTCCGGGGAGAAGGCGACCGGAATCCTTGGCACCGAACCTGCGCTTGAGGACGGACTCGAACAGATCTCCGCCCTGCGCGCAGACCGACAACACGACCGCAAGCATGGCGATGGCGAACAAGTTCGTCAGCGCGGCCGCTTTAGCCGCGGCCACGGCGACGACGACCGCGGCTGCCATGCCTCCGAGCGCCCCCGCCCAGGTCTTGTTCGGACTCACTTGCGGCATCAGCTTGGGGCCGCCGACCGCGCGCCCCACGAAATAAGCGCCGATGTCGGTCGTCCATACGATCGCGAACAAAAACATCATGGCGAGGAAGCCGTCCTCGCCGTCGGAGCGCAGCACGGTCGGTGCTAGCGCCAGCGCACCGGCATAGGGAATGCCGCCAGCAGCCCATATCCGTCGCTCGGCAAGCGCCAGCGACGCTGCGCCAAGCGTGCCCATGGCCAGCACAATCACCGCCGCTAGGAGATGCCCGGTGACCGCAAGCGCGAGCGCGAGGGCAAGTGCCGCCTCGCCCGCTCCGAGCACGGGCCGCTGGTCGCCTCGCGCCACCAGCGAGGTCCATTCCCAGAGCACGCCCATTGCCGCGATGCCCCAAAACAAGGCAAACGGCCAGCCGCCGATATAGGCCGCACCGATCGCGAGCGGCACCAGCACCAACGCCGAGCATATGCGCAGCGCGAGTTCGCTGCCGCGAGGCCGAGAGGCGCGCAATGAAGGATGGTCCGCGCCTGCCACGGATCACGACCCGGTGCGCACGGCCAGGCCGCCGAAGCGACGTTCGCGCCGGCGATATTCCGCGATCGCGCTCTCGAGTGCCGCGCGGTCGAAATCCGGCCAATAGGTGGGCACGAACACGAGTTCGCTATAAGCCGCTTGCCACAGCAGGAAATTGGACAGCCGTTGTTCGCCGCTGGTGCGGATGATGAGATCTGGATCGGGCAAATCGGGTACATCGAGGTAGCTTGCGAGCCTATCGGCCGTCACGGCACTGACCGCCAGCTCTCCAGCCGCGACGGCCGCCGCCATGCGGCGTGCCGCGCGCGCGATTTCCTGGCGGGCGCCGTAATTGAAGGCGACGACCAGCACGAGCCTGCTGTTGTCCTTGGTCAACTCCTCGGCTTCATCCAGCAGCCGGCCGATATCGGGGTCGAGACCTTCGCGCTCACCGATCACGCGCACCCGCACACCGCGGCGGTGGAGATCGGCGAGATCGTGACGAATGAAGCGGCGCAACAGTCCCATCAGTTCCCGGATTTCGGCCGGCGGCCGCGACCAGTTCTCGGCGCTGAACGAAAAAATGGTGAGAAAGTCGATTCCGAGATCGCCGGCGGCGCGCACCGTGCGTCGCAGCGCCTCGACGCCGCGGCGATGCCCTTCCCCGCGCGGCAGGCCGCGCGCCGCCGCCCAGCGTCCGTTGCCGTCCATGATGATGGCAACGTGCCGCGGCACGGCGAAATCGCCGATCTCGGCAGTGGGCAGCGGCCCGGTGTTCGCCATCGCGCTCCAACCTCACACCGTGAGGATTTCCCTTTCCTTGGTCGCCAACATCTTGTCGACCTCGGCGATCGCTTCGTCCGTCGCCTTCTGCACTTGCTCGGACGAGCGCTTGCCGTCGTCTTCGCTGATCTTGTGATCCTTTTCGAGCCTCTTGAGCACGTCAAGGCCGTCGCGCCGCACGTGCCGCACGGCGACCCGCGCCGCCTCGGCATATTTGTGCGCGACTTTGACCAAGTCCCTACGCCGCTCCTCGTTGAGTTCAGGGATGCGCAGCCGCAGCACTTGGCCTTCGGTTGAAGGAGTAAGCCCGAGATTGGAGGCGGCGATAGCTTTTTCGACGGCATGGACCATCGATTTGTCCCACACCTGCACGGAAATGAGCCGGGGTTCGGGTACGCTCACGGTGGCGACTTGATTGAGCGGCATGTGGGTGCCGTAAGCCTCGACCTGCACCGGCTCGAGCAGGCTCGCGGAGGCGCGGCCGGTACGCAGCCCGCCCAACTCCTGCTTCAACAGCTGGATTGCACCTTGCATGCGGCGCCTGAGCTCGTTGATGTCATGCGTCGGGTTTGCCATGGCGATCCCTCGAATAAATTAGTCGATCCCGCGTCGTTGCGTTTCGCGTGAGGCGATGGGCGATAGCGCCTCAAGTGCCGACGACGGTGGCGCGCCCTTTTCCGCGCAGCACCGCCGCGATCGCCTCCTTTTCGCGGATCGAGAACACGATGATAGGCATACGGTTTTCCCGGGCAAGCGCGAAGGCGGTGGTATCCATCACTTTCAGGTTGCGCTCGATCGCCTCCTGGTGGCTCAAGCGGTCATAGCGTTTAGCGTTCTGGTCCTGCTTCGGATCAGCGCTGTAGACTCCGTCGACATCGGTCGCCTTGAGCACCGCCTCGGCACCGATTTCGGCCGCCCGCAACACCGCAGTGGTATCCGTGGTGAAGAACGGATTGCCGGTTCCCCCCGCGAGCAGGACCATCCGCCCGCGCTCGAGATGGCGCAGCGCGCGACGCCGCTCATAAGCCTCGCAGACTTCGGGCATGGTGAGCGCCGACATGGTACGAGCCGCCAGTCCTCCCTTTTCGATCGCGCCCTCGAGCGCCAGCGCGTTCATGACGGTGGCGAGCATGCCCATCATGTCGCCGGTCGCGCGCGCAATGCCTTTCTCCGACACGTTCACGCCCCGAAAGATATTGCCGCCCCCAACCACAACGGCAATCGCCACGCCCAGCCGCTGGGAGGCGATAAGATCGGCCGCGATCCGTTCCAACGTCGGCTGATGGATGCCGAAGCTGTCGGGGCCCATGAGGGCCTCGCCGGAAACCTTCACCACGACGCGCCGGTAGACGGGTTTTGTCATGGTAACTCCTGCGCTTGCCCGCCGGCGCGAGTGGCTCGATACGGCTACCGCATGGGTGGGACGCTCGACACCGCTTGGACGACTCAGTTCGGTTTGATCAAGGCCGCGACCTCGCCGCCGAAATCGTCATCCGGCCGGTCGATGCCTTCGCCGAGCACATAGCGCACAAACCCCGTAACCTTGATCGGGGCGCCGACCTTGCCCTCCGCGTCCTTGATCGCCTGCGAAACACTCTTGTCCGGATCGTGGATGAAGGCCTGATCGAGCAGGCACACCTCCTTGTAGAAGGTCTTGAGCCCTGATTCGACGATCTTGTCGATCACATTCGCGGGTTTCCCCTGCGCCTTGTACTTGTCGGCAAGCACCTCCTTCTCCCGCCGGACCACGTCCGGGTCGAGGCCGGAGGGATCGATCGCCTGCGGATTCGACGCCGCAACGTGCATCGCAAGCATGCGGCCGAAGCGCTTGAGCTCGTCGCCCTTGCCGGTCGATTCCAACGCCACGATGACCCCGATCTTGCCAAGGCCTTCGCCGACGGAATTGTGTACATAGCTGCCGATGACGCCGTTTGCGGCCGACAAGGAGGACGCCCGTCGCAGCGACATGTTCTCACCGATCTTGGCGATGGTGTCGGCAATGCCCTCGGCCATGGTGATGTCGCCCACCTTCGCCTCCTTAATCTTCTCCACGTCGGCGCCGACGGTGAGCGCGACGTTCGCGATCATTTTCACCAGGCCCTGGAACAACTCATTGCGGGCGACGAAATCGGTCTCGGAATTGACCTCGACCACGACGCCCTGCGACCCTTCCACGGCGAGTCCGATGAGGCCTTCGGCGGCGATGCGGCCGGCCTTCTTGGCGGCCTTGGCGAGCCCGCGCTTGCGCAACAAATCGACGGCCTGCTCCATCTCCCCGCCGGTTTCTTGCAACGCCGCCTTGCAGTCCATCATGCCTGCGCCGGTGCGTTCGCGCAGCTCCTTCACCATTTGCGCCGTGATGTTGGCCATGGCTATGATTCCTCTGTTCGTCCCGGCCGGCTTGTCGCCATAAACGGCACTTCATGAAGGGGACTCGCACGCGCCCAAGCTCCGGTGCGTCCCACGTCTTTCGTTCAGCGTGGCGAAGACATGGATGCCCAAACTCAAGCCGGCATGACGACGGTGCTACTCTGAGGTCAACTCTTTCGACTGCGTAATCCAGCCTTCCACCCGGCCGGGAAGTCCAACCTCCTCGCCGATCGTGTGGGCGGCGTCGGGCCCGAGCCCCGCGATTTGCCAATAGTGGAAGATCCCGAGATCGTTGAGCTTCTTCTCGATCGCCGGCGAGACATGGTGGAGCTTTTTGAGATCGTCGGCGACGCCACGCGGGCCTGAAAGCACTTCGTAGCTCGGCGCTTCGGGAGGCGCCGGCAGCTCTTCCGCGATCGGTTCGGCCGCCGCCCCGGTATCGACCCCGAGGTCGCCTTGGGCTCGTGAAATGCCGTCGATGGCGGCCTTCGCCACGAGATCGCAGTAGAGCGTGATGGCACGGCTGGCATCGTCATTGCCGGGCACCACATAGGTGATGCCGTCGGGGTCGCAATTGGTATCGACGACGGCGGCGACGGGCAGGCCGAGGCGCCGCGCCTCCTTGATGGCGATATCCTCCTTGTTGGTATCGATCACGAACAGGAGGTCGGGAAGCCCGCCCATATCCTTGATGCCGCCGAGCGAGCGGTCGAGCTTGTCACGCTCGCGCTGGAGCGTGAGGCGCTCCTTCTTGGTGTAGCCCTGGGACGCCCCCGAGGAGAGCATCTCCTCGAGCTTGCGCAGCCGCGAGATCGATTGCGAGATGGTCTTCCAGTTGGTGAGCGTGCCGCCGAGCCAGCGCGAATTGACGTAGTACTGCGCCGACTTCTTGGCCGCCTCGGCGATAGCATCCTGAGCCTGGCGTTTGGTGCCGACGAACAGGATGCGCCCGCCATTGGCGACCGTGTCGCTCACCGCCTGCAGCGCACGGTGCAGCATCGGCACGGATTGGGCGAGGTCGATGATGTGGATATTATTGCGGGCGCCGAAGATGTATTCCGCCATCTTCGGATTCCAGCGATGGGCCTGATGGCCGAAGTGGACGCCAGCCTCCAACAGCTGACGCATGGAGAAGTCCGGAAGCGCCATTTTTTGTTCTCCGGTTGAGCCGCCGCGGACCCGTGAGCTCCTCTTGACCTTGCGGTCGGAATGAGCCACCGGACGGCCGTGAAGCCAAGGTCCGCGTGTGAGATGACGGGGCTTATATAGGCATGAATCGGCCGACGCAAGGATCGGCCGACGACGAAGCTACCGGCCTTTGCCCCTAGTTCTGGATGTCGATGCGGCGAAACTTCTGCACGCGCTGCCCTGTATTGACCTCCGAGGTGAAGATATTTCCTTGGCGGTCGACGGCGATGTTATGCAGCGCCGTGAACTGGCCGACCTGCCGCCCCGGCCGGCCGAAGCGGCCAAGCGTCTCCTTCGAGGCGCGGTCGACGATGCGCACCTCGCCGTTCATGCCATCGATCATGTAGATGAATTTTTGATCCTGGTCGGGCGAGAACACGAGGTCGTAGACCGAGCCCGTGCCGCGCGTGGCCTTTTCGTAGATGTGCTCGGCGACGAAAGTGCCATCCTTGCGGAACACCTGCAGGCGGTTGTTGCTGCGGTCGCAGACGTAGACGAGGCCGTTCTTGTCGATACGGATACAATGCACCGGGTTGCCGAACTGCTGCGAGGGCGGCTTTGCGGGATCGTAGGACGGCGTCTTTTCGTCGCTCGGCGGTTTGCCGTAGGCGCCCCAGTGGCGCTTGTAGTGGCCGGTTTCGGAATCGAACACTACGACGCGCCGGTTGGCGTAGCCGTCCGCGGCAAACACCTCCTTCGCCGCGACGTCGACCGCAACGTCCGCCGGCGAGCCGAGTCGCGTGGTCGAGTTGCTGTCGTTGCCTTCGCCTTGCTTGCCAATCTGCAGCACGAACTTGCCGTCCATGGTGAACTTGAGTAGTTGTCCGTCGTTCTTGCCGTTGCCGGCGAGCCAGACGAAATCGTTGTTGTCGATGAAAATCCCGTGCTCGCTCTGCGGCCACTGAAAGCCCTCGGCGGCGCCGCCCCAGTGGCGGAGGAGGTTGCCGGACTGGTCGAATACCAGCACCGGCGGCGCGGCCACGCAGCACTTTGCTTCGGGTGGGTTCTGCTCAGCCGCACGCTCGCGTGGCGTGAGCGAGGCCGGCCGGTGCACGACCCAGATGCGGTCATATCTGTCGGTCGCAATGCCGGAGACTTGTCCCAGAATCCATTTGTTCGGCAACGGCTTCGGCCAAAACGCATCGACTTCAAACTGTGGCACCGCGGCAGCGCTCTCGGCATGTGCGGAGCTGGCGACGAGCGGCAGCGTGGCGACGAGCCATATGCTCACGATTTTCATGGTCTCCTCCCGAGCGCGACGAAGTCGTTGCCTCAGCGATCCATCGCGAGGGTAGCCCGGCCGGCCATGGATTACACCGCCTCGACGGCCACCACTCCGGGTACCGCCTTGATGGCGCCGGCGATCTGGGGCGAGACCTTGAAGCGGCCGGGAAGCTTCACCTCGACCTCGGTGCCTTCGCCCAGCATCAGCACGAGCGCGACCTCGCCGTTGTCCGGCGCCGCGCGGCCCGACGCCGGGCCTTCGAGCCGCTTGGCGACGCTTTCGATCGGCGTCTCGTCGCGCAGGAAGACGCGCAGCCCCTTGGCGAGCTTGGCCGCTGCCTGATCGAGCGGCTCGACCATCTGGATGCGCGCGCGCACGTCGTCGCCTTGGAGCTCCGCCGAGAGCGTCAGCAGCACCGCGGCGCCGGGCTCGAGCAGGTCGCGGAATTGCGCCAACCCTTCGGAGAAGACCACGGCCTCGTAATGTCCGGTCGGGTCGGAGAGCTCGATGATGCCCATCTTGCTGCCGGTGCGCGTGCGCCGTTCGATACGCGCCACCACGGTGCCGGCGACGCGGCCGGCGCTGGCGCCCGCGCGCACGGCGCGCGCAAATTCCGCCCACGACTGCACCCGCATGCGTTTAAGGGCGGCGGCGTAATCGTCGAGCGGGTGGCCCGAGAGGAAGAAGCCGATGGCGTCGAACTCCTTCTGCAGCCGCTCGGCCGGGAGCCAAGGCTCGACATGGCCGAGTGCAAGCGGCTGGCCCGCCGCGCCGCCGCCGAACAGTTCCGATTGCCCGACTGCCACGTCATCATAGGCGCGTTGTGCGGTCGCGAGCACGGCGTCGACGGCCGCGAACACCCGCGCGCGATTTCCTTCGAGTGCATCGAAGGCGCCGGCGGCGGCCAGGCTCTCCAGCACGCGCTTGTTCACCGCGCGCGGGTTGATGCGGGCGGCGAAATCGGACAGATCGGCGAACGGTCGCTCGCCGCGCGCCTCGACAATGGCCTCGACGGCCTGACGGCCGACGCCCTTGAGCGCCGCAAGCGCGTAGTGGATGGTCGAGCCCTCGACCTCGAAATCGACACCGGAACGGTTGACCGACGGCGACTCGACTTTCACCCCCAGGCGCTCGGCCTCGGCACGAAACTCGGAAAGCTTGTCGGTATTACTCATATCGAGGGTCATGGAAGCCGCGACAAATTCCATGGGGTAGTTCGCCTTCATGAAGGCGGTCTGATACGCGACCAGCGCGTAAGCGGCGGCGTGGCTCTTGTTGAAGCCGTAATCGGCGAAGCGCGCGAGCAATTCGAAGATCGCTTCCGCCTGCCCGCGCTCGATGTCGCGCTCGACGCAGCCGGATACGAATCGACTGCGCTGCTTCTGCATCTCGCTACGGATCTTCTTTCCCATCGCCCGCCGCAGCAGGTCGGCTTCGCCGAGCGAGTAGCCGGCGAGGATTTGAGCCGCTTGCATCACCTGTTCTTGGTAGACGATGACGCCGAAGGTCTCGCGCAGGATCGGCTCGAGCTTGGGATGGATGTAGTCCGGCTCCTCCATGCGGTGCTTGCGCGCACAATAGGTCGGGATGTTGGCCATCGGGCCGGGACGGTAGAGCGCAACCAGCGCGATGATGTCCTCGAAGCGATCCGGCCGCATGTCGAGCAAGGCGCGCCGCATGCCCTGGCTTTCCAACTGGAAGATGCCCACCGCCTCGGCGCGCGCGAGCATGGCGTAGGTTTTCTCGTCATCGAGCGGAATTGCCGCAAGATCGATCTCGACACCGCGCTTGCGCAGCAGCGCCGCCGCCGTTTCCAGCACGGTGAGCGTCTTGAGGCCGAGAAAGTCGAACTTCACCAATCCCGCCTGCTCCCCATTTCATGTTGAATTGGGTCACCGGCATGTTGGACTTGGGATCGCGGTAGAGCGGCACCATCTCGGTCAATGGGCGCTCGCCGATGACGATGCCGGCGGCGTGGGTCGAGGCGTGGCGGTGCAGCCCTTCGAGCTTTTGCGCGATGTCGAATGCGCGCGCGACCACCGGGTCGCTGTCGCGCGCCGCCCCCAGGCGCGGCTCGTCCTCGATCGCCCGGCCGAGGGTGACGGGATTGAGCGGGTTCTGCGGCACGAGCTTGCAGAATTTATCGACCTGACCGTAAGGCATCTGCAGCACGCGGCCGACATCGCGCAATACGCCGCGCGCCTGCAAGGTGCCGAAGGTGATGATCTGCGCCACGCGGTCGCGGCCGTAGCGCTCCTGCACGTAGCCGATGACCTGGTCGCGCCGGTCCTGGCAGAAGTCGATGTCAAAATCGGGCATCGACACGCGCTCGGGATTGAGAAAGCGCTCGAACAGGAGCCCGAAACGGATGGGATCGAGATCGGTGATGGTGAGGGCGTAGGAGACGAGCGAGCCTGCGCCCGAGCCGCGCCCCGGCCCGACCGGAATGCCATGCGCCTTGGCCCACTGGATGAAGTCGGAAACGATCAGGAAATAGCCGGGATAGTTCATGCCTTCGATCACGTTGAGCTCGAAGGCCAAGCGCTCGCGATAATCCTCGACCGTGTGGCCGGACGCGACCCCATGAGCCTTGATCCGATGTTCGAGTCCAGCCTCGGCGCGCTTGCGCAATTCCGCCGCTTCGTCAACCGCCGCGCCGTCCCCGCCGACCGAGAAGCGTGGCAGGATCGGCGCCTGCACCCGCGGCCGGAACGCGCAGCGCCGCGCGACCTCGACCGTCGAGGTGACCGCCTCGGGTAGGTCGGCAAACAATGCGGCCATTTCCGCGCGCGTCTTGAACCGGTGCTCGGGCGTGAACTGGCGCCGGTCGGTCTCGACCACGAGCCGCCCTTCCGCGATGCAGATGAGCGCGTCATGCGCCTCGTAGTCTTCCTGGTGCGCAAACAGCGGCTCGTTGGTGGCAACGAGCGGAATCCCACGCGCATAGGCCAGCGCGATCAGCGCCGGCTCGGCGCTGCGTTCGGTGCTGCTGCCGTGGCGCTGCAGCTCGATATAGAGCCGGTCGCCGAACAGCTGCGCCAGCGCCTCGCAGCGAAGGTCCGCGAGATGGCCCTGCCCGGCGACGATGGCAGCGTCAAGCGGCCCGCCCGGGCCTCCCGTCAGCGCGATCAACCCCTCGGTCTCGCCCTCGAGCCAGGCGAGCCGCAGATGCGGCGGCTCGTTCGGCGCCGTTTCGAGAAAGGCGCGGGAATTGAGCCGCATCAGGCTGCGATAGCCGTTTTCGCGCGCGGCCAGGAGAACGATCCGCGGGCGTTCGAGCTGCGCGGGGCTCCCCGCGCGCGGGAGCGCGTCCTGATCGGCAAAATCGACCGCGAGCGCACAGCCGACGATCGGCTGGATCCCCGCCGCTGCCATCTTGTCCGAGAATTCGAGCGCACCAAACATGTTGTCGGTGTCGGTGAGCGCCAGCGCGGGCTGGCGGTCGGCCTTGGCGAGTTCGCACAGCCGCGCAATCGTCAACGCGCCTTCGAGCAGGGAATAGGACGAGTGCACATGCAGATGGACGAAGCCGGGCATTCAACCCTCGCGATTCTCGATGCGGTGCGAATGTGAGGGCGCGTGCGGGTGCTGTCCACCGCGGCGGCAGCCCCAGACGGCAAGATGCGGCTTATCCCCAGCCTGTTGGCGCTGAGGCGTTGTCCTCAAGCGCCGCAGCGATCGCAGCGCTTCACAGCGTCGCGATGACGTGCGCCCAGATCGCAATCATGCCCAAAAACAGCGCCAACGAGGCCAGCGTGGCGGCTTCTTCGACAAGGGCCCGAACCATGGTTTACTCCCACCGGCAAGAACAAGACATGAACATAGTTCATGCTATGTTCGCAGTCAAGTGGAGGTAGTGTGGTGCGGTAAGTATTCTGTTCCGAGTGTGAAGTAACTCACACATCCCCTCAAAACATATCGCGCAGACTGACCAGGCTTGGGCGACGCCGAGGGGATCGGGCAATGGCCGCCGGAGACGAACCCACCATTTGTGAAATCTGCAAACAAGGGCGCGTGACTAAGCGCATGGAAGAGATGGCATTTCGGCAATGGAGCGACAAAGGATATATCCACTGCCGGGTCACGGTCGTGGTTGGCACCTGCGATAAGTGTCGCGTGAAATCGCTCGATCCTGGATCCGACAAGATCTTGGACGAAGCGTTTCAAAGGGAATACGACAAGTTACCGTAATGACTTGGAGGACTCTTTCGGTTGGCCGCGCCACGCATCCGGGCAAGTCCCCCGTCTCCGTTCGAAATTATTTCAACAAGCCTTGAGGTTATCACGATCTGCTAAAGTGCGTTCTCGGAACGAGGGCAATACCCAACTTTCGATGTCCGAGCCCTGCGGAGCGTCGCGGGCGCTTTAACCGTGCGCTCTTCCACTCCCCTTCGCCGTCAGTCCAACTCCACGACCAGCCCGTCCTTGAGCGTGACGCGCCGGTCCATGCGCGCCGCGATGTCCATGTTGTGGGTGGCGACGACGACCGCGAGGCCCGAGGCCTGCACCAGCTGGGTGAGCGCGGAGAACACGTGCTCGGAGGTGCGCGGGTCGAGATTTCCGGTCGGCTCGTCGGCGAGCAGGATGCGCGGCGCGTTGGCAACCGCGCGTGCGATTGCCACCCGCTGCTGCTCGCCGCCCGAGAGCTCGGCCGGCCGATGGCTGAGGCGCTCCTTGAGCCCGAGATAGCCGAGAAGATCGGTCGCGCGTTGCGTGGCTTCGCGACGCGAGAGGCCACGGATCATCTGCGGGATGATCACGTTCTCGATGGCGGAAAATTCCATCAGCAAATGGTGGAACTGATAGACGAAGCCGATCTCGACGCGCCGGATGCGCGTACGCTCTGCGTCGGAAAGCGCGGATGTCGCCACCTGATCGATATAGACTTCGCCCGCGTCGGGTTGCTCGAGCAGACCAGCGACGTGCAGCAGCGTCGACTTGCCGGCGCCGGACGGCGCCACCAGCGCAACCGATTGGCCGGGCCAGATGGCGAGCTCGGCACCTCTGAGGATTTCGAGCGTGACGTCGCCTTGGCGATAATGCCGATCGATCCCGTGCAGGAACAGGATCGGCAGCTCTTGCGCGTCGGGCTCGACTGCGTTCGCCGGCCGCCTCTCGGCGCTAATCATCGTCTCACTCATAGCGCAGCGCTTCGACCGGATCGAGGCGTGCGGCGCGCCAGGCCGGATAGAGCGTCGCCAATAGCGACAGCGCGAGCGCCATCACCACCACCGCCGTGGTCTCGCCGGCGTCGAGGTCGGCGGGCAGCTTCGACAAGAAATAGAGCTCAGGCGAGAACAATTCGGTGTTCGTCATCCACGATAGGAAGCGGCGAATCGATTCGATGTTGAGGCACACCAACAGCGCCAGCAGGAAGCCCACGACCGTGCCGACCACGCCGACCGAGGCGCCGGTCATCATGAATACCCGCATGATCGCGCCTTGGGTCACGCCCATGGTGCGCAGAATGCCGATATCGCGCCCCTTGTCCTTGACCAGCATGATCAGGCCGGAGGTGATGTTGAATGCCGCCACGATGACGATGATCGTCAAGATGAGGAACATCACGTTGCGCTCGACTTGCAGCGCATTGAAGAAGGTGGCGTTGCGCTGGCGCCAGTCGATCAAAAAGATCGGCCGGCCGGCGGCCTCGGTGATGAGCTTGCGGTGGGTGTCGACCTGATCCGGGTTGTCGACATAGACCTCGATGGCGGTGACGTCGCCGGCACGGTTGAAATAGGCCTGCGCCTCGGGGAGCGGCATGAACACGAAGGCGGTATCGTACTCCGACATGCCGACCTCGAACACGGCGGCGATCCGGTACCGCTTGATGCGCGGAGTCGTGCCCATCGGCGTCACCGCCCCGCGCGGAGCAACCAGCGTCACGCTGTCGCCCGCCCGCAGCGACAATTGATCGGCGAGCCTCCTGCCAATCGCGACCCCCTGCCCCTCGTCAAAGCCTTCGAGCGTGCCTTGGCGGATATTGTTGGCAACGGAGGGGAGCCTGGCGAGATCGGCGGCGCGCACGCCGCGCACCAGCACGCCGGAGGCGTTGAAGGGCGAGGACGCGAGCGCCTGGCCCTCGACGATCGGCGCGGCAAGGGTGAGGCCGGGTACCTTGGAAATGCGCTCGGTCACCGCCTCCCAATCGGTCAGCGGCTGCTCCAGCGGCTGGATCAGGAGGTGGCCGTTGAGGCCCAAAATCTTGTCCAGCAGCTCCTTGCGGAAGCCGTTCATCACCGCCATCACGATGATGAGGGTGGCGACGCCGAGCATGATGCCGAGGAAAGAAAATCCGGCATTGACCGAGATGAAGCCCTCCTGTCGCCGCGCCCGCAGATAGCGCAGCGACAGCATCCACTCGAACGGGGCGAAGGGGTGGGTGCTGGTCCGCTCGTCCATCGATCTCTTCCTCGCCCCCCGATTTCACACGATTCTGGCCGTTTCAGGCCCTCCCCGGCGGAACGACGCCTCAGCGGTGCGCGGTTTCAGCGCGCCGCCAGCCGCTTGCTGGCATCAGCCTCGCTCATAAGCTCGCGGCTGCCGTCCGCCCGCTTTTTGACCTCGACCTTGCCCTCGGCGAGGCCTTTCGGCCCGACCAGGATCTGCCACGGAATGCCGATCAAGTCGGCGGTGGCGAATTTCGCCCCCGGCCGCTGGTCGAGATCGTCGTAGAGCACTTCGACCCCTCGGCCGGTGAGATCGCGGTAGAGCCGCTCGCAGGCCGCGTCGGTGTCGGCGCCGCCCTGCTTGAGATTGAGGATCGCGACTTTGAAGGGCGCCACCGCCTCCGGCCATTTGATTCCGGCCTCGTCGTGGAACGCCTCGATGATGGCGGCGACCAGACGCGACACGCCCACTCCATAGGAGCCGCCATGGATCGGCCGTTCGACACCATCGGGGCCGGTCACCACCGCCTTCATCGGTTCGGAATATTTGGTCCCGAAATAGAAGATCTGGCCGACCTCGATGCCACGGGTATGCAGACGCTTCTGCGCCGGAACGTCTCGCTCGAAGCGCAGCCGATCGTGAACGTCCTCGGTCGCGGCATAAAGGCTCGTCCACGGACGGATGTGTGGCGTCAAGTCCGCGTCGTAATCGATCCCCTCGCTGGGAATGGGGAGATCGAGCACGTCGCTGTTGCAGAAAACGCCGGACTCCCCGGTCTCCGCCAGAATGATGAATTCGTGCGAGAGATCTCCGCCGATGGGCCCGGTTTCGGCCGCCATCGGAATGGCCTTGAGTCCCATGCGTGAAAAGGTGCGCAGATAGGCGACGAACATCTTGTTGTAGGAAATTCGTGCCGCCGCTTCGTCGATGTCGAAAGAATAGGCGTCCTTCATCAAGAACTCGCGGCCGCGCATCACGCCGAAGCGCGGACGCTGCTCGTCGCGGAATTTCCACTGGATGTGATAGAGAATCTTCGGCAATTCGCGATAGGAGTGAATATAGGCGCGGAAGATCTCGGTGATCATGTCCTCGTTGGTGGGCCCATAAAGCATGTCGCGCTCATGGCGATCCTTGATGCGCAACATTTCCGGGCCGTAGGCGTCGTAGCGTCCGCTCTCGCGCCAAAGATCGGCAAGCTGCAGGGTCGGCATCAAGAGCTCGATGGCACCGGCGCGGTCTTGCTCCTCGCGCACGATCTGTTCGATCTTCTTGAGCACGCGAAAGCCGAGCGGCAGCCATGCGTAGATCCCGGCGGCCTCTTGGCGGATGAGGCCTGCCCGCAACATCAGCCGGTGGGAGGCGACCTCCGCCTCCTTCGGAGTCTCGCGCAGGATCGGCAGAAAGTAGCGGGAGAGGCGCATGACGGGTGGGAATCGTTTCCTTCGGGTCCGCCGAGTGAAACCGGATCGCCGCCAAAAAAACAAGGGCTATCAAAGCCTTCCGGCCAACTATTAGGCCTTGTTGGGGCTGTCGCGGCTGAGGCCGTCATGACGCGCCGCACAAGGTGAAGGAGCGATTTCACATCGCCCCGCCGCGTTTGACTTTGGTGACAAGCCAAGCGAGATCGGATAGCGTCCGGAGAGCGGGGTCGAGGCGCAAGCCAATTCGGCGTTATCGGCCTCGCGGTCCAAGTCGTGGGAGGAACAAGCCGGCGTAAAGCCGCAGCCGTCTCGATCGGTGACACAAAATTCGAGGCGTAAGCGTAGCGTTGAGTAGGGTTGCGTCTTGGGAGCAGGGTTGTTGGCCCTGCTCGATTTTTTTGTACGCGCGCGGCGCGCCGTTAGCGTCGCGGAATGCCGAGTAACGCCGCGAGATCGTCGAGCGCGATCAGCCGGTAGGTGTAAACGACATACCAGAGCGCGAACACGATACCCGCGACGATCGTCGTCCAAACGAGCTTGCGCTTGAGCCCTGGGATCGCCGGCGCGCCGGGATCGCTGCCGGGTATGATCGCCCCGTGTTCCTGTTGGCTGCGCACGCCCCAGGGCAGAACCGCGAACAGCACCACCCACCAGATGATGAAATAGATCGCGATCGAGGTTGGCAGCGACATCAGTCGGGTTCGCTTCGCTATGCAACGTTGCAGCAAACGTTGGCGGCGATGCCGGCGCGTCGTTTGGCCGGTGGCATTCGTCTGCCGGCGTCCTCACGCCTCTTCGATCTCCACCAGCGCGCCGCAAAAATCCTTCGGGTGCAGGAACAACACCGGCTTACCGTGGGCGCCGATCTTCGCCTCGCCGTCGCCGAGCACGCGCGCACCCTGCGCCTTGAGCCGCTCCCGCGCCGCGCGGATATCGTCGACCTCGTAGCAGACGTGGTGAATGCCCCCATCGGGATTGCGGTCGAGAAATTTTGCGATCGGAGACGCCTCCCCGAGCGGCTCGAGGAGTTCGATCTTGGTGTTGGGCAAGGTGACGAAAACCGTGGTCACGCCGTGATCGGGCTGCGGCACCGGGTCGGAAACTTGAGCGCCGAGCGTCTGGCGATAGACATTCGCGGCCTTGGCGATGTCGCGAACCGCGATCGCCACATGGTTGAGCCGTCCGATCATCGTCGTCTCCTGCAATCCTTCCATATCCGGCTTGGTCAGCCACCGCCAGAGAGCAGACTAGCGCCGTCCCCGATTACACCTCGAGCACGTGCACGTGGCATGTGGGCTTCTTGTTCCACGCCGCGCCAAGCGCGGCGCGTATGGCCTGCCGGAGCGCCTCGGCGACGGCTTCGGGGTCGCGTCGGCGAGCGCGCGGCATCGACTCGAAGGCCTCGACCGCCGCGTCGTAAGCGATGTCCTCGATGCTGTGTCCCAGCGCATCGGCTGCGGGAATGCCGGTCAGCGTCACGTGCGGATCGCAGATCAGCTCGCCGCGCCCGCTCACAGCGAGCGCAACCGAAACCATCCCGGCAAAACCGAGCCGGCGGCGGTCGGCAACCGTGCGCTCCTCGGCGCTGACCACCAGCGAGCCATCCTTGTAGAGCCGTCCCGCGGGCACCTCATCGATCTTTGCCGGGTCACCGGGCGCGAGCCGTATGAGCTCCCCGTCCCGGCACAGAACCACCTTGCGGACGGCGGCGCGGCGCGCGACTTCGGCATGCTGGGCCATGTGCAAGGCTTCGCCGTGCACCGGGATCAGGATTTGCGGCCGCACCCAGCCGATCATGTCCCTGAGCTCGTCCACCCGCGGGTGCCCCGATACATGCACGAGATGGGTGCGATCGGTGATGACCTCGATGCCCTGGTCGACGAGGCCGTTGATCACCCGTGTGACCGCCTTCTCGTTGCCGGGAATGGCGCGCGAAGAAAAGATCACGCGATCGCCGCGCGACAACGCCACTTCGGGATGATCGTCCTGGGCGATGCGGGAGAGCGCGGCGCGCGGCTCGCCTTGGCTGCCGGTGCAGAGTGCGAGCACCTTGTCCGGCGGCAGGTGGCCGTAGACCTCGACGGAACGAAAATCCCGGATGCCGTCGAGATAGCCGGTCTCGCGCGCGACCTGCGCGACGCGCTCCATGGCACGGCCGACCAAGACAACCTCGCGATCACAGGCGGCCGCGGCCTGCGCGACCGCGCGTAGGCGCGCCACGTTGGAGGCGAAGGTGGTGACGGCGACCCGCGCGGGTGCGCTGCGGACGAGCTCGGCGAGACATTTCGCAACGTCGGCTTCGGAGGGAGAGCGCCCCTCGCGGAATGCGTTGGTGGAGTCCCCGATCAGCGCGAGACAGCCCTCGTTGCCCAAGGCACGCAGCTTGGCTTCATCGGTCGGCGGGCCGATGACCGGGGTCGGATCGATCTTCCAATCGCCGGAGTGAAGCACGCTGCCGAGCGGGGTGCGGATGATGAGGCCATTCGATTCCGGGATCGAATGGGCCATGGATACGAGCTCGACGTCGAACGGTCCGAGCGTGAACCGGCCGCCGAGCGGCACGACGTTCACCGGGATCTCGGGCGCACCCGGCTCGCTCTCCCGCTTGGCTTGCAGCAGCGCGGCGGTAAAGGGCGTGGCATAGACTGGCAGCTTGAGGCGCGGCCACAGGTCGAGTAGCGCACCGAAATGATCCTCGTGCGCGTGCGTGAGCACGATGCCGAGAAGATTGCGGCGCTCCTCCTCCAGGTAGCGGATGTCCGGCATAATGAGATCGACGCCAGGCAGCGCGTCGTCGGCGAAAGCAATCCCGAAATCGACCGCAATCCATTGCCGGCGATGCTCGTCGCCGAGGCCGTAGATCGCGAGATTCATG